>Ga0075425_100004699_pt1 | contig 14115 bp, 13 predicted proteins | sample SoiMethybrSBSTD4_FD_75300 | JGI IMG/M metagenome (GOLD analysis project Ga0075425, IMG submission 75300) | Bulk soil microbial communities from a Populus tree surrounding site in Tennessee, USA - Soil MetaG P. TD hybrid SBSTD4 | ecosystem: Environmental > Terrestrial > Soil > Tree plantation...
CTCTGCGGTGCGCACCATCGGCTCCTGCATCGCGGCTTCCTGCTGATCGACGGGACCGCGCCGGACTTCGCATTCCGTCACGCCGACGGCACGACGTACGGCGCCGCGCCCTCGCTCCCGGCCGTCGAAGCGGCCGGAGAGGCGTTCTCGGCACTGCGCAATCTCGGCCTCGGCGACGGCGAAGCGAAGCGCGCCCTCGCGGCCGCGCGCACCCGCGCGGGCGCCGGTGCGTCCGTTCCCGATCTCGTCCGCGCCGCGCTCCGCGCCCACCACGCACGCGCCGGAGGCCTCCTCCCGCCGCCGGTCGTGACCCTCCGCGAGACCTCGCCCGTCTACGGCTCGGCGGTGTGCCAGCTCTCGCGGATTCGTGGCGACAGGTCGTTCATTTCGTCATCTGCGTTCATGAACGCGCGCTGACCGACACGTCGGCTGGGCTCCCCTGGTTGCCGGCGTGCACCGACAGGTCGTTCAGTCGGCTCCGGTACTTCCCCGGGCCGATCGACCGGACCGTCGGTGGCGCTCGGCGGTTCCCGGAGCGACGCGATCGCGACCTGTCGGGCCGGTGCGGGCAGTTGCCGCAGGCGATCCACGGCTCCATCGGTCGAAGTTCCGAGCCCGCCGCTGCCCGCCGACGGGTCGAACATCCGCCGGGGGACGTTGCCGTCGCGCGTCGACCGAACCGTCGGCCCGCCGCCATGCTCGAGGCGCGCCCAGCGACGGCTCCGTCATTCCGCGCCGGCGGGCGCGAGCCGCCGACTGACCGACCCATCGGTGCTTCGCGGCCGCGCCGAGCGTCAACCGCCCGGGCGCGCCGGCCCTGCCGCGCCGCTCAGCACCGTCCAGGCGGCGAGCGCCGCCAGCTTCTGGTCCCGTCTCCACGGGGGTGGGGCGAGCTTGCCATGTGGAAGAGAAACCGCTCCCAGGTCTCCCAGGACGTGCACCACCTGGTGTGCGACGGTCACCGGCTTCGCCTGCGATCCGCCGACGACCACGCACGCCCCCCAGCGGCATTCGGACTGATCCCGAGCGCCAGCCGCATGCCCGGACGCCATCACGCAGTGCCGCCGCCTACAGCGCCGGCAGCGGCGCCGCGATCAGCAGCGACTTGATGTCCTCGTCGTTGAAACGCAGCATCGCGCCCAGGTAGAAGTCGGTCGTCTCCCGGTTCAGGATGTCGTCCACACCGCCGATGATGTAGAGCTTGTTCGTCAGGAACCAGGGCTGGAACGCGGTCCAGACCCGCAGGCGCGGGAAGGCCGCGAACGAGAAGTCGAACAGGTCCGTGTTGATCTCGAGACGGTCCTTCCAGAAGTCCATGTCCAGGCCGAGGCCGCCGACGGACTCCTTGATGCCGAATCGCAGCGTGATGAAGTCCAGCACCGGGATCGGGAGCCGGCTGGCGAACATGAACGTCAGGCGCAGCTTCTCGGTCGTCTCGGTGATGCGCTCCACCCGCACCGCCGGCTTCCCGGCCGGACAGGGCGCGCATTCCACGGTGCGCTCGATGATCGACGTCGTCCCGCGCGGGTCGTCCACGAGCTCGATCAGGTAATACTTGTCGGCGCTCGGGTGCACTTTCAGCGTCAGGTAGTTCTTCGACACCGCGCTCCGGAAGTACCACTCGCTCCGGAGCTCGACGATCATCTGCAGTCGCGTCAGCCCCTTGATGAAGGAGCCCGCCTCGTCGAGCGTGTCCTCCACCGAGTCGCCGAGCGGCTCGTCCACCAGCAGCTTCCCGGCCACGCCCTTGCCGGCCGAGACCGTGGTCGTCACCTTCTTGATGTCGGCGAGCGAAGAATCGGCCTTCTCCACTGCGCTGTTGATCCGGTCGAGCGTTCCGCGGAGCTCCGCCACCGTCTCGCCGGTCGGCGGCGCGACCTTCCCGATGAAGTCGCGGATCTCCTTCGTCGAGACCCGCACGTTCTCCAGGATCTCCGCCAGCTCCGAGGCCGAGAAGCCCTTCAGGTCGCCGGAGAACTTCTCCAGGTTGTCGAGCACGTGGCGCGTGGACGTCAGCACTTCCGTCAACAAGCGCGAGTTCTCCTCGATCGCCGTGTCCACGCCTTCGATGATGCGGCGGATGCGCTCCTTCCCCTCCGGGCCGCCGAACACCGCGTTGAAGGAGTCGGTGATCTCCCGCACGTTCGACGCGATCTTCTGCACCTCGCTCAGCACGGTGTCGTACGGCGTGATCTCCAGCACGTTCTTGATCTGGTCCCCGTCCACGAGCGGCGGGCCGTCGTCGGGCTTGCCGGGGAAGATCTCCAGGTAGAACGAGCCGAGCACGCTCGCCGCGCGCTTCGCCAGGACCGCCTTCGGCCACACGTCCACGTCCTTGCGGATCTTCATCCACACCTTCGCCTTCACCGGAGTGACCGTGTCCTCCGGATCCAGAGCGAGCTCGATGTGGTCGATGGCCCCGACGCCGACGCCGCTGACGACGACGCGCGACTTGTCCGACAGATCCGTCGCGTCGCGCACCCAGGCCCACAGGCGGTAGCTGCCGGCCTCGGCGCCCTTGTAGACGAACGTGAAGAGGTAATAGAAGACGCCGAACGCCGCCACGGCGAGAATTCCGACGGCCAGGCTCGAGCGCAGCCACTTCATGCGCGGGCCGGCCGTTCCGGATTGAACGTCACCGCGCCGGACGTCTCCACGAACTCGCGCAGGCGCTTGTCCTGCGAGCTGCGGATCTCGTCGGGGCTGCCGTGCACGATCACCTTGCCCTGATACAGCATCGACACCACGTCGCCGATGCGGAACGTGGAGGCCATGTCGTGCGAGATGACGACCGACGTGCCGCCGGTGCGGCGTGCGGTGTCGGCGATCATCTCGTCGACGTTCTGCGTGGCGATGGGGTCGAGGCCGGTCGTCGGCTCGTCGTAGAGCAGGATCTTCGGCTCCAGCACCAGTGCGCGGGCGAGCGCGACGCGCTTGCGCATGCCGCCCGAGATCTCCGAGGGGTACTTGTGGTCGGCGCCGACGATGCCGAGCTCGGTCAGGCGGTCGTGCGCGATCCCGCGGATCTCCTTGTCGGGCTTCTTCGTGTGCTCGCGCAGGGGAAAGCAGACGTTGTCGAGCACGCTCATCGAGTCGAAGAGCGCCGAGTACTGGAACACCATGCCGAACTTGCGGCGGAGCTTCGAGAGCTCGTAGTCGCCCATCGGCACCACGTCCTCGCCGTCGACGAAGATGTGGCCGGCGTCGGGCTTGAGGAGCCCGATGACGTGGCGGATGAGCACGCTCTTGCCGGTGCCCGACGCGCCGATGACGAAGTTGATCTTCCCGCGGTAGAGGTCGAGGTCCATCGCGTCGAGCACGGTCTGCGGGCCGAACTTCTTCACCAGGCCGCGGATGCGGATGGTCACGGGGTCGGTCGGGCCGGGGACCTCGATGCCGTCGACGACCTTCTTGGCGGCGGGCGCGGCGGGCGCCGGCGCGGGCGCGGGCGCGGGCGCGGGCGCGTCCGGCGCGCGCGTCACCACCGTCGGCGCGTTGTCGAGGTCCTTCGCGCTCACGCGAGGCGCTCCGTCATCAAGTCGGTGATCACGTAGTCGAGCACCAGGATCGCCACCGCGGACCAGACGACCGAGCGGGTCGTGGCGTTGCCCACGCCCTTCGCGCCGCCGGCGGCGTTGAAGCCGTTGTAGCAGGACACGACCGAGAGCACGACGCCGAAGACCAGCGACTTCACCAGCCCCATGTAGATGTCCGCCGGATCCGTGAAGAGGCGGAAGTTCTCCAGCGCCGGGCCGGGGTCGACGCCGAACGCGTGCACGCCCAGGAGGTACGCGCCGCCGATGCCCACCCCGTTGAACACCATCGTCAGCACCGGCATCATCACAACCGTCGCGGCCACGCGCGGCGTGACGAGGTACTGCACCGGGCTCACCGCCATCGTGGCCATCGCCTCGATCTGCTCGGTGATGCGCATCGTGCCGAGCTCGGTGGCCATGGCGGAGCCGGCGCGCGCGGTGACCATCAGCGCGCCCAGCACCGGCGAGAGCTCGCGGGTGAGCGCGAGCGCGGCGCCGGCCAGGTAAAGCCCCTCCTGCCGGAACTTGGCGAGGTTGAAGATCGTCTGCACCGCGATGACCGCGCCGGTGAACGTGCCGGTGAGGAAGATGATGGAGAGCGAGCCGACGCCCACGAACTCCATCTGCTCGAAGAAGAGCTTGGCGCGGTACGGCGGGCGGAGGAGCCAGACGAACGTCTGCACGCCGAGGAGCAGCACGTCGCCGACCGTCTCGAAGAACTTGATGAGCCCGCCGCTGACCGAGTCCACCGCGCGCCAGGGGGCCTTCAGCACCTTGCCGAGGCGGCCGGGCGGCTTCGGCGGCGCGCCCGCGCCCGCGCCCGTGCCGGGCGCGGCGCCGCCGGCGGCCGGGGTGGGGAGGACGGCGTCAGCCACCCGCGTACTCCCGCGGCACGCGCGCCGAGACGGACGTGAGCACCTCGTAGGGGATCGTGTCGCGCCAGCCGGCGACCTCCTCGACCGGGAGCGCCGGGCCGACCAGCGTCACCTCGTCGCCCTCGGCGGCGCCGGGGACGTCCGTCACGTCCGCCATCGCCAGGTCCATGCAGATGGAGCCGACGATCGGCGCGCGCCGCCCCCGCACCAGCACCTGGGCGCGGCCGCCCATCCCCCGATCGTAACCGTCCGCGTACCCGACCGGGAGGACCGCGATGCGGCTCGGGCGCGCCGCCACCCAGCGGCCGCCGTACGAGACGGGCGCGCCGGCGGGGAGCTCCTGCAGCGCGGCAATGGCGGTGACCCAGCGAAGCGCCGGGCGCAACGCCTCGGCGCCGGGCGCCCCGGCGAAGGGCGCGACGCCGTAGAGCGCGAGCCCCGGGCGGCAGTGCGTGTAGCGCCCGCGCGCGGCGCCGAACGTACCGGCGCTGTTGGCCGCGTGCACGCGCAGCGCCGCGCGCGTGGCGGCCGGCAGCGCGGCGCGCACGGCCTCGACGGCGGCGTCGAACGCCGCGAGCTGCGCGCGCGTGGCGGCGGCGCCCGCGCCGTCCGGCTCGTCGGCGCGCGCGAGATGCGTCATCAGGCCCTCGAGCTCCACGGAGGGCAGGGCGGTGATGGCCGCGGCGAGCGCGGCGGCGGCGCGCGGCTCGGCCGGCGCGCCCAGCCGCCCCATGCCGGTGTCGAGCTTGAGGTGCACGCGCGCCCGCCCGCCCTGCGCGCGCGCGGCGGCGCCGAGCCGCTCGGCGGCGGCGAGGCTCCACACCACCACGGACATGCGCCCGGCGACGGCGGCGGCCGCGGCCTCGGCGCCGATCGCCTCCGGCCCCGGCGGCAGCCCGCCCAGGACCAGAAGCGGCGCGCCGATCCCGGCGGCGCGGAGCCCGAGCCCGCCCTCCACCAGCGCCACGCCCAGCATGTCCACGCCCGCCCGCTCCAGCACGCGCGCGCAGCGCACCGCGCCGTGCCCGTAGGCGTTCGCCTTCACCACCGCGATGACCCCGGCGGTCCCGCTGGCGACGGCGCGCACCACCGCCAGGTTCGCGCGCACCGCGTCGAGGTCCACGTGCGCGCGGGTGGCGCGGAGCACGGGGCTTCCCGCCCCGCCGACTCCTTCCCGCTCCGGGGCGGTCTCGAGTGGACGTGGTCGTGGCATTCGCTGGTGAGGCCTTTGAGTCCATCTGGTTCGGGCTGCAAGCCGCGTTCCTCCCGCCGGGCTTGCACTCGACACGGAACACTGCATCTTTGCACGGGATTCCGTCCCGGACAAGAAAGGCCCGGGCCCCGTGTGTGGCCTCCCTGCCACACCCTGCATCCAGGTTGCGCCGTTCGGGGCCAGGGGTTAACTTGCGCCCGGACCGACCGGGGAATCGACGCATGGCCATCGGGGACCTGTTCAGCGCCGAAGGGCGCAAGAAGCGCCGCATCGAGAAGAACTGCGACCGCGTCAACGAGAAGTACGCGCAGTCGCCGGACCGTTTCGGTGCGATGGAGGTGCTGTCGCGCGAGGGCGGCGAGGCGGCGGTGCGCTCGCTCCTGCGCCGCTTCTTCTGGGCCTACGACAAGGGCATCGAGGACCACGACGAGAAGGAGTACGCGTTCAAGGCGCTGGCGCACCTCGGGCGCGAGCAGGTGCTGCCGGTGCTGACGGACGTGCTCCGCCGCGCGGACGGCTCGGTGTCGTGGCTCCTGAAGCTCCTCGTCGAGATGGTCGCGCGCGAGGAGGCGCTGGCGATCGTCGCGGCCACGCTGACGGCCTGCTCGGGGAACGACTTCGAGCGCGATCCGCAGAAGCGCGTGGACCTCATTCATTTCCTGCAGGACTTCCAGACCGACGCGGCGGTGGGTGCGCTCCTGCCGCTCGTGACCGACTTCGCCGAGGAGATCCGCTGGACCGCCGTGGACGCGCTCTTCCACCTGAAGGCCGAGGCGGCGCGCGAGCCGCTCCTGCAGGCGCTGGTGAGCGACGAGTCGGGGAGGGTGCGGGCGCGCATCGTCGAGGGGCTGGCCGAGACGGGCTGGGATGTGAAGGGGTTCACCGACAAGGTGGAGTCGCAGCTGCCCGAGGGGTACCGGCTCGACAAGGGCGGGCACGTGAAGCTCGTGCCGCTGAAGGCCGCCGAGGCGGCGAAGTCCAAGCCGCGCAAAGACCACGGGGACCACGGCCACTGATCCGGCTGCGCGTGAACGGGGAGTCGCGCGAGCTGCCGGACGGGGCGACGGTTGGCGACCTCCTGCGCCTGCTGGGCGTCGAGAGCGCGCGCGTGGCGGTGGAGAAGAACCGCGACATCGTGCCGCGGGCGCGGCACGCCGAGACGGCGCTGGTCGAGGGCGACGAGGTCGAGGTCGTGCACTTCGTCGGCGGCGGATAGCGGAGGATGGGCAGATGCTGAAGATCGGCGCGCACGAGCTGGGCTCGCGGCTCATCGTGGGGACGGGAAAGTACGCCTCGCTGGAGCAGATGACCCAGGCGCTGCGCGCGAGCGGCGCGGAGCTGGTGACGGTCGCGGTGCGGCGGGTGGACCTGGCGGCGCGCGGGCCGGGGGCGCTGGTGGACGCGCTGCCGCCGGGGATGCGGCTGCTGCCGAACACGGCGGGGTGCTACACGCTCGACGACGCGCTCCGCACCGCGCGGCTCGGCCGCGAGCTCTGCGGGACGGACCTGGTGAAGCTCGAGGTCATCGGCGACGAGAAGACGCTCTTTCCGGACGTGGCGCTGACGATCGAGGCGACGAAGGTGCTGGCGAAGGAGGGGTTCACCGTGCTGCCGTACGTCACGGACGACCCGGTGGCGGCGCTCCGGCTGGCGGACGCGGGCGCGGCGGCGGTGATGCCGCTCGGCGCGCCGATCGGCAGCGGGCTGGGGATCCGCAACCCGTACAACATTCGCATCATCGTCGAGCAGGCGCGCGTGCCGATCATCGTGGACGCGGGCGTTGGGACGGCGTCGGACGCGGCGGTGGCGATGGAGCTCGGCTGCGACGGCGTGCTGATGAACAGCGCGATCGCCGGCGCGCAGGATCCGGTGAAGATGGCGGAGGCGATGCGGCTGGCCGTGGACGCGGGGCGGAAGGCGTTCGAGGCGGGGCGGATCGGGAAGAAGCTGTACGCGACGGCGTCGTCGCCGAAGGACGGGCGGTTTTTCTGAAGTGAAGAACGCCCGGAGGGGCGGCGGCGGCGCGGTGCGCGGTCGCGCTGGAGCAGGACGGGGAGCCGGAGCCGGAACCGGAGCCGGATCGCCATGAGGGGGCGAGTGAGCTGGCGAGATCGCCACAGGCCGCGCCGCGCGACGTTCGCGAGATCGCCGGCGGCCACCCGGAGGCTCACCGCAGGGGGGATGCAGTCGCATCCCCCCTGCACCCCCCTGAGGGATGCACCGGTGCTGACCGCGGGGCGCGCGCGCTTCGATCGGCTGGGGGGTGCAGGGGGGCGCGCACTGGCGCGCCCCCTTGCGGAGGCGTCCGGAGGCGTCTGGCCGTGCTGGATCGGTCGAGCGGCGCGGCCTCCGGCGATCCTCCCGGCTCACTCGCCCCCTCATGGCGATCCGGCTCCGGTTCCGGCTCCGGAATGCGCAGCCCCCGCCGTGGTGCACGCATGAAAGACGACGCCGCCACTGCCACGCCCCGCCCACCGCCCCCCGTCTCCTTCCGCATCTACCTCGTCACCGACCCGCGCCCCGACCTGGGGGCGCGCGTGGCGGCGGCGCTGGCGGGGGCGCCGGCGGGGGCGGTCGGGGTGCAGCTGCGCATGAAGGGCGCGAGCGGGCGGGAGCTGTGGGGGGTCACCAGCGCGATCCGCGTCGTGACCGAGGCGGCGGGCGCGCCGCTGCTGGTGAACGAGCGCGCCGACGTCGCGCGCGCGGTGGGGGCGGACGGCGTGCACCTGCCGGCGGACGCGATGGACGCGGAGGCGGTGCGGCGCTTCTGGCCGGGGGCGCTGGTGGGGCGGAGCGTGCACGGCGCGGACGGGGCGGCGGCCGCGGCGGCGGAGTCGTGCGCGCTGATCGTCGCCGGGCCGGTGTACGCCACGCCGTCCAAGGCGGGCATGGGGACGCCGATCGGGCTCGCGGGGCTCGGGGGCTGTCGCGCGGCGCTCGGCGCCGGCGCGCGGCCGGCGCTGTTCGCGCTCGGCGGCGTGGACGCGGCGCGGGCGCGCGCGTGCCGCGACGCGGGCGCCGACGGCGTCGCCTGCGTCCGCGCGGTGCTCGACGCGCCCGACCCGGGCGCCGCGGTGGCGGCGCTGCTGGCCGCGCTCGGGTAGACTCCGCCCATGCGCCGCAAAGTTGGCACCGTGCTCGTCGTGTTGATCGTCCTGCTCGTCGCGGCGGGAACGGTGGCGCGGCTCTTTCTCTTCGCGCTCGCCGAGCCGCACCACATGGCGATGGCGCCGGCGGTCCTCAACGGCGACGAGCTCCTGCTCTGGCGCGCCGGCACGCCGGCCGAGGGCGAGGTGATCGTCTACACGCGCGAGCCGGGCGGCGCGACGCAGGCGATCGGGCGCGTCATCGCCGTCGGGCCCACCCGGGTCGAGATCGCCGCCGGCGGCATGCCGAAGGCGGTGGGCGACATCGACATCGTGCGCATCCCCATCGCGCCCGACGGCACCGAGGCTGCGGCCGGCGCCGACGCCGAGGCGGTGCTCGGCGGGCGCGCGTCGATGATGGAGACGCTGCCGGGCGGTCGCTCCTACCGCGTCATCCTCCCGGCGCGCGGCGGCAAGGGGCTCGCGCACGCCGAGCGCAGCGTCGACGTCCCGGCCGGCAGCTACTTCGTGCTCAACGACAACCGCGGCGCGCCCGAGCCGGACTCGCGCTCGCTCGGCGCGATCGAGAGCGCGCGCGTGCTCGGCATCGCGCGCTGGTTCCTCGGCAGCGGCCCGTACGCGACTGCGTCGCACAAGCCCGCCGCGCTCGACCCGGTGCTGTGAGCGCTCAGGGCTCGAAGTAGATCGGGAGCGCCAGCACCGCCTCGGCGGTGCTCGCGCGCGGCACCGGCCCGGCGGCGAGCTGGTCCAGCACGCAGGTCGTGGCGTCCTTGGCGTGCAGCATGTCGATGGAGATCTTCACGTCGCGCGCGCGGCCCTTCCGGTCCACCGCCAGCGAGACCACCAGCGCGCCCGACAGGCCGGGGCTGGCCTCGAGCACCTTCCGCCAGCAGGGCAGGAGGCGCGCCGGCAGCCCGTCGCCGAAGGCCATGAGCTCGCCGGGCGCCACCGCGCCCTCGACGACGCGCACCTTCGCGGTGGAGACGCGCGGGCCGGCGCCGGCGCCCGCCCGCCGCCCGAGCTCGGCCTCCCACGAGGCGTAGAGCGGCGTGCGCGCGCGCGCCAGCACCGCGCCGTCCGCCGCGCGCACCACCGCGGCCTCGAGCAGCAGGCCCTGCAGGCGATACGCCTCGCTCCGCGGGTAGCTGAAGCAGGCCGCGCCCACGAGCGTCTCGTCGTCGGGGAGAATCAGCACGTGCAGCCACGCTGCGCCCGACGCCCACGCGCGCGCCACCGCGTCGGCCTCGGGGGCGCCGAGCGCGAACGTCACCTCGTCGAGGTCGGTGAGGTTGAGCGTCAGGGCCCCGGCGACACCCTTCAGCGCCGGGCGCGCCGACACCGCCAGCGCGCCGGCCTCCGCGTCGTACGGGAGGAGCTTCGCCTCGCGCGCCACGAAGCGGAACGCGAGCGCGCTGCCGGCGAAGGCGGCGTGGCGCACGGCGTGCGCGCGGGCGCGCTCGGTCCGCTCGGCCGCCGTCGCGCCGCCGAACGTCATCTTCGCGGGGGGCGTCAGTGCCTCGCACGCGTCGCGCAGCTGATCGAGCGTCGTGATGGTGATGACCGGCGGCGCGGCGGGCGCGGCGGCGGCGGCCGCAGCCGTGCCGGGCGGCGGCGCATCCGCTCCCGCTCCGCCGGGCCAGGCGGCCGCGGCAGCCACCACCGCGGCCAGAGGCGAGGAGAACGCGCGCGACCGGCTCACTTCAGGTCAACACCCGGCGCGCCGGAAGGCTTCCCCTGCGCCGGGCTCACTTCGGGTGGAACCGGACGACCGTGCTCGCGCCGATGCTCTTGGCGTCGAGCGCCGTCTCGGCCGTACAGCTCTTGGCGGCGACCTTGATCACCGTGAACGTCGCGTCCTCGAGCCCGACGATCTCGCCGGTCATCCCCACGCTGACCTTCTCGGAGGAGCCCTTGTCGATCGTGAGCAGCGTGGCCTTCTTGCCCTTCGTCACCTTCTTGATCTCGCCGGTGAGCTCGTCGGCCGCGGGCTTGACGGCGCCGTCGGTGCTGGTGGCGTCGTCGCCGGTGGCGTCGTCGTCGTCGCCGCTGCCGTCGTCGGGCGCAGTCACGGGCGGCCCGGCCACCGGCACGAACGTGACCTTCAGCAGGTAGGCGCTGTAGTCGCCCTCGTCCTCGCACTGGAAGCGCAGGTAGAACTTCGCCGCGCCAGGCACGTCCCACTTGACGACCTTGCGCGGGTCGCCGCCGATGGCGTCGAGGCGCTTCACGTCCTCGCCGGCTGCGCCGATCACCCGGAACCCGCAGCGCGCGGAGGCGTTGCCCCACATCACGTCGATGCCGATCTTCCCGGCGCCCGGCACCTCGAAGGTCTTCCAGTCGGTCCGGTCGCCGTCGCTGAAGCTGACCGAGTCCTCGACTTCCTTGCCGAGCTCGAGCGGGGCGGCGGTCTCGCGCGCCGCGTCGCCGCCGCTGTGTACCTCGTGGTTGCCGCCGCTGCAGCCCGCCGGGGCCAGCAGCAGGAGCCCGGCGAGCCGGAGCCCGCGTCGCGCTGTCATCGGTCGCATCTGGGGAGTCATCATGTCACGAGTCGGGCGGCGCTCAAGAACCGAGGTCTACCCGGAAGAGCTGGTCGCCCATGAGGAGGATGTCGCCGTCGTCGAGGTCGGCCTGCCCGCGGATGCGCAGGTAGGTGCCGTTCGACGAGCCGAGGTCGGCGATGGTGTAGCGCCCGTTGCGCGCCGCCAGCCGCGCATGGCTGCGGCTGATGAACGAGTCGGAGGCGAAGATGATGTCGCCGTTGGCGCGGCCGATGACCGTCTCCTCGTTGCGCAGGATGATGAGGTCGAGGTCCTCGCCGCCGAAGCCGACGACGATGAGGCGCGCGCCGATGGCCGGGATGGGCGCGCCGTGACGGACGGTGCCGTCGGCGTGCGGGCGCGGCGCGGGCGCGGCCCACGGCTCGAACCGGAAGAACTGCTGGCCGATGCAGAGGAGGTCGCCCGGCGAGAGCTCCACTTCCTCGCGGATGCGGCGGTACACGCCGTTGAGGCTCTGGAGATCGCGGACGGTGAGGCCCTCGGGCGTGCGGGTGAGGATCGCGTGGCGCGGCGACAGGAAGATGTTCTCGCCCAGGACCACCTCGCCGCCGGTGCGGCCGACGACGTTCTCGCCGGCGCGGAGCTCGATGCGGCGCATGTCGCGGCCGTCGGGCGTGAGCAGGACGAGCCCGGCGGGCGCGGCGAGCGCGATGGGCGTGGGCGCGACGGCGGCCGCGACGGCCGCGGCGGCCGCCCCGCCCGGCGGCAGTCCGATGCGCGCCGACGTGCCGGCGTCGCGCACGTTCGCCCCGCAGTTGCCGCAGAACGCGAACCCGACGGGAACCTTCGAGCCGCAGCGCGGGCAGTCGATGGTGTCGGCGCCGGCCGCGCCGCCGGGCGCGGGCGCGCCGGCCCCGCCGGGCGCCCCCGGCGGCGACGTCGGAATCGTGGACTGGGAGCCGGGCTGCGGCGTCGTCTCCGGAGGTGCCGCCGTGCGCAGCTTGATGCCCAGGCCCTTGCTCGGCGCGATGAGCCGCGCGGGTGCGTCCTCGTCGGTGCGGCCGGGCGCGGCGGCGGCGCCGGCGCCGGCCTTGTTCGCGCCGGGCGGCGGCGTCGTGACGGGCGCGGCGCCCGGCGCGTGCGGTGCGGCGGCGCCGGGGCCGGTGCCCTTGCGCGGCGGCGCCTCGAGCGTGGCGGGATCGATCGCCATCGTGCGCTGCGAGCCGAGATCCGGCGCGCCGGCCTTGGCGGTCGCCGGTGGCCCGGAGGCGGCCTTCGCGGCGGCGGTCGCCGGGCGCGGCGGCGGGCTCGGCGGCGGCCCGTCGAACGCGAGCGTGCGCTTGAGGTCGCTTCCCTCTTCCTCGTCCGCGGCTTCGGGCTGGATCGCCGGCATCGGCGCCGGGAGCGTCGCTTCGAGCGGGCGCGCCACGCCGCTGCCCGGCGGAGGCGCGGTGGAGGCCGGCGCGGCGGCCGGCCCGCCGACCACGGCGGGCGCGCCGGCGCGGCCGGTGGGTGGCGGCGAGCGGCGCGGCCCCGTGGGCATCCCGGCCGGCGGGCGCGCGCCACCGGCGGCGGGCGCGCCGCCCCCGTCGGCGCCAGCGGCCGCGCGTGCGCCGGTCTCCTCGTCGGGGAGCAAGGTCGGGCCGAACGCGCCGGGAGCTCCGGAGGCCACGGCCGGCGAGGCGCCCGAGCCGCTGGCGCCGCCGCTCACCGCGGGGCTCGCGCCGGAGGGCGGCCCGTCGTCGCCGCCGCCGCCGCCCGCGCCGCCCGGGCCCTCGCGCGGAGCAAGGCTCGCGCCGCAACCCGTGCAGAATTTCGCGCGATCCTTGTTTTCTCGGCCGCAGGCCGGGCAAAGCTTCATGGGTCGCTCATCCCATCACGCGACGCGCGCCTTGCGCTCCGATCGGCTCAGGATTCGACTGGTTGTCCCACGAGGCGCGTCACGGTGTCAATCCGGCGGAGCGCTCGGGCGCCTCGCGCGCCGGCGGGAGCGCGCCGGCCGGGTCGAAGTTCTTGAACCCGTCGCACGGCTGCTTCAGCCCGAGGTAGTAGGGGAGCGCGCCCCAGTGCAGGCGGAACCACATGAGCACCTTTCGCCACCAGCTCGTCGCGCGATCGAGCGCGTCGGCGGGCGCGAGCGCGTCCAGGTCGATCCAGTGCACCTCGGTGGTCCCGACGCCTTCGAGCTCCTCCTGCGCCGAGCTGACGCGCGCCCGCAGGGACGGGTCGGCGCTGTCGAGGGCCGGGTCGGTCATGAGCAGGTACTCCGACAGCGGAACCGAGTTCTTCAGCAGACGGTGCACGACGATCACGTCCATGCCGGCGAGCTCGGTGAAGCGCTTGATCTTCTGGAAGGCGACCTCGCCCACGTGGGTGATCACCTTGATCTTGAGGTCGGAGACCTGCACGCAGCCGTCGCAGCTGCAGACCTTGTCCACGTCGAGCTCGGTGCGCCGGGCGAGGAACGCGCGCCGGATGGCCAGCGCCAGCGTGCTCGGGTCGGGCGGGCGTGCGCCGGCCGGCGCGTAGAAGAGCGCCGCGTCACCCTCGAGCTTGTAGAGCTTCAGCTTGTTCGGCCGGGCGGCGTCGATGACCGCCTCGAGCAGGCGCGCGACCACCACCTGGGCGTGGGCCAGGTTGATGCGGTGCACCTTCATGAACCTGGTGTAGCCGCTGATGTCGGCGATCAGGAGGAGGGCGCGCTGCGAGGCCATGCGCCGTGCATCCTAGCAGACTGCCGGGCGACCGGCGGGCGGCGGCTCGCGCGGGCGGGAGGGCGAAGGGCCTTGACCACCCCGGCGTGATCCGTCATAAGAACCGCCGCATGCCGTCCGGCACGCCAAGATAGCTCAGTCGGTAGAGCAGCGCATTCGTAATGCGCAGGTC
>Ga0075425_100004702_pt1 | contig 14113 bp, 12 predicted proteins | sample SoiMethybrSBSTD4_FD_75300 | JGI IMG/M metagenome (GOLD analysis project Ga0075425, IMG submission 75300) | Bulk soil microbial communities from a Populus tree surrounding site in Tennessee, USA - Soil MetaG P. TD hybrid SBSTD4 | ecosystem: Environmental > Terrestrial > Soil > Tree plantation...
TAATGAGGGCGGAGAACAAACAGAACTGGCAAAAGGCATGAATCACAAACGCCTGCAAGTAGATCAGCCACAGGCTCACGAGAAACATCGCGACAGTCAATGGCATTAACAACGTCGCCGCAAAGCGATATCCAAATGCAGCGAGCGTTGCAAGACTAAATGCGCCGAAGTACCCGGCCGTGCCAATGAGCGCAAGCGGAACGCCTGCAACCACAGCATACGAGCTGCTGAGCACTTCCGAACAACCAGTGATTATTGTGCAGCGGACAGATTGTCCAGTGACGTGTTCAACCGTGAGGTAGATGGCGTCGGCGAGCCCGAGCAGTGCTAACAGCGCAGCAGTCCCGTAGAGCCACGTTCGTCTCATCGTTTGCCGGCACTGTCGATCTCCCTTTGGATGACGACGCGCAACTGATCGGCCTGCAGCGATTGAAACGGCACTTCGACACCATTGAGAAAGACTGTCGGCGTGCCCGTCACGCCGAGTGAGTGGCCGCGGCTGCCGTCGAGAGTAATTCGTTTCGCGACGTAGTCGCTGATCAAGTCGCGCTTGTAACGTTCAACGTCGAGACCGATCTCTTTCGCGTAGCCTTCAAAAACCGGCCGCACGTCAAACTGCGTCTTCCAGTCTTTTTGGCGGTCGTAGAGCAGATCGTGCATCTCCCAAAACTTACCCTGCATGCCGGCGGCTTCGGCAGCAGATGCCGCAGCGAGAGCGTGCTGGTGAGTTGGAACAAGCGGATACTCGCGAAAAGTGATTTGTAACTTATCGCCAAACTCTTTGTGCATCTCGACGAGAATCGGATGAAACAGCCCGCACGGCGGACATTCAAAGTCGCCGAACTCTTCCAGGCGCGCCGGCGCATTTGCCGGCCCAAGTACGTGCGCCGGTTCAGCGCCGGGCGCGCCCTTAGCGACTGGCTCAGCAGCAGTTTGTGTCGCTTGCGATCCCCTTGAGCTTGGCTGTTGTGACTGACTTCCGGAGGCTGTAGTCGGAGCAGGGATCGTCCGCGTGAAGTACCATGCACTGACGAGTGCAATGCCGAGAACGGCGAGAATGATGATGAACGGCAGTAATCGTTTCATATAAGCAGTGACTGATCAAACTGCGGCGGCTGCCAGAGTTGCGGCCAATGAGCGAAAGATCTCGCTGCCATCGCTGGAGCCGAGCAGGTCTTCGCAAGCGCGCTCCGGATGCGGCATCAAACCGAGCACGTTGCGTTGCCGGTTGCAAATGCCGGCAATATTATCACGCGAGCCATTCGGGTTGGCGGCATCAGTAATGCGGCCGTCTTTCTCGCAATAGCGAAACACGATGCGATCCTGCTGTTGAAGCTCCGTGAGAGTTTGGTCGTCGCAGATGTAGTTTCCTTCCGCGTGCGCAATTGGAATTTGCAGCACCGTCCCGCGCTTTAGTTCGTTGGTAAAAGGGCTGTCTGACGTTTCCACGCGCACGTGGATGTGTTCGCAAACGAAATGCAGGTCGCGATTGCGAATCAGCGCACCTGGCAGCAGCCCGGCCTCGCAGAGAATCTGAAATCCGTTACAAATTCCGAGCACAAATCTCCCGCTCTCAGCAAACTTCTTGACCGAATTCATCACCGGCGAAAAGCGAGCGAGCGCTCCGGCGCGAAGATAATCGCCGTAAGAAAAACCACCGGGGAGGATCACGGCGTCGTAGCTGGAGAGATCTGTTTCGCGGTGCCAGATGAAATCGACTGGCTGGCCGACGTGTTTCGAGATCACGTGATAGGCGTCGTGATCGCAGTTGGAACCGGGAAAAACGATAACTCCAAACTTCACGCTTCTATCTCCACGCGGTAGTCTTCGATGATCGGATTCGAGAGTACTTCGCGCGCCATCTTCTCGACCGATTCGCGTGCCTGTTGATTATCCAGCGAGCCATCCAGCGAAATCTCGAAGTACTTACCCTGGCGCACGTCCGAAATTCCCGAGAAGCCAAGCAGCTCGACTGAGTGCTGAATGGCTTTTCCCTGTGGATCGAGAACTCCGGACTTGAGACTTACGTAAACTTTGGCTTTCATCTGGTTACCTGCCGCGCTGAGATCGACAAACGTTGCTTAAAAAGCAGATGTTAGACTAATATCTCCGGCTCGTAACGTCTGCTTCAACGCTTCCGAACAGGAGAAACTTATAATGCAAAACCCGCCGCCCGTCCAAACCACCAAGTCCAGTACAGGGCTCGATGAGAACGTTGCTGCTTTGCTGTCGTACATTTTTGGTTGGGTGTCGGGGCTGATCTTCTTCCTGATTGAGAAGGATAGCCGGCTGGTTCGGTTTCATGCGATGCAGTCGATTCTGTTGAATGTGGTCGCCATAATCCTTGGCATTGGCCTCTGGATCGTGTGGGGCGTCGTCACGCTCATTCTGTCCCAGGTTTCAGATGTTCTTGCTTCGTTAGTCGGCATTGTACTCTGGTTGCTGATCGTGGCTTTCTACCTGGCGATGCTGCTCGCCGTGATACTGTGCCTGGTCAAGGCGTATCAGAAGCAATACTTCAAGCTGCCGGTGATTGGGAATTTTGCTGAAAAGTTTTCAGCGAAGTAAGCCGCGGATGACGCGGATTTTTATCTGATTAGTGTAGATCGGGTTTTTATAATCCGCTTAATCCGCGGTTACACAATTCCCACTCTTCTAAATATTGCATCTACATTTCTCAAGTAGTGCTCGAGCGAGAAGATTCGATCCACTTCCTCTGCGGATAATCGGGATCTGATGTCCGGATCGGTATTCACCAGCTCCTGAAAATCTCGATCCTCATCCCAAACTCTCATCGCATTGCGCTGCACCCATTCGTAAGCGGTCTCGCGTGAGAGGCCCTTGTTTGTCAGCGCCAGCAACAGTTGGCCGCTGAAAATCAATCCTTTTGTGGCCTTGAGATTCTCCAGCATCCGTTCGGGGTAAACTACGAGACCGTCAATCAGTCCGCACGCCTTTTGCAGAATGTAGTCGAGCGCAGTGCTGGAGTCAGGCGAAACAACTCGCTCCGCCGACGAATGTGAGATATCGCGCTCGTGCCACAACGCGACATTCTCGAGACCAACGATACTGTTTGCCCGAATGACTCTCGCGATGCCACAGATGCGTTCAGAGATGATCGGATTGCGTTTGTGCGGCATGGCGCTGGAACCTTTTTGTCCTTTTGTAAAACGTTCCTGCGCTTCACGCACTTCCGTGCGCTGCCAGTGACGAACATTCAAGGCAAATTTATCCAACGACGAGGCGATGATCGCGAGTGTGGTTAAGTATTCGGCGTAAATATCTCGTTGAATCACCTGCGTCGAGACTGGCGCGGCTTTCAGTCCGAGACGCGCACAAACTTTTTCTTCAACCTCCGGGTCGAGATGCGCGAAAGCGCCGACAGCGCCGCTGATTTTTCCCACCGCTACTGCCTCACCAGCACGCACAAGGCGTTCGCGATTGCGCCGCATCTCATCGAACCAGAGTGCGAAGGTTAAGCCAAAAGACGTCGGCTCGGCGTGAATGCCATGCGTACGTCCGACCTGTGGTGTGTTTTTGAATTCGAGCGCGCGTCGCTTCAGCGTCTCCAACAGCGTGTCGACTTTTTTGAGCAGGATGTCGACGGAATCGCGCAGCAGCAGGGCGTTGGCCGTGTCAACAACATCGGATGACGTCAGACCGTAATGAACGAAACGACTCGCTTCCCCAATCGATTCCGCGAGGTTGGTCGTAAACGCGATAACATCGTGGTTGGTCGTTTTTTCGATCTCGTTGATGCGTTCGACTGAGAATCGCGCGCGGGCCTTGATTTGTTCCAGCGCGTCGTGGGGAATCGTGCCCATCTCGGCGTGGACTTCACAGACCGCGATCTCGACGTCGAGCCACTTCTGAAACTTGTTTTGCTCCGACCAGAGCGCGCCCATTTCGGGCAATGTGTAACGCGGTATCATCTATTTCTTGCCACAAAAAGGCACATAGGACACAAGATCATTTTAATTCTGTAGAGTTAACAAAATAGCGCGCCAGCAGCCAACGTCCATGCTCCTGGATCAGCGTAAAAGTCTCCATTCCATCGCCACGCTCGAAGCGTGTTTGATAACTCAGGATGTAAACGTGTCCTTTCAAGACGCCGCCCGAATTCTCCTGCTCGATTGCTGAATGAAGCGTGCGCGATTCGATCTTCCCGAGCTTCTCGTGCAAGGTTTTGAAAACTTCATTCGAGCGTTCCAGCGTGGCGTCTTTCTTCCAGAGCTCCGACGACTCGTTGTAGATCTGTTCGTAGCGTTCCTGAGCGATGTTATCGCCGATATTCATCACTACTTCCTGAATTTCTATAGGAACACGATTGCGCTCGGTGTATTGCTGGCAGGCCGAGACCGTCAAAATCGAGACGAAGAAGATCAGTGAAGTCGAAAGGCCACGCTTGCAGGACGCACGATTGCTCATACTTCAAACCAAGGCGTCGGCTCTTTGGGATAGGAGAGACTGACTTCAGTGAATCCATAAAAGAGCGGCGCACGCTCTTGCAGCGCAACTTCGGCGTTGATCTTTGCGAGGTATGGATTGTTGGCGCGTTGTGAAAGGTGTGCGAGCACGAGATATTTGGCACAACCGTCAAAACCGGTGCGCAGCCAATCCGCGAGATCTTCGTTGGAGAGATGGCCCAGCCGCGACAAAATTCTTTGCTTCAGCTCCCACGGATAATCGTCGCATGCCTTGAGCATGTCGCGACTGTGGTTTGATTCAATCACGATTGCAGCACAACCGCGGAGACGTTCAGTGACCAGGGTGGTGATGTGGCCAAAATCCATGACTGTGGCGATTTTGACACCCTGATGAGTCGCAGTGAAACCGAAGTTGTCGACTGCGTCGTGTGGAATCGTGAAAGGATGAAAATCGATCTCGCCGATTTTGAAGTCTTTGCTCGACTCGATCTGCTCGACTCGATCGCGCATCGCTTTGGCGCGCCGGCGCGGCTCTTCACTGCTGACGTTGAACCGCTCGCTTAAGTAGGCGTCGAGTGTCTTCGCAGAAATGTAAACGGGACAATCGAGGGAGTTCAGCAGAACGCGCAGCCCACCTGCGTGGTCGCCGTGTTCGTGAGTGACGAGCACGCCATCGAGACGTTGCGCATCTTCACCGATAAGCGCGAGTCTGCGTGCAATCTCTTTTGCGCTCAATCCCGCATCGACGAGCACACGCGTATCGCCTGCAACGATCAGGACGGCATTACCAGTTGAGCCGCTGCCGAGAACGCTAATTTTCATTTAGCCACAAAGAAGCACAAAACAAACAAAGGTGAAAACCACTATATCAAACCTTTTGTTTGTTTTGTGCCTTTTTGTGGCTAAATAGCGAGGCGAGAGCGGTCGACATTGAAGCCGTTGAGATTTCCCAACGCGCCGAGCGCGAGCGTTTCCGATTTGAAGTAAGTGCGCGCCACTTCCTGAAGCTCATCAACAGTGAGGTTTCGGATCTTCTCAATCACTTCATCCGGTGAGATGCGACGACCATGAATGATCTCTTGACGCGCCAGCGTGCCGGCGCGTGCGCTCGACGATTCGAGGCCCAGCAGGATCGATGAGATCGCCTGGTCCTTCGCGATGCGCAGTTCTTCGTCTGTAACGTTGTTGCGAACTACTTCACGCAACTCATCGAGCGACAGCTCGAGAACCTGATCGAGATATTCAGGCGAAGTTCCTGCGTAGACGGTAAAAACACCGATATCGGAAAAAGCACTGCCTGCCGCGCCGACTGAATACGCGAGGCCGTGTTCCTCACGAACCTTTTGCCAGAGGCGACTCGATGTTCCGCCACCCAAGACCGAAGCCAGCAGACTCGCCGCGTAACGATCGGGACTAAGTGCGGAGGGCCAGGGCGTCGCAAGAACGAGATGAGCTTGTTCCAACTCGTTCTTCTGCTCAATCAAGATCGGAGCAGCCGGACGCGGTTTGCCGCCTGTAACACTCTGCGGGCGCACGCCGGCGCCGCTTTCACAACCATCAAACGCAACCCCAACCAGTTCAACCAAACGAGCATGATCGACGTTTCCTGCCGCTGCTACGACGAAATTGCTGTAAGAAAACTCGCGCGCGTGAAAACCGACAGTAGTTTTGTGATCGAAAGTCGGCACTGTTTCACGCGTGCCTTCGATCGGGCGACCGAGTGGTTGATTCGGGAAGTAAGCAGCATTGAAAAGCTCGCCGAGCAACTCGTCAGGCGTGTCCTCAACCATTTTCATCTCTTCGAGGATCACTTTCTGCTCCCGTTCGAGATCTTCCTGTTCAAAACGGGGGTGCGAAACCAGGTCGGCGAGTAAATCGATCGCTTCGGCGAGCGCGGTATCCGCAACCTTTGTGGTGAAACCGGTCATCTCATGGGTCGTATAGGCATCCAGGTTTCCCCCCAAACGGTCGGTTTCGATGGCGATATCGCGAGCGGTGCGGCGTGTAGTGCCTTTGAAGACGGAATGCTCGATAAAGTGGCAGATTCCGTTCAATTCGGCTGTTTCGTGACGTGATCCCCGGCGGACCCAGATCCCTGCAGTCACTGACCGGAGGCCGGGCATGTGTTCGGTCAGAACGGCGATCCCGTTGGGGAATTTGGTTGATTTAACCTCGTCTATCATTTCGTGAAGACCCAAAAATGGCGAATCCTACACCGCAGTTGAAGAGGGAGGCTGGAATCCTAGCACGGCCCCCAAGCGGCGGCAAATGGCCAGAAAGAGGCCGAAAAATGGGCGGATTTAAGCCCTCTTTACTTGACAGAGATTCAGGCCGTAGACGAGAATGTGGCCTGTTTCGGGTTCCGGTAAGTCTCCTCGCCTGAACCAGTTTGGCCGCACATTGGTTCCAAAGGGACTTTGGACGCGGAGGTCTTTCGCATGAAAAGAGCAATTGGATTTAGTTTGTCTTTGCTCGCACTAGTCTCATTTATCTCCAGCGACACGCTCGCTGCTGCAAGCTCCAACAAATCACTCGCAACAATTAGTGGATCCGTCCGCGACAACCGCGGCAATCCGCTTGTCGGCGCGCTCGTGTCGTTGGTGCGAGAAGGGGTGAAGACTGTCAAGGAGGCGCGAACGGATAAACAAGGCAACTTCATTGCGAAGGTGGCACCCGGTCGATACTGGATTAAAGCGATCGCAAATGGTTTCAGCGAAGTCGTCTTTACTCCGGTCGATGTCAAAGCCCAGCAGGAGCTGGTTTATCGTTTCAATCTCGAACCCGTAGGTTATGGCAACACTCTGCCTGAGCGCCGTCGCGATCGCGACGACGTCAAATGGACGTTGCGATCGGCGCAAACGCGACGCTCAATTTTTCAGGTCCAGGAAGGCGAAGACGCTACGATTCAAGCGGTCACTACGAACACCAACGCCGAGACCGCCGAAGCTTCGCCAATGGAAACCGCTCCTGAAACTTCCGCAGAACCAACTTCAGATTCCAGATCCAAAGTTCACGGCGTTTTAGAAACTTACTTCGCAAACAATGGCTTTGGTTCCTCGTACGCCGGCCTCAACTTCGCAGTCGCCACTCCAGTTTCAGATCACGTTGAACTGATCTTCTCCGGCCAAACAGGCGTTGGTGATGCGCCCGAGCGTGTTGAAGCGACAACTCGTTTGCGCGTCGGCCATCGCCATCGCGTTGGAGTGACGGCTTCCGGAGCGACTTTCGAAGCGCCGGTTTGGACTAACAAGCTCACCGATCTGGCTGACCTCCGCGGCCAGGTTTCGCTGCGTGCGGTTGATGAATGGATCGTGCGCGACGGAATCGTGATCGTTATGGGTCTCGACTATTCGCGTTTTATCGGCGCAGGTGGCGCACACGCTTTGACGCCGCGGTTCGGCGTGCAATACGACGCCAATGCACGCACACGAGTGAAGGCGGCGTTCGCTTCAGGCGGAGAAGAAGACGGTATACAGAGCGTGGCGACGTTCGAAGACGAACAAGTTGTTTTCCGTCGCCAGGCGGCGCGTCCGGTGGCGTTCATCGATGGACAGGCAGTACTCGAGCGAAGTCATCGACTCGAGTTCGGCGTCGAGAGAGTTCTCGATAACAGTTCAAACGTCGAAGCGACCGCGTTCTTTGATACGACGAGCGGGCGCGGCGTCGGCTTGTTGAGTGGACCAGCGAGCGCTTTTTCAGGCAAAGCAGGCGAAGCTTTTCTCGACGTTGCCAATCAGCAGGGATCTTCACGCGGCATTCGCGTTGTTTACACCAGACGTTTGAATCGCGTTTGGACCGCTTCCGCTGGTTATGCTTTTGGACGTGGTCAACGACTGTCAGCGGCCGGCTTTTCGAACCCGGCCGAACTTTTCGAAAATGGACTTTTTCAGACTGCGGCCTTCCAGTTGGGAGGAACATTCCGCAGGGGCACGCAGGTGCGAACCGTGCTGCGATTCTCTCCCGAGGCGACCGTATTCGCTATCGATCCTTTCGCCGGCAGACTGGGCGTTTACGACCCTTCGCTGAGTATTCAAGTGACGCAGGAGCTGCCGAGTTTTGGATTGCCGGTGCGAGCTGAAGCAATCCTTGATGCGCGCAATTTGTTGGACGCGCAAACGAGTTCCGACAACGGAGAAATCCTGACGTTTGTCGGTAACAATCGCCGGTCTGTTCGTGGTGGTATCTCGGTGAGATTTTAGGACCGAGATGAAGTGAGCAGATCGCTAAACTTACCCTCTCCACAGGCTGTTCTGCTCCTTCACCCCTAAGACCTTCGGTCTTCCAAATTCTCGGAAAACTCCGAAAAGTTGGAGAGATCTACGAGACTTTAGCTGATTGTTTTTTCTGTGCCTCTGTGTCTCTGTGGTGATTTTAACCACAGAGACACAGAGACACGGAGAAAACAGACTCGGAACATACCTTGCCTAAAACTGTCGGATCGCCCAAATTCGAGAATGGGCGGCTTGGTTGAGGAGCAGTGAAACGATCGGTACTAACAACTAAGACCTGGCTTCTGCTAATCGGTGCGGCGCTACTGATCAGTGCCGGCCTGCTCAACTTCCGTCAACGCGTCAAACAGGAGACTCCGCCGTGGGACGGCGTGGAATGGGTCGATACCAAAGACGGCGTTATCGCTAAGAGCATCGAGCGTGGCTCAGCGGCAGAACAGGCGTGGTTGCTGCCAGGCGACCGCTTGATCGGCATCAGCCTCGACGGGAAGACCCGCCCCGAAGAGGTTATCTCCGCTCGTGACGTTCAGATCTATCTCGACCAGGCGCGTGTTGGCGGTCAACTGCACTATCTGATGCAGCGCCCGTCTTATTCGGAAGCAGGCGCTTACTGGGCCGACCTCGACAATCTCGGCCGGTTTCATAAGTGGACGCCGAGAGCCATCTACATCAACCTCATCGGCGTGATCTATTTATTCGTCGGGTTCTTCGTGCTCTTCAAACAGGGTGGCCGAGCGCCTTACGCGCTGCATTTCGCCACATTGTCTCTGGCCGCGTTTGTCTTTCACTTTTACACGGCCGTCGGCAGCTACCGTGATCTGGATCTCGCCGTCGCTTTTCTCGACAACGCTGCCTTCATTCTCTTCGCGCCGCTGTTTCTCCACTTCTGCGCGCTCTATCCGTCGAAACAGCAGCTTTTCGCCACTCGTCGCTGGCGCGCAGTGTTGTTGTATGTGCCGTCTCTGCTGTTGCTTGCTTTCTCAATTGTCGTTTTCTTGAGAGATGAAATGGCGAAGGTCATTTCCAGCATTCAGAAGATTCCGATCACGGAACCAATCATCGGATTCTTTTATTGGCTCACCGTGCTGCACCTTTCGGTTGCGCTGATAGCCAGCGCCGCTCTTTTGCTGCGGACATACGTCAAAGCCAGGAGCATGGTTGTTCGGCAGCAAGTGAAGTGGGTCCTGTGGGGCACGCTGCTCGCCGTCACGCCGTTCGTACTCCTTTACTCAGTTGTTTATCTCTTTGGTGCTCCGACCGATCGCTGGCTGACTGACGTGGCGATTTTGCCCCTGGCAATTATTCCTTTTGCCTTCGGCTACTCTGTGCTGCGTTACCGCCTCATGGACGTTGAGCTGGTCGTGCGTCGTGTTTTTGTTTACGCACTCACCACGCTGGCTATCGCACTGCTCATCGGCGGGGTTGTTTACACCGCTGGTTTATACGCGTTCGGTTCTGATCAGCCATTCACTTCGGGTGAGATCACTTTGCGCGTGGTGGTCGCAGTGCTGGCAATGGCTGCAATCGTGATGGTCGCGGCGCCCGTGAAGAACTTTCTCCAGGAGCAGGTCGATCGAGTTTTTTACGGCGAGCGTTACGATCTGCGAAACAGCCTGCTTGATTTTGGTCGTACACTTTCCGCAACCACTGCCCTGGATCCGCTGCTCGATTCGTTAATCAGCCGGCTTCAGGAAGTGATGAACGTTGAGCGTATTGCCATATTCATCGAATCGCGGAACTCCGCATCCGGCTACGTGGTTGCACGCGCCGCCGGTTTATCGTCAACAGAGGTTGTGCCTCCTGATTTTCGCGAGATGATTCGCGTGCGTTCCGCTGAGACGGGTATTGTTCGAGCTGACGATCTCGAGCTCAACTCTGAATCGACTGTTCCATTGCGCCGCGCGCTTCACTATTTCGTGCCGTGCGTTGTTCGTGGACGCATGGTAGCGGTGATCGGTCTCGGGCGTTCTGTCGACGGCGCGCTGCTTTCGTCTGAAGACGTTGAGATCCTGCGCACTGTCTCAGGTTACGTCGCCGTGGCGATCGAAAACAGCTTGCTCTACAACGACCAGCAGGAGCGCGCCGCCGAGTTGAAGATGCTGAAGGAGTTCAACGAGTCGATTATCGAATCGATCAACGTTGGCTTGCTGGCTGTGGATCTCGAAGGACGAGTTACGCGCTTGAACTCGGCGCTCGAACACATCCTGGATCTTCGTCGCGACGCCGCGGTCGGTCGGCGGGTTGAAGATCTTTTCTCCGAAGATTTCGCCGACACGCTGAAGCAGGTTTTGGGCAAGGATGGCTGGCGTCTCAAAGAGATCCGGAACATCTACAAACTCCACACAGCTACGCGCGGGAATCGCTCGCTGGTTTTGAACATCGCATTGGCGCCGTTGCAGGATGGGCAGGGGCAAACCGGCGCGCTCGTAGTTTTGGAAGACGTTACCGCGCGCATCTCTCTGGAAGAGCAGTTGCAGCAACGTGAGAAGCTTTCGTCGATTGGTCTCTTGGCGGCCGGAGTCGCTCACGAAGTGAACACGCCTTTGACCGGTGTGTCGTCCTACACGCAGATGCTGCTCGGCATGTTGAACGAAACCGATCCAAAGCATGCGTTGTTACAGAAGGTGCGCACGCAGGCTGAGCGAGCGACAAACATCGTCAACAATCTGCTCAACTTTTCGCGCACAGGGAGCGCGGCGGAGTTTGCGGAAGTTGACGTGGCGCGAGTTCTTGACGACACGTTGCAACTGCTCGAACCGCAATTGCGACGCAGTCAGATCCAGATCGTCCGTCAATATGACGATGACGCGCCCGAGGCGTACGGCAACGCCGGCAAGTTGCAGCAAGTGTTTACAAACTTGATTCTGAATGCGCGCGACGCGATTCCCGATGGTGGCCAAATCATCGTCTCAACCGGCACCGCCGAAGACGGATTACTGGTCGCCGAGATCTCCGACACAGGAATCGGGATTGCTCCGGAAAATGTGGCGAAGATTTACGATCCGTTCTACACGACGAAGGGCGTGGGTAGGGGCACCGGACTCGGTTTAGCGGTCTCGTACGGAATTATTCAGGAACACGCCGGACGAATCAGCGTCGACAGCACACCTGGAAAAGGTACCACCTTCCGCATCACCTTACCGACCGCACGCGTCCGTGCGCGCCTGCAAGCCGTCGGCGACTAATTAAAGTCAGAAGACAGTTCTCCCGCAAAGGCGCAAAGACGCAAAGGAAGAATTTTGGTTTTTCTTTGCGTCTTTGCGCCTTTGCGGGAGAACTTTGTTTTAAGATGTGAAGTCGCTAAACTAGCGCGTCCTGCTTATGCGACCCGAAAGACGCAATTCCAGAAAAGGCTCCGTGCTCGTCGTTGATGATGAGGAGATCATGCGCGAAGTGCTCGAGACGCTACTCACAAACGAGGGCTATCGCGTGGATCTCGCGAAGACCGGCGAGGAAGGTCTCGAGGCCTACGGTCGCCGCGCGTACGACGTTGTGCTGCTCGACGTGTCGATGCCCGGTATCGGCGGATTACGCGCGCTCGAGGAGTTTTTGAAGATGGACTCGGACGCCGTAATCGTGATGATCACGGCCTACGCGACCTTCGACACTGCCATCGCGGCCTGGGAGCGTGGCGCGTTTGGCTGCATCAGAAAGCCGTTTCAAAACGAACAGATCACCGCCACCATCGGCGCCGGAATCAAACGCCGTCGCAAGGAAGAGGAACGACGCACGTTACGTCGCGCGATGAGTAAAGCCGTCGATCGCGGCGAAATCATCGGTCGCTCGGATGTGATGCAGGAAGTTTTCCGGCTCGTCGAACAGGTAGCGCCTGCGCGGTCAACCGTCTTGATAACCGGCGAAAGCGGAACCGGCAAGGAGTTGATTGCGAAGGCAATTCACGAAGCGAGCCCGCGTGCTGGTCGTCCGTTTGTAACCGTCAACAGCTCAAATATTCCTTCTGAGCTACTCGAATCGGAACTCTTCGGCCACACGCGCGGCGCGTTCACGGGCGCAGTCGCCGCGAAGAAAGGCCTGTTCGAAGTTGCTGACGGCGGCTCGATCTTTCTCGACGAAATTGGCGACATCCCACCTGAAACGCAGGTGCGACTGCTGCGCGTGATTCAGGAACGCGAGTTTACGCCCTTAGGTGATACGACGCCGCGAAGAGTTGACGTGCGCATCATTGCCGCCACCAACATCGATCTGAAGGAAGCTGTGCGTTCGGGAACTTTTCGCGAGGATCTTTATTACCGTCTCGCGGTAGTGCCGATTGAGTTGCCGCCGTTGCGCGACCGTGTCGAAGACATTCTGCCGTTGGCCCAGCACTTCATTCAAAAGTACAACGATGAGAACGAACGCAACGTTTCCGAGCAACTGTTGCCGGATGTTTTGGCGTTACTCGAGGCTTACTCATGGCCGGGCAACGTTCGCGAACTGGAAAACACGATCGAACGCGCGGTGGTAATCGCGCCCGGCAATGAGATCACGAAAGAGTGTTTACGAACTGAGATCAGCGATCCGAAGTCAGTTGCTGCCGGTCATCACGATGGCGCCAGCAACGCGGCAGTCACCGACATCGGTCGCGGCATAAACTTCTACGAAGAAGTCCGACGATTTGAAATCGATCTGATCAGGCGGGCGTTGGAACAGACCGGTGGCCATCAATCGCGCGCGGCGCGACTGCTCGGCATGAACGCCACCACTCTCAACTCGAAAATCAAGACCTACAACATCAACTTGAGACCATGAAACGACGCGAACTCGATGGCTGTCCGATCACCGGTGCTTTACAGATCCTCGGTGACAAGTGGACCATGCTGGTCGTCAGAGAGTTACTCGCTGGTCCAAAGCGAACGATGGAGCTGCTGAATAGCCTTTTCCCCATCAGCAGCCGCACGCTTGTCGGACGCCTACGCGACATGGAGAAGGACCGATTCGTGCAGCGCACTGACTTCGGCGGCAACCCTCCGCACATCGAATATGCGTTGACAGAACGCGGCCTGCTTTTGGTGCCGCTGCTGGAATCCTTACGACAACTCGGTCTGGCGTTGAAGTGTAATGATTGTGAGGATCGCCGGGAACGTCTTGGCGCCTACTGCGAACCCTGCCCACTCAATGAAGTCGGTATCGAGCTTCCTGTTACCGAGCCCCGCCGCCAAAAAGACGACTCCATCGTCTTGTTATAGCCTTTTTGTGTTTCTTGTGCCTTTTCGTGGCCTCAATCGGCTTCCTGCACATTCGAAATCATGTGTCCATCCGGCATGATGATCGCTTTGTGATCGGACGTGATGTGTTCGCCTTCGATCGTGATCTCATCGCCAGCCGGCATCGTCACTGGCAGATGGTCCAAAAATCGCTCAGCATCGAGCGCCGCCATGCAACCGGTTCCCGCGGCAGTCACTGCCTGGCGGTAAATTGAGTCTTGAACGTCACCGGCAGCAAAGACGCCCGGAATGT
>Ga0075425_100004703_pt1 | contig 14111 bp, 7 predicted proteins | sample SoiMethybrSBSTD4_FD_75300 | JGI IMG/M metagenome (GOLD analysis project Ga0075425, IMG submission 75300) | Bulk soil microbial communities from a Populus tree surrounding site in Tennessee, USA - Soil MetaG P. TD hybrid SBSTD4 | ecosystem: Environmental > Terrestrial > Soil > Tree plantation...
AACGTGTTCAAAATCCGCGCCGAGAATCCGGTGCTCCGGCGCCGAACCTTCTTTCGTGGCGAAGTCATCGAGCATTCCGGCGTCAAGGATCTCACGTGGCTACGTGCCGACGGCGCCGAGATGACGCACGAAGACTGGGAAAGACGGGACGCCCACGCGCTGGGGATGATGATCAACGGCGATGCCACAGACGAAACGGACGAGAAAGAGGAGCCCATCAAGGGCGATACCATGCTGCTGCTCGTCAACGCCAGCGAAGCCGACGTCGATTTCACAATGCCGGCCGGCGGGTGGGCGACGGTCATCGATACTGACGACCGGCCCGACCCTGCCGGCGAGCACTACAAGCTGACGCCCTTCTCTCTCGTCTTGCTGCGACTCAGACCTTGATCGTCTTCGACGCCTCGTCCCACGTCACCGCGGCGCGCTTGAAGTAGGCTTCGTTCGCCATGTGACAGGCGAGCGCGGCGTTGCGGCCGAACACGACGTCTTCCACCACCGGTTTCCGTGTGCGCACAGCCTCGAAGAAATTCCAGAGGTGTGGCCGCGTGTCGTCGAAATCCGGCGTCGTGTAGGTCACGCTCTCCGCGAGCTGCGGCGCCTGCCCAGGCTGCAGATCGTGCTCCTTGTGAAACTGTTGCTCATACGCGGCCCGCATCGCGCCCGGATAGCTGCCCGTGTAATAACACGGATACTCATCCTTGCCGCTCTGCGGCGAGAACGTGAGCGTGTTGCCCGCCACGGTGAGGACGCCCTTCGATCCTTGAATGCGGTACTGCTCCGGCATCTCGGTGCCGAGGTTCAGCCGCATGTAGACCGGCAGGTCGTCGCGGTAGTAGTAGACCGTGGCGTGGACGTCGGGCATGTTGCGGCCGTCTTTCCAACGCCGGATGCCGCCGACCGACATCGCCATTTTCGGCGGCTCGTTCATGCCGAGCATGAACTGCATGCCGCTGATCAAGTGCACGAGCAGGTCGCCCGCGACGCCGGTCCCGTATTCCTTCCAGCAACGCCAGCGCGCAAAGATGTTGGGATCGAGCGGCCGCTTGGGGACGTCGTTCTGCCACGTATCCCAGTCGAGGGTCTTGAGCGAAAGGTCGGGAGGCGGCGGATACTCCCACGCGCCGCACGGATCGTTACGGCCCAGCCAGCCTTCGACCAGGGTCAGGTCGCCGAGCATGCCCTGCGCAAGCATGTCTTTCGCCTTGGCACAGATCTGCGAGCTGACGCGCTGCGACCCGACCTGGAGGATCTTGCCGCTCTTCTTCACGGCATCGACCATCGCCTCGCCGTCGGCAGGCGTGTGCGACATGGGCTTCTCGATGTAAATGTCCTTCCCTGCGCCCACCGCCTCGACCACCATGCGCTTGTGCCAGTGGTCGGGCACGGCCGCGACGATACAGTCGATCGTCTTGTCGTCGAGCAGGCGTCGATATTCGCGCGTGGTCGGCAGATTGGCGCCGGCGATCTCCTTCGCCAGCGTGTGGCGGCCGTCGTACAGGTCCGCCGCCCCGGCGCAGACGACGCCTGGCAGCGAAATCGACGTGCCGAGGAGGCCGTTGCCCTGCATCCCGACGCCGACCATCCCGAACCGAACGGTGTCGCTCGGTGCGAGCGGACGGAACTTGAAGGGCTTGGCGGCGAATGAGACTCCGGCGGCTGTCGCGCTGACCTCGAGGAATTCACGGCGGGAAAACGTGGGCTTCTTCATGGGGAGCGCTCCCTGGATTCGCGGTTAGGGGCCTATAATGGCCCACGAAACACCAGGTTGTCGAGCCGACCCACATTCCCACGAACTTTCCACAGGCTTACTCCCTCCGAGGAGCTAATCCTTCAGTTTGAGTCGTGTCCGAACTAAGGTGTGATTGTCGGGTACCTCGTAGATCTCAAGTTCTGAAAGCCGTTTTACCCAGCCCGATAGCTGTTGCAGCCGTACGACAGGAGACTCGGATGACGTACACTGAGCGCCCGATCCACGGCACTGCCCGGGACGCTGGCGAACATTTCGATGCTTCGGGATTTCCACGGCAGCTGCTGGCCGCGCTGCTCGAATTCCGCGACGGGAACTTCGCCGTTCGGCTTCCATCCGGACTGATGGGGCTCGACGGCAAGCTCGCGGATGCCTTCAACGATATCGCGTCCCTCTCGGACCGGCGCGCGCGCGAGGTCGCTCGCGTAAGCCGCATGGTCGGCAAAGAAGGGCTGCTCAAAGAGCGTCTCAATCTCAGCGGAGTGGTCGGCACGCAGGCGGAAGAAGTCGCCGCCGTCAACACACTGATCGATGATCTGGTCTGGCCGACGATCGAAGTGACGCGGTCGGTCGGCGCCGTTGCAAAAGGGGACCTCGGCCAGTCGATGAGTCTCGACGTGAACGGGCGTCCGCTCGAGGGCGAGTTCCTGCAGTCCGCGCGACTCGTGAACTCGATGATCGATCAGCTCTCCGTCTTCACCGCCGAAGTGACACGCGTGGCGCGCGAGGTGGGCACGGAAGGCAAGCTGGGCGGCCAGGCCAAAGTCAAAGGCGTCTCCGGCGTGTGGAAAGATCTGACTGAGTCGGTGAACCAGATGGCCGGCAACCTCACCGCGCAGGTCCGGAACATCGCCGACGTGACGGTGTCCGTCGCCAGCGGCGACCTCTCCAAGAAAATCACCGTCGACGTCCGCGGCGAAATCCTCCAGCTGAAAGAAGCCATCAACACGATGGTGGACCAGCTGCGGTCGTTCGCGGCCGAAGTGACGCGCGTCGCGCGCGAGGTCGGCACCGACGGCAAGCTGGGCGGCCAGGCGGTTGTGCCGGGCGCCGCCGGGACATGGAAAGACCTCACCGACTCCGTGAACGCGATGGCGTCGAACCTGACGGCGCAGGTCCGCAACATCGCGGCCGTGACGACCGCCGTCGCGCGCGGCGACCTCTCCCGCAAGATCACCGTCGACGTGAAGGGCGAAATCCTCGAGCTGAAAGACACGATCAACACGATGGTGGACCAGCTCAACGCCTTCGCGTCGGAAGTCAGCCGCGTTGCGCGCGAAGTCGGTACGGAAGGCAAGCTCGGTGGCCAAGCTGAAGTGCCGGGCGTCGCCGGCACGTGGAAAGCGCTGACCGACAACGTGAACTCGATGGCGTCGAACCTCACGGCACAGGTCCGCAACATCGCCGAGGTGACGACGGCCGTCGCAAAGGGCGACCTGTCGCGCAAGATCACGGTGGACGTGCAAGGCGAAATTCTCGAGCTGAAGAACACGATCAACACGATGGTGGACCAGCTCAACGCGTTCGCATCCGAAGTGACGCGCGTCGCGCGCGAAGTCGGTACGGAAGGCAAGCTCGGCGGCCAGGCCGAGGTGCCGGGCGTCGCCGGCACCTGGAAAGCGCTGACCGACAACGTGAACTCGATGGCGTCGAACCTCACCGGCCAGGTCCGCAACATCGCCGACATCGCGACGGCGATCGCCCGCGGCGATCTGTCGCGCAAGATCACCGTCGACGTGAAGGGCGAAATCCTGCAGCTCAAAAACACGATCAACACGATGGTGGACCAGCTCAACGCGTTCGCCGCGGAAGTGACGCGCGTGGCGCGCGAGGTGGGTACCGACGGCAAGCTCGGCGGCCAGGCGGGCGTCCCGGGCGTCGCCGGCACGTGGAAAGACCTCACCGACTCGGTGAACGTCATGGCCGCGAACCTCACGGACCAGGTGCGCGGCATCGTGCGCGTCGTGACCGCGGTCGCGACCGGCGATCTGCGTCAGAAGCTGACGGTGGAAGCCAAGGGCGAAATCGCCGCGCTGGCCGAGACGATCAACAGCATGACCGACACACTGGCGACGTTTGCCGAGCAGGTCACGAACGTGGCGCGCGAGGTGGGCGTGGAAGGACGGCTGGGCGGCCAGGCGAACGTGCCCGGTGCCGCGGGCACGTGGAAAGACCTCACCGGCAACGTGAACCTGCTGGCGGCGAACCTCACCACGCAGGTGCGCGCGATTGCGGAAGTCGCGACGGCCGTGACGAAGGGCGACTTGTCGCGCTCGATTCAGGTCGACACGCGCGGCGAAGTGTCGGACCTGAAGGACAACATCAACACGATGATCCGCAACCTGCGCGCGACGACGGAGTCGAACCAGGAACAGGACTGGCTCAAGACCAACCTCGCGAAGTTCACGCGCATGCTGCAGGGCCAGCGCGACCTCGTCACCGTCGGCAAGACGCTGTTATCGGAGCTCGTGCCGCTGGTGAAGGCGCAGCAAGGCGCGATCTATCAGATGCGACAGGGAGAATCGGATCCGGGCAAGGTCGAGCTGGTCCCGCTCGCGACATACGCGCGCGCCAGCAAGCAACGCTCCATCGCCCTCGGCGAAGGGCTCGTGGGCCAGTGCGCCATCGAGCAACAGCGCATCGTGCTGCACGATGTGCCGAAGACTTATGCAAAGATCGGATCCGGATTGGGCAGCGCGCTGCCGACGAGCATCGTCGTGCTGCCGGTGCTCTTCGAAGGGGAGACCAAGGCCGTCATCGAGCTGGCGTCGCTGTATCCCTTTACGGCTCCCCAGGTGAGCTTCCTCGAGCAGCTCACGCAGTCGATCGGCGTGGTGCTCAACACGATCGAAGCGACGATGCGCACGGAGAGTCTGCTCGTGCAGTCGCAGCAGCTCACGACCGAGCTGCAGACTCGCCAGACGGAGCTGCAGAACACCAACGAAGAGCTGGCCACCAAGGCCAAGCAGCTCGCCGAACAGAACGCCGAGGTGGAGCGCAAGAATCAGGAGGTCGAGCAGGCACGGCGGGCCCTGGAGGAGAAGGCGGCCGAGCTCGCGCTCACCTCGAAATACAAGTCCGAGTTCCTGGCCAACATGTCGCACGAGCTCCGGACGCCGCTCAACGCGATTCTCTTGCTCGGCCAACAGCTCGCGGATAATCCGGGCGGCTCCCTGACGCCCAAGCAGGTCGAGTTCGCGCGCAACATTCATTCGGCGGGCACGGATCTGCTGACGCTGATCACCGACATCCTCGATCTCTCCAAGATCGAGTCCGGCACCGTGACCGTCGAAGTGGACGAGGTGCCGTTCGCATCGATCCGCGACAGCGTGCAGCGCACGTTCCACCACGTGGCGGAGTCGAAGGGTGTGCTCCTCAAGCTCGAGATGGACGAGGACCTGCCCGCGAAGTTCAGTACCGACTCCAAGCGGCTGCAGCAGATCCTCAAGAACCTCTTGTCGAATGCGTTCAAGTTCACCGACCGCGGCGAAGTCTCGATGACCGTGCGTCGCGTGTCGGAAGGCTGGTCGCAGGGACATCCCGTGCTCAGCACCGCCGCGCCGGGAAGCGTCGTGGCGTTCGCGGTGACCGACACCGGTATCGGCATCCCCGCGGACAAGCAGAAATTGATCTTCGAGGCGTTCCATCAAGCCGACGCGGGCACGAGCCGCAAATACGGCGGCACCGGCCTCGGCCTCGCGATCAGCCGCGAGCTCGCCAGCCTGCTCGGCGGGGATATCCGACTGATCAGCTCGCCGGGACAGGGCAGCACCTTCACGCTGTACTTACCGCTCGAGTACGCCGGCCCCTCGCGGGCGCCCACGCCGTCGCGCGATCCCGCGACCAGCGGGCCATGGCTGGCGACCCCGGTGTTGACCGCCACGCGGTCCGACGAAGTCGTGCCGGACGATCGCGATGCGATCAAGCCGGGAGGCGGCGAGAATGTGTTGTTGATTGTGGACGACGATCCGCACTACGCGCGCGTGTTGCTGGGACTCGCGCGCGACAAGGGCTTCAAGGGCATCGTCGCGAACCGCGGCCACGCGGCGCTCGCGCTGGCGCGCGAGTATCAGCCCACGGCCATCACGCTGGACCTCTTCCTGCCCGATACGCTCGGCTGGTCGGTGTTGAGCAACCTGAAGCTCGACCCGACGACCCGGCACATCCCGGTGCAAATGATCTCGGTCGTGGAAGATCGCCAGCACGGCCTGGCGCACGGTGCGTTCTCCTATCTCGTGAAGCCGGCGACGACGACGGACCTCGAGAACGCGCTCGACCGCTTGAAGACGTACGCCAAGCCGCACACCAAGCGTCTGCTCGTAGTGGAGGACAACGAGATCGAGCGCCGAGGGATCGTCGAGCTGCTTGCGCATGACGATATCGAGATCACCGCCGTGTCCTCGGGCGGCGAGGCGTTGCACATGCTGTTCGAGTCGTCGTTCGATTGCTGCGTCGTGGATCTGCGCCTGCCCGACATGAGCGGTCTCGACCTGCTGGAGCGCGTGCAGGCCGACCAGCGGCTGCGCGACGTTCCGATCGTCGTGTTCACCGGCAAGTCGCTGACACCCGAGGAGGAAGAGCGCCTCAAGACGCTGTCCACGAGCGTGGTGCTCAAGGATGTGCAATCGCCGGAACGGCTGTTCGATGAGACCGCGCTCTTCCTGCATCGCGTGATCAAGGAGCTGCCGCCGTCGAAGCAGCAGCTGCTCGATCGCCTGTACGGCTCGACGGAGCTGCTGCGCGGTGAGCGCGTGCTGGTCGTGGACGATGACGCGCGCAACATCTTCGCGCTCACCACGCTGCTCGAAAACGAGGGCATCGAGGTGATCAGCGCGACGACGGGCCGCCACGCCATCGAGCTGGTCGAGAACACGCCCGGCATCAGCGCCGTGCTGATGGACATCATGATGCCCGACATGGACGGCTACGCGACGATCCGCGAGATCCGGCAGGATCAGCGGTTCCACAGCCTGCCGATCATCGCGCTGACGGCGAAGGCCATGAAGGGCGACCGCGAGCGCTGCCTGCACGCGGGTGCGTCAGACTACATCGCGAAACCGGTGGACGCGCACCAGCTGCTATCCCTGCTCCGGGTATGGCTCCACAGATGAACGCGAGGTCGACACCGCCTCAGATGCGGCCGGTGCCCCCCGCCATCCCGCCGCTGCTTCCGGGCGGCGAGGAGGCCGTCCCCATTCTGCTCGTGGACGACCAGCCGGCGAACCTCGACGCACTCGAGGCGACGCTCTCGACCAGCGGCTGCCGCTTCGTGCTGGCGCGCACCGCGGATGAGGCGTTGCTGGCGCTCCTCGATCAGGATTTCGCCGCGATCGTGCTCGACGTCATGATGCCGGGCATGAGCGGCTTCGACCTGGCGACGATGATCAAGCGCCGCGAGCGCACGCGCCAGGTCCCCATTCTGTTCCTGACGGCGCGCATGCTCGACACGCAGGATGAGCTGCGCGGTTACAGCGTCGGCGCGGTGGATTATCTCACCAAGCCGCTCGACCCGCAGATTCTCCGCTCCAAGATCGCGGTGTTCGTCGAGCTGTTCCGTAAGCGCCGCGCGCTGTCGCGCGTAAACCTCGAGCTGCAGCGCCAGATCTCAGAGCGGCAGCGCATGAGCGATGCGCTGCAGCGCGCCAACGCAGAGCTCGAGACCCGCGTGGGCGAGCGGACCGCCGCGCTCGCGGAAGCCGCGCGTCGCAAGGACGAGTTTCTCGCGATGCTCGCGCACGAGCTGCGGAATCCACTCTCCGCGCTGCGGACCGCGACCGAGGCGCTGCGGCTCAAGGCGCCGGACAACCCCGAAGTACAGACATTGCAAGGCGTGTTTCAACGCCAGATCCAGCAGCTCACGCGATTGACCAACGACCTGCTCGACATCAGCCGCATCACGCGCGACAAGCTCACGCTCCAGCGCCGTCAGGTCACCGTGTCGGAAATCATCGACTGCGCGCTGGAGACCGTGCGCCCATTCGTAACCAAACGCCAGCAGACCGTGAACGTCATCGTGCCCAATGGCGTCGTGCACGTGGACGGCGATGCGACGCGGCTTGCGCAGATTGTCGCCAACCTGCTCGACAATGCCGCGCGCTACTCGTCCGAGGGCAGCCGGATCGATCTCGTGGCGGAGCTATCCGGCCCACACATCCTGATCAAGGTGAGGGATCAGGGGGCGGGGATCGAGCGCGAGCTGTTGCCACGGATCTTCGAGCTGTTCGTCCAGGGCCAGAAGGCCCCCCACGGCGGCGAAGGCGGCCTGGGGATCGGACTTCCACTCGCGCGCAGGCTCACGGAGATGCACGGCGGCACCCTGACTGCCTACAGCGCGGGTCCGGGGCGCGGGTCGGAGTTCGTCGTCCAACTCCCGGTGCTCAATCCAGTCGAGCGGTCCAGAATCATCAGCGATGCACACGCGCCTTCGGCGCATGCGCTGCCGCGCCGGCGCGTGCTCATCGTGGAAGACAACCATGACACGGCCGAGATGATGGACGTCATGTTGAAGGAATGGGGCCAGGAGACGCGCGTGGCGCACGACGGTGCCGCGGCCCTCGAGATTGCCAATGATTTCCGGCCGCAGGTGGTCCTGCTCGACGTAGGGTTGCCCAAGCTGCACGGCTACGAAGTCGCGCGACGACTCCGTCAGCAGGCGTGGGCGCGCCAGACATTCGTGGTCGCAATCACCGGTTGGGGCGTGGAAGCCGACAGGCAGAGCGAAGCGGCCGGCATCGACCTGCGCCTGCTCAAGCCGGTCGATCCGGAAGCGCTCCGTCGCTTGCTGGCGGGAAGTCCGCCCGCTTCGGCGTCCGCCTAACGCGCGGGGTAGGTGCCGAGCACGCGAATGCTGGACGTGAAGGCGCGCAGCGCTTCGAGCGCTTCCACCAGGCCTTCACCGCTGTCGACCACGTCAAGATAGAAGAGGTACTCCCACGGCCGCCCCGGCAGCGGCCGAGATTCGATCTTGCTCAGATTCAATCCACGATCGGCAAAGACTCCCAGTGCCCGATACAGCGAGCCCGGCGTATTGCCGAGCGACACCATGAGCGAGGTCTTGTTCGGTCGCGCCGGTTCGCGACCCGCGGGTTCGCGCGCGATCACCAGAAATCGCGTGTAGTTCTCGGCGTGGTCCTCCAACCCCTCGACGACGACATCGGCGCCGTAGAGGTCGGCGGCGAGCTTCGACGCAATCGCCGCGTCGGCTCGGGCATTGCCGGACATCACATCGCGCACGCTCCCCGCGGTATCGTATGCCGGCACCGCCTCGACGTCCGGATGGGCCAGGAAGAATTGGCGACACTGCGCCAGCGCGACGGGATGTGAGGCGACGCGCCGGATGGCATCCAGCGTGGTGCGCGGCGGCGCGATCAGGCAGTGACGAATGCGCAGCTCGGTCTCGGAGACGACGTGGAGGTCGTGCGCGCTGAGCAAATCGTAGTTCTCGTGCACCGAGCCGGCGAGCGTGTTCTCGATCGGCACCATCCCGCGCGTGGCTTTTCCCTCCTCCACCGCGCGGAACAGCTCGACGAATGTCGGACAGGGAACGAGCTGCAGCGCGGGCCCGTGCGTTTCGATTGCCGCCGCGTGACTGAACGACCCGGCTTCGCCTTGAATCGCGACGCGATCAACCATCGGTGACCGCGCCCTGGCTGCTGCTGGAGACGAGTCGCGCATATTTCGCGAGCACGCCGCTGGTGTAGCGCGGCGCGGGCGCCCGCCACTGCGTGCGGCGTCCGGCGAGCTCTTGCTCGGAGATGTTGATCGCGAGCTGGCGATTTCCCGCATCGATCGTGATGGAGTCGCCTTCCCGAACCAGGGCGAGCGGGCCGCCGAGCGCGGCTTCGGGCGCCACGTGACCGACGACGAGACCGTGCGACCCGCCGGAGAACCGCCCATCGGTGATGAGTCCGACGCTGTCGCCGAGGCCGGCGCCGATCAGGGCGGCGGTAGGCGCGAGCATTTCGCGCATGCCGGGTCCGCCCTTGGGACCTTCGTAGCGGATGATCACGACGTCGCCCTGCTTCACGCGGCCCGCGAGAATCGCGGCGAGACATGACTCCTCGGAATCGAAGACGCGCGCGGGGCCGGTGATCTTGTGCGAGCCGTTGCCGCTCACTTTCGCGACCGCGCCCTCAGGCGCCAGGTTGCCGCGCAAAATCACGATGTGACCGGTCGGGGCGAGCGGTTTGCTCCACGGATGGATCACGTCCTGTTTGGCCGATGGCGTCGAGGAAGTCTCCTTCAGCACCTCGGCAACGGTACGGCCGTCGATCGTGAGCGCGTCACCGTGCAGCACACCGTTGGCCAGGAGAATGCTCATGACCTGCGGAATCCCGCCGGCCCGATGCAGGTCGGTCGCCACGTAGCGGCCGGACGGCTTGAGATCGCACAGCACGGGCACGCGCACGCGAATCGTCTCGAAGTCGTCGATCACGAGCGGCACGCCGGCGGCCCGCGCGATGGCGAGCAGATGCAGCACCGCGTTGGTGGATCCGCCGATCGCCATCACGACGGCGATCGCGTTCTCGAAAGCCTTGCGCGTGAGGATCTGGCGTGGCGTGCGCCGCGCCCGCACCGCCTCGGCCAACACCTCTCCGGCGCGGCCGGCGGCATCCACCGTTTCCTCATCTTCCGCTGCCATCGTCGAGGTCCCCGGCAGACTCATGCCGAGCGCTTCAATCGCCGAGGACATCGTGTTCGCCGTGAACATCCCACCGCAGGATCCGGCGCCGGGACAGGCGCGCCGTTCGATTTCGAGCAGCTCGCTCTGCGGCATCTTCCCTGCCCCGGCCGCGCCCACCGCCTCGAACACGCTGACCACCGTGAGATCGCGACCGCCGAAATGTCCCGGTTTGATCGTGCCGCCATAGACGAAGATCGCGGGAATATCGAGCCGCGCGATCGCGATCAACGCGCCCGGCATGTTCTTGTCGCAGCCGCCGATCGCGACCAGTCCATCCATGCGCTGCGCTCCGCACGCCGTCTCGATCGAGTCGGCGATCACTTCACGTGACACGAGCGAGTAGCGCATCCCCTCGGTCCCCATCGAGATGCCGTCGCTCACGGTGATCGTGCCAAACGTCTGCGGCATCGTGCCCGCTTCGCGGAGCGTCTGTTCCGCGCGTTTTGCCAGGCGGTCTAACCCGGCGTTACACGGTGTGATGGTGCTGTACGCGCTGGCGACGCCGACGATCGGCTTGCCGAAATCGCCGTCGCGAAATCCCACGGCCCGGAGCATCGCCCGATTCGGCGCGCGCTCCAATCCTTCGGTGATTGCCTTGCTGCGGAAATTGTCCGTCACGAGAGTCCCTCGAGTGCCTCGGCCAACACCAGCTCGACGATTCGTGTGCCCATTTCTTTCGTACCGATAATCTGCTCACCGGCGTGGGCAATGTCTTCCGTGCGCGCGCCCGCGTCGAGTGCCGCCGCGACCGCCTGGTCCACCGCGTCGGCAGGCTCCGGCAGATGCAGCCCGTGCCTGAGCAGCATCGCGACCGTCGCAATCGCGCCGAGGGGATTGGCGACGTCTCGGCCCGCGAGCGGCGGCGCCGAGCCATGCACCGGCTCGAACAATCCGGGCCCGTCGCCCAGCGAGGCGGAGGGCAGCAGGCCGAGCGAGCCGGCCAGCACTGCCGCCTCGTCGCTCAGGATGTCGCCGAACATGTTCTCGGTCAGCACGACGTCGAGTGACGCGGGATCGCTGACCAGCCGCATGGCGGCGGTATCGACATAGGTGTGCTCGAGGCGCACGTCCGGAAAGGCACGCGCAACCGCCGTCACGGTTTCCCGCCACAGCTGGGACACCTCGAGCACGTTCGCCTTGTCTACAGAAGTGACAACTCGTTTGCGCGTGCGCGCGGCTTCGAATGCGACGCGCGCGATGCGCTCGATTTCAGCAGTCGTATAGGCAAGCGTATTGACAGCGCGCGTGCCGCTCTTGCCGCGCGGCTCTCCATAGTAGAGACCGCCGGTGAGCTCGCGCACGACGAGCAGATCCACGCCGCGCAACCGGTTGGGCTTGAGCGGCGAGCAATTGATCAGCGGCTGGTGCACTGTGACCGGCCGAAGGTTTGCATAGACGCGCAAGAGCTTCCGCAGCTCGAGGAGGCCGGTTTCCGGCTTGAGCTCGCGGGGCGCCGTGTCGAGCGCGGGATCGCCGACGGCGCCGAGCAGCACCGCATCACTCCGCGTGACCGCGGCGCGCGTCTCGGGTGGAAGCGGGTTGTTCGCGGCGCGCACACCAGCCGCGCCGATGGGAAACGTGTCGAGCTGAAAGCGAATCTCGAAGCGCTCGCCTACCGCTTCCAGCACGCGCACGGCCTGCGCGATCACCTCCGGTCCGATGCCGTCTCCAGGCAGTACGGCGATGCGGTATGTCTTCATGCATGCCTCCGCTCATATGCGGCGATACTCGGCTCCTCGAGCAAGGTTCGACCGATCTCATCGAGGCCGCGCAGCAACAGCTCGCGGCCGTACGGATCGGCGGTGAACGTTGCCTTGAAACCGTGATCATCCGTGATGAGCTGCTTCTTCAAATCGATCACGAGCTCGTGCAGTCCGCCCTCGGTGCTTCGAATGAGGGCGTCCACGTCCGCCCCAGCCAGGCGAACCGGCAACACCCCGTTGCGGTAGCAATTGGAGGTGAAGATGTCGGCGAACGACGGCGCGATGATCGCGCGGAATCCGTACTCCGCAAGCGCCCACACGGCGTGCTCGCGCGACGAGCCGCAGCCAAAGTTCGGACCGGTCACCAGAATGGTCGCGCCCTGCGCCGTGGGACTGTTGAGCTCGAACCCGGGATCGGGGGAACCGTCGGGACGATAGCGCCAATCGTGGAACAGCGCGGGCCCAAACCCGGTCCGATCCACTCCCTTGAGGAACTGCTTGGGAATGATCTGATCGGTATCGACGTCGCGCCGCGGCAACGTGACCAGACGGCCTCGGTGCTGCGTGAAGGCCATTACCATCCGCGGACATCCACGAGATGGCCCTCGATGGCGGCCGCGGCCGCCATCATCGGACTCATGAGATGCGTCCGGCCGCCGCGCCCCTGCCGTCCCTCGAAATTGCGGTTCGATGTCGCGGCGCAGCGCTCGCCGGCGCCCAGAACGTCATCGTTCATGCCGAGACACATCGAGCAGCCGGCGTTGCGCCACTCGAACCCGGCCTCGCGGAACACCTGATCGAGACCTTCCTCTTCGGCTTGCGCTTTCACGCGCATCGATCCGGGCACCACCATCGCGCGCACGCGTGGTGCCACGTGGCGCCCGCGCACCACGCCGGCAGCAGCGCGCAGGTCTTCGATGCGCGCGTTGGTGCAAGAGCCGAGGAACACGCGGTCGATCGGAATGCCGGCGAGCGGCGTTCCGGGCTCGAGTCCCATGTACTGCAACGCGCGCTGTGCCGCCTGGCGCTCGGCGTCAGTGCCGAGTGCAGCCGGATCCGGAATGCGTGCCGTGATGTCGGCGACCATGCCGGGTGTCGTGCCCCACGTGACTTGTGGGCCAATCTGCGACGCATCGAGCGTGACTTGCGTGTCGTAGCGTGCCTTGGGAGCGCTGGGGAGTTTACGCCACTGCTCGACGCTCGTGGTCCACGCTTTGCCTTTCGGTGCGCGCGGCCGTCCCTGCAGATACGCAAACGTGACATCGTCCGGAGCGATCATTCCCGCACGCGCGCCGGCCTCGATGGACATGTTGCACACCGTCATCCGCTCTTCCATTGAGAGTGCGCGGATCGCTTCGCCCGTGTATTCGATGACGTGCCCGGTCGCCCCGGCCGTGCCGATCCTTCCGATGAGCGCCAGAATGAGATCCTTCGCCCCGACTCCCGGCTCCCGGCTCCCGGTAAAGCGCGCCTCGAGTGTTCGCGGCTTGGAGAGCGCGATGCACTGCGTCGCCAGCACGTGCTCGACTTCGCTCGTGCCGATCCCAATGGCGAACGCACCAAACGCACCGTGGGTCGCGGTGTGCGAGTCGCCGCACACGATCACCATGCCGGGCTGCGTCGCACCCAGCTCCGGGCTGATGACGTGCACGATTCCCTGCCCCGGCGAAGTCAGGTCGAACAGCTCGATCCCGAATTCCCGCGCGTTGCGGCCGAGGACATCCACCTGCTTGGCCGCCACGGCGTCGGCGATGGGAACCGAGCGATCGCCCGTCGGGATGCTGTGATCGACCGTCGCCAGCGTGCGCTCGGGCCGCCGCACCGCGCGGCCCTCGCGCTTCAATCCGGCAAACGCCTGCGGCGACGTGACCTCATGGATCAGATGCAGATCGACGTACAGCAACGCCACTTCGTCCGTGAGCTGCTGGACGACGTGTGCGTCCCACACCTTATCGAACAGCGTGCCTGTCACGCG
>Ga0075425_100004705_pt1 | contig 14110 bp, 18 predicted proteins | sample SoiMethybrSBSTD4_FD_75300 | JGI IMG/M metagenome (GOLD analysis project Ga0075425, IMG submission 75300) | Bulk soil microbial communities from a Populus tree surrounding site in Tennessee, USA - Soil MetaG P. TD hybrid SBSTD4 | ecosystem: Environmental > Terrestrial > Soil > Tree plantation...
GTAAAAACCTCGCCCAAGGACACGCCGGCACTGCGCAGTCGCATCGCCAGATCGGAGCGGCTGCTTTTTTTCAGCACCCACCGGGCCCGCAGACCGTTGCAATTGGCCGGCGACAGAATAAACACTCGGCTCACGGACGGACCGCCTGCATGAAAGATTCGCTATCCAAAGTATTCAGCACTTCCTCCCGCTTAAGCCAGCCGCGACGCGCAGTGGAAACTCCGTACGTCAAATAGTTCAAGGCGCCCGTAGAATGCGCGTCCGTTGAAACGATGAATTTGATCCCGCGCTCGCGTGCGGCGCGAATCCACTCCGGCGCCAAATCGAGACGGTGCGGATCGCCGTTGACCTCGATGGCGCAACGCGCGACAGCTACGGCATCCAACACCTCCTCCATCCGGCAGGCAAAGGGCGGCCGCGATTGAATCAATCTGCCGAGCGGGTGTCCCCATATTTTAAAAACCGGCAGCTTGAGCGCGCGCAATAGCCGGTCTGTCATCTGATCGGCATCCATTTTGTGGCGCGAATGGATGCTCGCGATAACAATATCGAATTGCGCTAGATAATGATCGGGATAATCGAGTGAGCCGTCTTCGAGAATATCCGACTCGGTTCCTCTGAGCAGCTTTATTTTTACGCGCTCCTGCACCCGCGCGATCTCGTCCCACTGGGCGCGCAAGCGGTCGATCGAAACACCGCGCGCGTAGTAGGCGCTCGGCGAGTGATCGGTAATCGTAAGATAACGCATCCCCAAAGCTTCTGCCGCCAAAGCCATTTCCTCAATGGTGTTCCGCCCGTCTGAATAGATCGTATGACAATGCGTCATGCCGCGGATATCTTCGCGCGTTAAGGGCTGCGGCAACTTCCCGGCCATGGCGGCCTCGATTTCTCCCTGGTCTTCGCGAAGTTCCGGTGGAATATACTGAAGCCCGAGCCGCTGATAGATCTCGTTTTCGTTTTTGAACTGCGTTCCGCCCTTTGATTGTGCCTTGTGGGAGGTAAGATCGATCCCTTTCGATCGCGCCAGTTTCTCCAGCTTCGCGATGTGATTTGCCGCGCCGGTCCGCGCATGAAGTCTCGCAACGAATTCATCGGGTGCCACGACCTCGAGACCGACTTTAATACCCGCCGCAAGCGACGCAACACAGTGATCGTCGGTGAGCTCGATCGTTCGCGCGAGGGTTGGCAAGCCCAAAAAATGATCAATGACGAGCTTCGGCTGATCACTAGCGGCGACAATGAGAATTTCGTCCACGGTTTCGTTCTGGCGTCGGACGGTTCCCGCCGGCGCGACTTCGATAAGCGCCGGACAAAGCCTCAAGTAGCCTAGCACAGCTTCGGCTTGCTCACGGGCATGGCTGAGCAATAGAGATCGGTCTTGTTTGCGGGTTTCGAGCTTCTCGATGTCCGCATGCAGCTTTTGTTGAGATTTGAGCCCAAACCCTTTGACTTTGCTGACCAGTCCTTGTTCGCATGCCGATTTAAGGTCGGTTACTGTTTCGATATGCAATGCCTCACTGAGCGCGATGATTTTCTTTAGGCTCAGACCGGGAACTTCACTGAGCTCCACAGCGCCGGCCGGCAGCTCCTGACGAAGTTGCTCAAGCAGCCAACACTCGCCCGTCCGGTAGATCTCCTCGATAATCGCCGACAGTGCATTCCCCACGGCGGCGATCTCCTTCAGCCGTCCAGCTTTGACGAGCTTATCGAAATCACCCTGGAACGTTTCCAGAGCGCGCGCCCCTCGCTCATAGGCCTGCACCTTAAACGGATTTTCGCCTTTGATCGTGAGCAGCCGCGCGATCACGCGTAACTCGGCCGCGATCTCAAACCGATCTTTCACTGCACGTCTCCGAAAGCATGAAGCTTCAGTCTATAACGCTAGATGACCATCTCAAGGGCATGCAACGGCTCCCGGCTTCAACGGCGATTTGCAAAGCGTCAAAAAGCTGATCTAGATAGCTCGTTGGCGCTGATCGAGCTGATTCGAAGCCGATGCAAAGATACGAGGTCGACATGCAACTTACTATTTATCGGCAAGCTTTCTCGTAATGACGTGTATTCTTGGAATCAACGTCGCAACGGCACAAGACAAAATGCGCGTTGCGATCCCGTTGTTCCCGACGACGGCGTTTTCCTTGCTGGTGGCGAGCGATCGCGGCTTCTTTCAGAGAGAGGGTCTGACGGTTGAACCGATCAGAATCAATAGTGCCCCGACGACCTATCAGGCGCTAATTTCAGGCGACGTTCACGGTGCCGTGGGCGCGTCCACGGGTTGTTGCCCAGCTACGCTCAAGGCGCGGATATCGTGACGGTCGGTAGCTGGGATAACTTCGTGCCTTACGTCTGGGTCACCAAAGAAAAGATCAGCGATGTTCGCGAGCTTCGCGGCAAGCGCATCGGCGTCAACCGCGCCGGCAGTAAACCCTGGCTCATCATTCAGGTGCTGCTGCAGAACGCAGGGCTCGACCCCGTCAAGGATTTGACTTTATTACAAATGGGCGGCGGCTCTCAGGAAAGAGTCGCGGCTTTGATGCGCGGCGGAATCGACGCGACTCTCGCGGACGTGCTGCTCGAGCCGATCATGAAAAAACGCGGTTTTTTTGTGTTACGCGGCAGGCCGACTCCATTCATGAACGCACCCATTGCCTTCAAGCCCTCCTATCTTGCAAGCCAACGCTCGACGGCAAAAAAGTTCGTTAAAGCTTTCGCTGATGCGACGCGCTATATCGTCGTTAACAAGCCGGGCACCCTGCGTCCTCTGACTCAGCTGCTCAATACCAGCGACAGTGAAGTGATCGACTTCGCTTACGATTACCTGCACGCTAATTCGAGGCAACGCTCTATCCGCCCGCCGAGGCGGTGGAGAATTTGATCAAAATGTCCGCCTACATGGACAAGAAGCTGCAATCGATCAACGCCAAACAAGTCGTCGATCTCTCGCTTTTGGATGAGCTCGGCACAAAGCAAAACGAACGGGTGCATCGATAAGTCCATACGGCACCGATTTGCCTTACGCCGGACCGACCGCTGACTATTCGTCCAGCCTGAACCCGAGTTTGATCGTCACCTGCCAGTAATCGACCGCGTTGTTTTCAACGTAGCCGCGCGTGTCGACGACTTGGAACCAGTGGATATTGTGGAGTGTCTTGCCTGCTTTCGTAATGGCGTTTTGCACCGCGTCTTCAACGCTCGATTTGGACGTCCCAGTCAATTCGACCTGTTTGTAGACATGCTCGCTCATGCCGCCCTCCGTTCGCGCGAATTTGATACGGCCGAGTGCAAGAACAGTACCCTTGGGCGTCGGCTCGGACTAAACGGCTAAAATCAAATAGAGAGCGACTAGGATTACTGGCTGGAGAGCTCAGCGTCGCTTTTGGTTTGTCGTCTTTCTAGTACAACCGGCTCCGCATGATCGGATAGTTCCTCCGCATTGATGACATCGATCATCTGGCGCAGGCGCGCATAATCTTCGCGATTGAAACGCATGCGCAGGCGATGCAAGTGCAGCTTGCCAGGATCATCTGCTTCGGCGGGCAAGGGCTCGGTTTGCTGTACTTTGCCGTCCTTCAGAATATCGGCAAAGTCGCGGTTGAGCCGGTCGATCAATTCGGGCGACGGCGGATAGTTCAGGCGAATCACCAGATCGTGTTTTACGAATCGGTACGAATGGAAGTTACGATAAAAATTCTTGATCTCTTGAACCGCCACTTCGGCGCTCGTAGCGATACGGAAAAAAGTCATTTCTTTTTCGGTAATGTAACCCCGGCTCATGACATCTTCCCGCAGAAAGTCTTGCCACCGGCTCCAGTAGGTCCCCCCGGGAATATCCATCAGAATGATCGGCACTAGATGGGTTTTGCCGGTCTGTGCCAAAGTGATCGATTCCAGAAGCTCGTCGTGAGTGCCGAAGCCGCCGGGAAAAATAACCACAGCGTCGGCTTCTTTGACGAACATGAGCTTGCGGGTAAAGAAAAAATGAAAGTTCATGAGCTTCGGATCGTTACGAATGAACGGATTGGCGTCTTGTACCGAGGGAAGACGGATATTGACGCCGAAGCTCTTCTCCCGACTCGCACCTTCGTGCCCGGCTTGCATGATGCCCGGTCCCGCGCCCGTGATCACCATCAACCCTGCTCGAGAAAGCTCCTCGGCGAAGCTCCGCGCCAGATGGTAATATGGATCAGTTTCTTTCACTCGCGTAGAACCGAAGATGCTGACCTTGCGCACATGCCGATAAGGCGCAAAGATGCTGAAGGCGCGGCGCAGTTCCTGTAAGGCGCGGTTAAGGATTTTGAGGTCGCCCCGTTCTGCGTTATCTTTCGCGAGCCTAAGTAACGTCCTTAGAATCCCGGCAAATTGATCGGCATTGACAAAATCTTTCTGCGCGCCCAACCACGTGTCGATTTCCGCCGCGAGGTCCGCCAAGCTTCTGTTTTCCTGTTCCACTTGTGCCACCTTCTCTCGAGAGCAATTCCCCGTCTAGGACAGTATAGACGATGGAACAGCGGCCCGATACCGAACAGTTGCATGAAGCACTATGCTACGTTGTGCTATTTGTCATGATTAAGCACCGGGATTATCAGGGCGCGGTATAGCGAAGATTTTCTCTACGCTCGGAATGACAATTCAGGTTGTCAACTCGAACGGCAGTGAGAGGCTTTCCCTGCTTTCGTGGGCCGTTTGACACCTTTCAGATTTACTTGTTACGGTCGCGCTGATCCCGAAACAAGCATCGCAAGGACGTTCATGAACTTATCTCGTTATCACTTGCTCGCATGCTCTCTTTTGCTTGGACTTCTTCTTTCAAATTCGCGAACAGCAGACGCGCAATCTTTAAAAATCCCCTACGTCTCCCTCTCTCCCACCGCGGGGCCTCTCTGGATCGCCTATGAGACGGGATTATTCAAGCGGAACAACATCAATGCTGAGTTGCTTTACATACCGGGCGGTTCGACGATCATCCAGGCAATCATTTCCGGCGATGTAAAAATCGCCAATATGGCTCCTCCCTCGGCGATCGGAGCTTGGGCGAAAGGTTTCGATCTCAGTTTGGTCGCGAGCGGCGTCGATCAGCTCTTGGAAACCGTGGTTACCGGACCCGCGATCAAAACCGCCGCCGATCTTAAAAACAAGAAAATCGGCGTTAGCCGTTTTGGCTCGCTGACGGATATGGCGCTGCGTGAAGCGTTGCGGCATTACAAGCTCACTCCTGATAAAGACGTAACCATTCTGCAGACCGGCGGTGAAGCGACGCGCTTCGCCGCTCTCACTTCCGGCGCCATCGACGGCGCGATGCTTTCCGGTGACAAATTGGTGCAGGCGGAAAAAATGGGTTATCACGTGACCATCGATCTGAGTCAACTACCGATCTACTACCCGGTCAACGGCGTGATCACGTCGAGGAAGTTTGTTGCCAGCAACCGCGACGTCGCGAAAGGTTTTTTAAGAGCGTGGGTGGAAGGAATCAAAATTTTCAAAACCGATAAGGATCAATCCCTGAAAGTGCTGGCCAAGTACCTCAAGATTCAGGACCACGAGATCCTGGAAAAAAGCCATGAGATTTATCGTCCGGTTTACAAAAAAATTCCCTACGGTGATCGGCGCGCCGTGAGGTTTGCCTTGGAACAGATGGCCAAAGACATCCCCGAGTCGACCAAGCTCAACGCCGATGATTTCATCGACAACAGTATTATTTCCGAGCTGGAAAAAAGCGGCTTTATCGATCAGATTTACGAGCCAACTTCGAAGCCCTAAGAGGGAGATCTCATGTTCGCGAAACTAAAACACCTTGCCATCATCAGCGACAATTATGTTTTGTTGAGCCGGTTCTACGAAGCTCTGTTCGGCATGCGAACATCGAAATCACCCCGGCCGGAGAGCGCCGTGGCCATAGGTGACGGCTATGTCGGTATGAACATCATTCCGCAAAAACTGGGCAGACAAGCCGGTCTCGAACACTTTGGCCTGGAAGTCGAGGATGTCGAGAAGGTCGCGGCCCGTTTGAAGGAAAAATACCCGGCGATTCAATTAGTGAAACGGCCGACGAATCGCCCGTTTGCTGGAATCAGCACCCACGACCCCGACGGCTACGTCTTCGATCTATCGCAGCTGGCGATGAGCAATCGCGCCGAAGTATACGTCGAAGGCGAATGGCAACAGGAGCGCTATATCAGCCATTTTGTGCTCCGCTCTTTGAACCCGGCCCATCTGGCAAAGTTCTATCGAGAAGTTTACGAGCTGCAAGAGCTCGAGAAACCCGCCGACGATCGAAATCATTATCTAAGCGACGGCCGCGTGACCATGATTATTTCGCCCTGGGCAATCACCGATTACGAGGGCGCCGGGATTGAGCCGAGACACATGGATCATCTGGGATTCAGAGTCGAAGACGTGGAAAACTTCAAAAAAGATCTTGCGGCGCTGGTCAATAGAAACCCCGCATTATCTCCAAAACCGGGAGGCACGGAAGGGAACATTCGGCTGAAACTGCTTGCTCAATGTAAGCACGGCCAATTCCAACTCGCCGATCCGGACGGCGTGCCGATCGATGTGGCGGCAGCGCATTAAAAACTTTTTCGTATTTTCAGGCCACTTTGCAAATCGAGCAGCACCAAGTCCAGGACATAGCGACCACAGCGCCCACGTCTCCCGGCAGATCCGATTTCCAGTCGGCCTCTCGTCCAAAACGTAAACTGGCAGCCGGCTGAGCTGACTCGCGCAGGAGCAGCGAAACGTGTAGCCGTTCAGTGGGTAGCGTCCGGTAAAGCCCGCATCTCTAAACATGCCCTTATAATTTTCTCACCTGTTTCTCTCGTTGTGCTATGTTCGCGCGCTCGAGAGATCGTCAAGTTAGTCCCGTGCCCGTGCTTGGCGATTCAACGCACGCCAGTACCGATTCGAGTCGGAGCGAGACAGAAACGCGACTCAGCCAAATTCTCCCGTGCATTTGGTTCTTCTCCGGGCCGCGCGACAGGAGCTTTATAACTTCAATGGCCTTCTGGTCTCAGACCGTGCCAGCGTTATCATTGCTCGTTTCCGCGAACACGCCTGGGTGATTCTCCGGTCCGACCACAACCCAAATATACCTAGCGGCCCCGAATATGATGAACGCCAGCATAGCCAAATCCCGGAGAAGATCACCTACGAACATTCCCGCATACGCTTCAGCACGGCTATCTCATTCACCCGCTCGTGCTTTCAAATGGTTATGTCAAAATGACAGGTACTCCCAGCAAAAGGTCATCATAAAAAGACAAGAAGTTCTGCTGCGTAGCACGAAACGGCATGGAACGCCCTTCCCAGTCAAGTGGCATTTCTTGTGCATCCGGTATTTGACATTATGATCGCGCCTCGGAAAATCCTAATTGTCGACGGCAGTGCAACTAATCGAGAGTCGCTGACTCAGTTTTTTACTAGCTTGGGCCATGTTGTTGTTGAAGCGCGCAACGGGTTGGAGGCTCTCGAGAAGGCACCAGCTTTACAGCCCGATCTGATCATGATGGCTGTGTGTTTACCAGGATTAAACGGAGACGAAGTCACGGCGAAGTTAAAAAGAGACATGTCCACTCGCCGTATTCCTATCGTGATCAATACTGGATGGACCACTGAGTTTAATTCTGAAGCCCGTATAGAGCGTGCGGTCAATGCCGGCGCTGCTGAGGTTTTGTATAAACCATTTCAATTGCCGGTGCTTCGGGATGTACTACGAACACACATGCTCAATGCAGTCGAGTAATGAGTCAGCTTGACGCTAGAAACGTTTACCTAGACGGGCGCGATCAAACTTTTCGAGCTAGTCTAAGAGTGGATCTTGAGGACATGGTGGTGAAAAGGCAAGATGCCAAATATAAATCCGAGCAGACGCTTTGGTACAAAAGTTTAAATCCCCGCTAACACAGAAACCGGTCGGCAGGAATTCTCCAAAGGCAATAAATTATCGCGTTCGAAATCGTTCACGGCACGAATTACAGTCACCTGTCCGTCCGCTTTCGCGGAAACATTTCGGCGTCCAGTCCTAGTACATTCCGGACAAATACGCTCGTGCTCATGGGGCTTTAGATAGCCTGTCTTCAGCTCCCGGCTAATCTGGTAATTGCGTGTGGAAATGTCACTCTGAATCCGGTAAAGCTTTACGCCTTCCGTAGAGTTGAATCATACCTCCCTTGAGCAGACCCGAACTTCCCGGGGTTGGACTTTGGTCCAATAGCGAGGTTGATAGTTGTCGAGAAATAGAGCATCCATTTTTAGCGGGAGGCTATACCATGAAACGATTTGCATGGATTGCGTTCTTTATGATCACGGTGGATCTCTATAGCTGCGTAACTGCTGCAGTACCGCCTAAATACAAACTTGTTGTATCGAAGGAAAGCAAATCACTGCCCCCTAACGATTTCTGTTCTCTTAATTTCACTTTGACAAACACTCGTGGTTCTCTTACAGACCCTTGGATAGAAGCTCTTGTGCTGGACGCTGAAAACAACACGATTGTTGACAGGTTCGTTAGCTTCGTCGCGTCAGCTCCTGGAGCAACATATCAGCAGGAAACCATTATCTACGCGACTTGCAATCGTATTAGGCAAGTTGCAATCGTCGCAAATGGCGAGATTGTCGAACCTAATACCTTTGCCTGGAAAGAATGATATTCGGCCGTGCTGCCGTCGCCCCGGCGACTCCTTATGAGTCCGGAGGATGGGTGCAGTTGTCTCAACTCGATGAATTGACGGTCATCTGTCACGACGAATTCCTCGAAATTTCTATAAATTGGCGGCTGGACTGTTTATTGCGTTGCTGCGAAGCCCAATTTTTGCCTGGAGGAACCATATGTTACAACGCATCCGAATTTGCCCCTGTAAAAGCGCTCCGTGATGCGAATGAACAAAAACAACGGGTTGAAGAGAAATCAGAGCGGCGGAAGACCTCAGCAAGCTGGTCCTAGAAAATGCGGCGCCAGGGAGATTGTGGCTTACATAATCGACAAAAATGGACAGCGCTACCAAAATGATGTCGGTATCCCGGTTTTTGGGTAGTTAAGAATAACAGTTCCAGCGGGTATACTTCCAGCGGGTATACGTAGATCATTATGAATAATCTCGTGGCGCTAGCTTTCTTTCCCCAGGTCTCTCAGCCGCATTATTTCGTGCACAATTTGCACTCGGCGAGGATCACCTGGCTTAATAGTTGTCATTTCACGCGCCAGCTCATCCATGCGTTGACCATTCAACTGATTACCTCCCAGCCTCAAGGATCGCCTGAGCTGCATCAGGTCTGAAAGTTCTTTGACAAACGAAGCCCGTCTTGGGTCGTCTAGCTCCATCACCCCAAGTTTCTGAGCCAGTTCATTCATGGTTGTTGTGATTATCTCGAGAATGGCGGTCTTTGATTTCTCGTCGGACATAAGGCCCTTTACCGCCTGATTGCGCAAAGTATGACGGCGCAGGGAAGGAATGTGGCCAGCCACCAAGTTGAAAAAGCGATTGAGAGTCCAGCTACAAGAACGGCCACCCCGAGTAGATTGATACGTGCGACGGACTGCAAACTAGAGTATAGGCGAATCCGCTTTTCTATCACTTCGGTCCTTCAAAAATTTAGAAACGCGGAATCTAGGGCATAGAGCAAGCTTATAGCAAACGTGGTTGAGTAAAAGAAAAATAGAAAAGTAATTGTCGCCAAAACAATCCTCAAAACCCGGCCTAGCGCTCTGTATCTACGAAGCGAAAATCGTCGTGAGAATATTTCCAACCCAATCAGAACCATACCCAACAGCAGCCATACTGCCGGCGTAGGTGCGGCAAGTAGAACGTTTCCCATTCGTAATCTGGCGCCGGGAGAAAAGGACGACTCCAAAGCTGTCGTTACAAGATGCGGAATCCTTAACCCCGGCTGGGAATCCAACCGAGCACATGACGTGCCGCTGTTGTCGAGAGAGCTCTAGAGAAGGCGTTTCAATTCGCGAGAGTGGGAGTGAGGGCGATTTGACCTGAAAAGGCTCAGAACGGATGAATCAGGTAAAATTGTCAATCGTTCCAACGGAAGAGGAAAAGTTTTTCTGAAACCCCGGGGCGGCGAAACACACTAGTGGACGATTTGATGAGTTTCCTGCTGGACGGACAAATGCCGCCAAAGCACGAGCTCAAGCCATTTAAAATTGACCGGCTTGTGAAGTATTTCGGCAGCTCCGGCAGCAATAGCACGATCCACAAGCGCTCCGCGGAGAAAAGCTGTGAGCACAATGACAGGTATGTCTCGCGTCAAGGGATCGGCTTTCAGCGATACGATTGCCTCATCTCCAGTATAGTCGGGCATAGCCAGATCCATGATGATGAGGTTGGGAGTGGTTGCACGTGCTTGCTCTAGGCCTTCCTGACCTGTAGCCGCTTCAACAATGTCATAATCCAATTCTTCAAGACGGAGCATAAGCAGTTTCCGAATTTCAGAATTGTCATCAACGACTAAGATTTTCTTTTTGCCGTTGGAGCGCGGAATCACAAATTCGCACAGTACAAAACTTGTCTACTTTTATCAACCTGTTTATGCGTTATCTGTGCTTTTTCGGTCGCCCCCCAACCGACTTGTTCTTTCGGTACAATATGACATCAGCTCGCTCCATCAGAAACACGCGGCCTAATTTCAGGAATTGTATTCGCCCACGTTTTATTGCTTTGTAAACAGCCGCTGGACTGATTTTTAATAGCCGAGCAGCTTGAGAAACCGTGACCAGCTTATCAGTGTCAATCTTGGGTGTCATCGTCTCGATCCAGATTTTACGCGATGTCGGCTCCAACAGTCGTGCTGCCAGAAACGGCAATATCAACTGGGGAACTTCGCGAGACGAGGCTCGGCCCGATTCAGAGCCAAACCGGAAACTAGCCAATTAGGGCCGGCGGTGGAGCTGTCGGCGTGAGAGTTTTCTTCTCTATTTCAATGCGAGATCCGATGTCAAGCACTTAGCCAAATATTAGCAGATGGAGCCGCGGGCGACCGGCGATTTAAACCTCTGACCTGGTCCTGCCAAGCCTAGCGACTAAGTTCCAACAAGATTTTTCAGCCGCGCGCCTGCTCGAGAGGTCCCAACACCCTGGCTGCCCGTCTTGGAACCCAGGAAATCAGACGGCATTGTGGCATGTGAACGAATCCAGAAAACTCGGAGATGCCGCGACAAAGTCAGACAGAGCTAGACTCGAGCGAAAAGTAAGACTGAAATTTCAGGCCTTGAGAGGCAGCCGAGGTACGACGTGATCAGTCGTTCGACGACAGCACGAATCCGCAGACCACCATCATTGCGCACGCTGCTTCGCGTCATTTTCAACTGCATCAAATTGCTCTCTCCGAATTCCCGCTTGACTCAGTATCTGCTGCAGACTTTTATCCCAGCTGCCGTACATACTTGGCGAAATCGCGCGCCCCCGAAGAATCATTGCAAGAGTCAAACATAGGGATTTGGACGTTTCACTGTCCGCCCGTTTGGGAAAATGTCGGGCCCAGATGAGTCAATATCCTCGTTTTCCAGGCGATCCATAGTAACCGCAGCTTATAAACGATTCCGATCAATCCTTGCTTGGCGCATTTAAACCGGTACGCAACGCCATCGCAAAATCAAAAATTGACGAACGCATAATCTAAGCGCCCGTAATAACTAAAGATCAGGGTCACCAGATAAAACCAGAACAAAAAATTGACGCTCAACAATGCAAGGTGCCACCACTTCACATAGAATAATCTAGAAAACGGGATTAGCTAATTCTAGGTGCGTCCGGAACTTTTCCGCACAATGGCGGCGCGGTAACTGTTACGACAATTAACGTCGCCGCACTTGGTTTGAATTCAGTGGAGAGCCACGGCGGTGTGCTGAATAAGCAGTCCGGCACCCTTACCCGAAGGAGAGGTCGGCTCCAGCCCAACGTGGCGTAAGCTGCATCGTCCTACGCGATTTATGCTTAGGCTTTAGCGCTGCGCTGCTTGGCGTATTGTTTCATCGACGATAAATCATTGACCCAATCGCGCGCCGACCGATACCATCCTTGTGATTTTGGTCGCAACTCCGCCCGTTGCCGCGCCGTACCGACGCGGATGTTGAATATTTGCGGGTTCTCCGCTGCCGTTGCATAGATCGGCGTGCCGCACTCGGCGCAGAACCCCTGCGCACGCTTGGCGCCGCTCTCCGCAGTCTTCACGTAGATCTTGAGATTTCCCGTCAACTGAAAATTTTCCTTGGTTGCTGGTACGCTCACACGAAACGCGGTTCCCGATAGAGTCTGGCAATCGGTGCAGTGACAGATGCCAACCTTCTCAGGGTCGACTTCCGCCGTGTAACTGATATTGCCGCAGTGGCACCCGCCGTCGATTTTCATATCGCTCTCCTCATTTTCTATTTGTGTCTGATCGCTCTGGTTGGTGTAGATTCAATCAGCGACCAAACCGTGATCGTTCTAAAGCCGCGGCATAATCTCTTTCGCACAGATCTCGAGATGTTCCATTTCGTCGAACATCGGATTGAAAACAATCTGCTGCGCGCCGGCTTTGACGATGTCTTGAATTTTTTCAGTACATTTAGCCGCGCTCCCCCAGATCGAGACTTTCGGACCAAGGTCGGCGTTTTTGTAGCGCCTCCCGAACCAGTCGCGAATGCGGCGCTCGGCGCGAGTCTCATCGTTGTCCACCGCAAGATAAACTCGTTTGGAAAAATGAAAACTCGACGGATCACGGTTAGACTCTGTAAGCAATTGACGGATCCAGCCGGACTCGCGAATGAACGATCCGGAGGAGGAAGATCCTGCCCCCATCCAGCCATCGGCGTGTTGGACTGCCCGGCGCAGCGCGTTTTCATGATGGCCGCCGAAAATGATCGGCAACCGCGGCTTCTGTATCGGCTTGGGCTCCATCGCAACGTTGTCCAAATTCCAAAACCGCCCGTGAAAGCTGGCCTTCGGCTCCGTCCAAAGCCGTTTCATGATCTCGACCGCTTCGGTGAAGCGCGTTACCCGTCCTTCGCGCGTGTAACCGAAAACATTTTCGTGCGAGCCTAAATGACCGCCGCCGAGCCCGACGCCCATGACCGCGCGGCCTTCGCTCATCACGTCGAGGGTGGCGTATGCTTTCGCTAATTGAATGGGGTTACGCAACGGCAGAAGAATCACTGACGTCCCGAGCTTTAAACGGGAGGTGATCGCCGCCACATAACTGAGCAATGTCACAGGTTCCAGCATGTTCACGTCGCCGATAATCCGCTCCTGAAGCCACAAACTATCATAGCCGAGATGCTCCGCTCGAACCGCAAAATTCCGCACGTGTCCCATATCGATGGGACCATCAAAAAAAACCTGCGGCAGCTCAATCCCGCAGGGCAAATGATTCGCCATGAAGTCGTTGCTCCTTATTTGCATCTCTGTTTACCGCGAAGCGCAAGAATGTTTTTCTTCGTGAACTCCGCGCTCTTCGTGGCGAGTCTCTTATAGAATTCCATACAGGCGCGCGCAGTTGTCCCACAGAATCTTTTTTCGCGATGCGCTCGGCATTTCCATCGCCATGAAATGGTTCACGGCGTTCGGCCAATGGGAGTCGGCGTGAGGATAATCGGTCGAGATCACTGCGTTCTCGTCACCGATCCTTTTGATGACATCGTTCACAAGATCCTCTTCCACGTCGACGGAAATGAAACATTGGCGTAAAAAGTAATCGCTTGGCCGCAGGCTCATGGGTTCATTGCAGTAGCCCTTACGCATCTCCCAGCGCTCGTCCAAGCGATACAATACCCACGGCAGCCAACCGCAGTTCCCCTCGAGAAAGGCCGCGCGGAGGTTGGGAAAGCGCTCGAGCACGCCGCCGGCGCAAAAGCTGCCGATCGCAAACATCAATTCCACGGGATTGCGAAATGCATTGATCAGGACCGCTTCATTGGAGTGTCCCTTGAAGCGGTGCACGGCCTGATCTTGGTTCGGGCTGGCCGCTGGATGAAAACAGATCGGGGCCCGCAATTTTTCCGCTTCCCGCCAGACCGGATCATAGTAACGGTCATGGATGTGCCGTCCGTTGGCCGGCTCTGGGACGAGGCACAAGCCAATCGCGCCAAGCTCCGTAATCGCGCGGCGGGTTTCGTCGACGGCCATATCGA
>Ga0075425_100004706_pt1 | contig 14109 bp, 10 predicted proteins | sample SoiMethybrSBSTD4_FD_75300 | JGI IMG/M metagenome (GOLD analysis project Ga0075425, IMG submission 75300) | Bulk soil microbial communities from a Populus tree surrounding site in Tennessee, USA - Soil MetaG P. TD hybrid SBSTD4 | ecosystem: Environmental > Terrestrial > Soil > Tree plantation...
ACCTCGGCATCAACAATTTCGAAGATCCTGCGAAGGTTCTGCGCGAGTGCCATCGCGTCGCAAAGGATGGCGCGCGGCTCGTGCTGACGACGAACGTCAGCGGACACATGGCCGACTTCTATCAACTGTTTCGCGAGAGCATTCCCGCGGAGCTGATTCCTGCTTTGAACGCGCAGGAAGCGCATCGCGGCACACGCGCGAGCGTCGAGGCGCTCGTCATCGACGCCGGATTTCGTTTGGTGAAGGTCGTCGAAGATGAATTCTTTCTGCGATGGGCGTCCGGCACCGCGATGTTTCGCCATCCGCTCGTGCAGTTCTTCCTCGACGGATGGCACAGCGTGACGACGGACGCCGCGATCTACCGCGATCTCGAGGAGAAGCTCAACGCGCGCGGCGAGATTCGGCAGCGGATCCCGATGCTTTACGTCGAAGCAGTTCGGTAGCGCGGCTCTTCGCCACTTCCTTCCCCCGCAACTGGCCGCACGCGGCGGCGATGTCGCGTCCCTTCGAGCGGCGCACCGTCACGCGGACGCCGTGGCGCACGAGCGCGTCGACGAAGCGATCGATCTCCGAGTCCGTCGGCCGTTTCATCCACTTCGGCAGATTCGGATCCGCATTGAACGGAATCGCGTTCACCTTCGCGTGCAGTCCGCGAATCAGTCGCGCCAGCGCGATCGCGTCCTGCGTCGAGTCGTTCCAGCCGGCGAGGAGGACGTACTCGATCGTGAGCTCGCGGCCCTTCTCCAGCGGATAGCGTCGCAACGCCGCCATCAGTTCGTCGAGCGGATATTTCGCCGTGATCGGCATGATCTCCTCGCGGCGATTCTGATCCGGCGCGTTGATCGAGATCGCGAGATTCGGGCGGCGCTCGAGTTTCGCGAGCACGTCGAATCCCGGAATGATTCCCGACGTCGACACGGTGATGCGTCGCGGCGCGAGGTTGCGATAGAGGATGTCGAGCGCCGGGATGAGGTTCTCGAGATTGAGCAGCGGCTCGCCCATCCCCATGAACACGACGTTCATCTGCTCGATCGGCACCTGTTTGTCGTGCTGCACGACGAAGAGCTGGCCGACCATCTCCGACGGCGTGAGGTTGCGTCCCGCGCCGAAGAATCCGGTCACGCAGAACGTGCAGCCGACCGCGCATCCCGCCTGCGATGAGAGACACACGCTCGTCCTGTCGCCCATCGGCATGTACACCGATTCGATGCGCTGCTCGTCCGCGAGGCGGAACAGGTACTTCTGGCTGCCGTCGCTCGCCGGAATCGTGTGCGTGAGCACTTCCGGAAACGCGATCGTGAATCGCTCCGCGAGCGCGGCGCGCAGCTCCTTGGGGATGTTCGTCATCGCGTCGAAGGAGTCGACGCCGCGGACGTGCATCCATTCTTCGATCTGCTTGATCCGGAACGGCGGGGAAACGATCTCGTGGAGTGTGCGCTCGAGTGAGGCCGGATCGAGATCGTAGAGATTCAGGCGCTCATTCGTCATTCGTGGTCGCGAGCGGCTCGATGCGGCGAGCCGATCGCACCTTGCGCGTCGGGTCGATGCCCAGGGAACGGAGCAGCGAGAGATCGTTCATGTTGATGCGGAACTGCACCTCGCGAATATCGATCGGCTTCTCCGCCTGGGCCTGCGTGGCGGTATCCGCCGTCTCCTGTTTGTTGAGACCAATCGTCGCGTCGAGCACGACGTAGAGGTCGTAGCCCTCGTCGCGAATCCGCTGGATGTGCTGATTGACGTCGTCGGAACCCGAGATCGATTCATTGATCGCGGTGCCGAGGTCTCGAAGGAGCTGCTTGATCTTTTCGTCCACGTGCGTGCGTATCCCCTTGGGCACGGTGCACGTAACGCATTTAAAATCAGCAGCTTACATACGTGCAGCGTTCGACAGATTATGCAAACGCCGCGCGCCGCGGTCAAGATTCCGGAACGCGGCGAAGGAGCGTATATTGTTTGGCCTTGCGTGACGCGGGCCAGCGCCCACGGCCCTACGAATTCCAGAGCTCCGACCAGTACGCGAGGTACTTCCACCGTCCCCATTTCGCGTAGCGCCTCAGCATCGTCGCGTCGCTGACGCGGCGGCCCTGGTGATAGCGCTCGCGCACGAAGCGGCGAAACTCCGTGTCGACGGCGATGAAGTCGTGACGGCCGTCCATCGCGAGGAGATGCGCCGCGCCGTACGGTCCGATCCCCGGCAGCATGCGATAGCTTTTGAAAAGCTCCTCGGTCGATTGCATCGGATTCGCGATCGCGTCGAGATCGATCGAGCCGTCCGCGATGCCGGTCGCGAGCGCGTGAATCGACTTCGCGCGATAGCCGAGGCGACAGTCGTTCTGCAATTCGGCGGCAGAGAACTTCGCAACGTCTTCGGGCAACGGAAATGCCGCGCGACCGGATGGCGAACGGCGTCCGCATTTTTCGACGAGCAGCTCATTCATGCGCACCGTCTGACGCCACATCGTGTTCGTCGTCTCGATGATCTTCACCGCGTCTTCCCAGAGCGTCGCGCCGCAGAGGAGACGTCCGAAGCACGCCGCTTCGACCCACGCGTGAACCTCGGAGTCGCGCGCACGTGCGACGAAATCCGCGAGATCGAGATCGAGCTGAAACATGCGCGCGATGCGTTTCCGCAGCTCGGACGAATCGGCCGCGCCCTTCACGACGAGGGCGGTTTTCGTCGCGGTGATCTCGAGATCGACGGTTCCGTCAGGAAGCGTCTCGGCGCGGCGAAGGACGCCGTTCTCCCATCGAAATGGCGCGAGCCGATACCAGCCGTGCGACTCGACGGTCGACTGAAACGAGAAGGATTTGGGGAGAGGAATTCTGGAGGCGACGGCCGGAATCGAACCGGCGGATAAAGGTTTTGCAGACCTCTGCCTTACCACTTGGCTACGTCGCCCTTCCGAAAGGGAGAGCGAGTGTAGTGAACGCGTCCGGGCCGGTCAATATTCGTAGTTGGTCGTTAGTAGTTGGTAGTTGGTCCACCGTCATGCTGAGCCGCGTAAGACTGCGAAGCAACTCAAGCTGCGCAACTCGAGGTCCTTCCCTTCGCTCAGGATGACGCATTGCACACTGCACCAACTACCACCTACCAACTACCAGCTACCAACTACGCCTTCACGTGGCACTGCGTGCAGCTCGTCGGCCCCTTCTTCCCGGTCTTGTGGCAGCCGATGCAGCGGATGTGGAACGGGTTCTTCGTGAGGCTCATCTCGCGCATGCTCGGCTCTTTGCCCTTCGGATCGAGGTGGCAGACGGCGCACTTCTTCACGTCGACGGTGTTCGTCTGCGCCTTCGTCAGACCCTTCTGCGTGTGGTGGCAGACGTCGCAGCTCTTCACGAGTGTGTCGCCGTGTTTGGCGTGATTGAACGTCACCGCCGGCTGCTTCTTCGCCGCCTCGGCGATCTTCAGCGTCGCCGGGTAGTGAGCGAACACAGCGGTCGCAGTGAACGACAGGATCATGAGGGCGATCGAGAGATTCCTTCGCATGGTCAGGAGTGCGTGCAAAGCGGACGCCGTCAGACCTTCTTCGCGAGCGGATCGAACGTGAACCGGAGGTCCGTGAACGCGCCGGCGCCGCCGGTTGCGCCCGTTTTCCAGAGCGCGAGCGGCGCGTAGTGCTCGTCGACGCCGTGCGGCCCGAGCGCCTGCGGATCGCTCGGCTCGCCGGGCCACAGCACGTCGCCGGTTGCGGTGCGCGTCGGCACGAGCCAGTAGTCGCCCGTGCGGAATCCGCCCTGCGGCGCCTTCACGCTCGAGAATTGCACCTCGACGCCATCCGACAACTCGACCCACTGATTCTCCTTCAGCGGCTGCGCGTCCGCGGCCCATCGCCGCAGGATCGGTCGCTTCTTCGCATCGTCGCCCGCGTTGTCCGCCGGCGAATCGCTCAGCGTGACGGTCATGGCGTGGCGATCGACGTCGATTACCTGCACCAGCGGATTCACTTTGCGCTTCAGCGTGATCTCGTCGTCAACGACTTCGACCCAGTCGTTCTTTCGAATCGCGGTGCGCTCGTCGCGGCCGAGCGACTCGAGCTTCACCGTCGTTCCCTCGATCGGCGCGCGCACGGGATAGACGATCGCCGCGTTGTCCTGCGACCACTTGAAGGTGATGTTGCCCGCTGCCGAGTCATGCACCTCGACGCGATACAAACGGTTCTCGATTCCGCGATACCGCGCCTCGGGCGAGATCGTGCACGGATCGGTATCGGTGTTCACGATCGCGCGCGCCTTCATGCGCGCGCTGCTGCGCAGCAGAAGATTCAGCGCGAGGTAATTCGGATCGTATGGCGGGAAATCGAGCTTCTTCGCCAGCGTGGTCACCGGCTCCGCGGGCGTCGATCGGATTTGCCAGACGACGACCGCGCGGCTCGCGGTGTCGGGGCCGCCGAGGGCGACTTCGCGGATGGAATCATCCTCGGCGGAGGAAATGTGGCGCTCCCACACCGCGAGGTAGAGCAGACGTCCCGTGCGATTCTGCGGATCGTTTTCGGCGTCGTCCTTCGCCGGCCAGAACGAGTCCTCCTGCTCGAGGATGCTCAAGCCGTCGCCGAACTTCTTCTGCGCGTCGGGATCGCCGATGACGTCCCAGAACTCGACGTTGCGCGGAAGGTTCACGCAGCGGATGCCGTCGACGTAATAGAAGCCCCAGTTCACGCGGAACGGAACCTTCGCGTCCTTCGAGTCGGGAGCGATTTTGAACCCGCTCTCGACGCCGCCATGCGCGCCGATCACGTCCGCGCCGAGCCCGCGCAGGAAGCGCAGCACCGACTCGGTCTGCTCGTTCCAGTCGGAGTCGAGCTGCACGCGGCCCATCTGCTGGAGCACGCGCGAGACGCGGTCGCGGTAGTAAGTCGGGTTCAGTGAGAAGTCGCCATGCATGATTGCTCTCCTAATCGGCGTCGATGATTCCGGTGTCCATTCCGGCGGGAGTGGATTGCTCGAGGCGCGCGCGCAGGTTCGCGAGGCGCTGGGGCATGAAGAGGTCGTGGAACGCGCCCATCTCCGACTCGTCGTCCGCGCCGCGCGCGATCTCGTCCGCGCAGTCGAATCCGAGCTCCGCGTAATCGGGCGCGCCGAATCGCACGCTCGTGAACGCCGGCTCCACGCGCCGCAGCTCGGCGTCGAGGAACGCTTTCGGTTTTCCCTTGGCCTTGTCGATGACGAGATCGGGCTGACAGTGATAGCGCTTCGGCGTCCGCGATTTCAGCGGTACCCAGCAGAAGCGCATGCAGCCGATCTGGCGCCGCACGACGCGCACCGTGCCGGTGAAGATCGAGTTCTCGGCGAGCTCGATGGCGTGCGTCTCGATGCGCCCGAAGACCGTGCATCGCGCGATGCGCAGCGTCGCCCACGCGTACGACGCGCCGGGACCGACGACCGCTTCGCGATCGTTCGACGTCGCATCGACGATCGAGTCGCTGATCGCAATGCGCAGCGGCTCGGACTCGATCGTTTCGTCCATGACCGCGATCGTGCCGAGAATCGATCGCTCGATCGTGACTCGGCCACGAAGATTGCGCAGATCGAGACTCGACTCGTCCGGCGCGGTCGGCTCACAGTCGTGCCGCACCGTCCAACCCGGAACGAGCGTGGAACGTTTGACGACGACCCGCGCGTCGACCGGCTTCTCACCCTTCCCTTCGACGCGCAGCGGACGGCCGACGACGAGGATGCCGTCGAGCGTGAATCGCGAGCGCTCGTTGAGCACGACGCTCAGCGCCTCGCCGCGCGACGGGTGATAGTCGAGCACGTGAATCACCGGACGGCATCGATTCGCGGCGCGGATCTGCAGCGTGTGAAATGCCGCGACTTCGACGTCGAACGATTCGGTGTAGAAGCCGCTGTCCGCGATCTCGATGACCGCGTGCATCGGCTCGTCCTTCTGCCACTGCGCGATGGCTTCCGCGATCGTCTTCATGGCCTCGGCGCCGCCGACGCGATAGATCTTCAGATCGTCCGCATTGCGCGGCCGCGGCTGCGTGATCACGCGCGCCGACTCGTGCGCGCCGATGTCATCGCCGAAGCCGTAGTGATACGACACCCACATCGCGTCCGCTTCCTTCGCCAGCGCGATGCGTCCGAGCTTCGGATCGACGGCGACCTTCCCGGCGGGCGGCCGGTACTCCCAGTCGCTCAGGTCCGCCGCGATGATGTTCTCGACGGGCACCGGCTTCACCGGATCGTCGATCCAGATCGCGAAACTGTCAGCGTAGTAGTCGCTGGTGTGCTTCTCGAGCGCGCGGCGCCGAATCGCCACCGGCACGTTGATCTCCGACGCGATCGTCGCGAGATCCGTCTCCCGCCGCGCCTCGGTGAAGATCGGCGCGTCGTTGCCGAGCGCGCTGAACGTGTAGAAGAAATAGCCGCCGCCGCGCTGCACGAAATACGCGGGCGCATGCGTGACGGTGTACGACCGCAGACGCCACAGCCACGTGCTCGCCGTCGGGATGTTGTGCAAACCGCGAATGTCGACCGTCTCCGCGAGCGACTCGAACGGGCCGCCGAGGAGATCGAGCGCCTCGCCGTCGCGAAGATCGGCGAAGCGGCCGCGCGCGTTCAGATGATTGATGTTCTGCGACCAGCCGAGGAGCGCGTACGACTCGACGGCACGGGCGGGAAATCCGGCGACGTCGTTCGCCAGCTCCTCGAGCAGCGCGAGCGTGCCGCGGCGGCGAAGATCGCGGATGTAGTTCGCCACCGCGCGTCGCGGCGCGAGCGCGCGCGTGCTGCCGTGCGACTGCACGATGTCGTATCCGACGAGATCGCCGATGTACGGCACGACCCACTCCTCGCACGTCTCGATGAACCAGTTCTCGTAGAGCTGTGCGATGTCGGTCTCGATGAGGTTCACCTGCTCGGTGATCGCGCGCAGCAGATCGCGCAGCGCGTGGCGCTGCTCCTCGTCGCGCTGCCGGTAGACGACGGGGAGGAGATTGAAGAGACGGTCGATGGGGCTAGCTTGCATCGGTGCCTCCACCGTCATCCTGAGCCGCGAAGACGGCGAAGGAACTCTTCTGCGCAACTGTTTCGTAGAAGAGGTCCTTCGCTTCGCTCAGGATGACGATACGAACATCACTTCTCATCTTCGATCTCCGTCAGCACGAACAAATCGGCGAGCTCCGGCGGGAGGTACGCGATCTCCGCGGGGCGCAGCGCGCCGCTCTCGTCGAGACGCGCGAGCTGCGGCACGATCGTTTCGATCTCGACGATGTCCGGCTCGCCGAAGCCGGCGCCCTTGCCGCTCAGATTGATCACGTCGTCCTGCGCGATCGAGCCGAGCGTGTCGAGATCGACGTACACCACGCCCTCGACGTCCTGAATCGTCGCGATCACTTCCGAAGGGAACACGACCTGCGCGAAATCGCGGCGGTCGTACGAGAACGTCTCGATCAGCGCCGCGCGGATCTTCGGCGCGACGGACGTCCACAAATAGTCGGGATGCACGCGCACTCGCGCGCTGCCGGCGATGACGAGCTTCTCGCGCGCGGCGACGACGAACGGCTGATACGGATCGCCGAACCGGCGCAGCGCTTCGTTGAGATTGCGGTAGAGATCGGAGTGCACGTCGATCTCGATGTCGCCCGCACCGCCAACCGTCAGATGCACGATCTGACGGCGGCCATCGGAGATCTCGATGGCGACCGCTTTGTTGATTCCCGCGAACGTGCGAGCGAAATCCGCGTAATCGCGCACCGAGACGATGCGGTTCATCGCCTGCAAAGAAACCGGAATGTTGCGACGCGCGTCGTCGCGCGACTCCGGATCCGCGCCACCGCTCGCGGCCAGCGGATTGATCACGTCCTTCACGCCGAGCGGGCGTGAGATCGCCGTCGCGATCTGTCCCGCGCGCACGTTGCCCGGCTTGCCGATGCCCGTGCGATACGTCGAGCGAACGTTGTCCGGTCCGGTCGGCAGACGCGATCCCTCGCGTCCGTTGCCGAAGATCACTGAGACTTTTCCGTCATCCGCGGTCTTCGTGATGAACACGCGATCGTCGGGCGATGCGCCGAAGAACGTGTCCGTCTCGTGCCAGAGGATGTCGTTCACGCGAATGGCGAGCGTCGACTCGACGCCGTTCACTGTCGGTGCGCTGACGAACGTGAGCGGCGTCTGCTTCAGCGTGAACGTCTGCAGCGCCTTCGCGCCTTCGCCGGCGCCGAGGATCTCGCTGCGCGTGTCGCCGTGCGTGGCTTTCACGACGTTCGCGTAGATCTTCACCGTCGCGCGGTCGTACTCGTACTTCAACCCCTCGGGCGCGAAGACGATCGTGCTGTACGCGGTGCCGCCCGCGGGCGCGTCGGGATGCAGCTCGATCGCCGCGACCATCGTCAGCTCGGCGGAGACCACGCCTTTCGTGCCCGGAACATCGACGCGCTCGCCGCTGACGATCACGAAACGTCCCGGCTCGAGTCCTTCGACGACGGCGTCGAGATCGATGCGCGTCGGACCTTCGCCGAACGTGTTGTTCTCGACCGTTTCGACGCGACCGATGGGACGCGTGACCGGAAGCTGCGCAAGCTTCAGCTCCTCGCTTTCCGCGAGCACCATCGTGCCGCGAATGATCGAGAGGTTGTCGATGTCGAAATCGACGGCGTCCGAATGCGACGGGAGGTCCGAGAAGTACGCCCACGGCGCGTCGAGCGTGAGCCGCGTGGTCTTGCCGCTCATGACGTATGCGGTGCGCGACGCGGTCTCGACGTCGCGAACCTTGCGCACGAACGTCGGCGAGAGCTTCAGGTAGTCGTGCATCGCGTCGCGGCGATGCACGACGACGTAGCTGCCGCCGCGAATGGCGTCGGCCTGTGAGTCGAGATACAGCGTCTCGTCGTTTTCGACGATGCGAGCGGGAACGGGGATGCCGTCTTTCTTCGCCGGCGGCTCTTCGAAGATCGGCGTCGGCGCGTTGTAGCCGAACACCGACGCGCGCTTGCGCAGCACGTGCAGGCTCTCGAACTGCGTGAACGGCACGCTGCCCGACGTCGACGCGCCGAGCGCGGCGTGCAGCGAGAAGCCGACCTGCGGGATGAACGATGAGACGAGACGCGGCAGAAAGTCCGACGTTTGCGACAACGACGTCTGCAGCGATCGCGAATATTGCCAGCGGCTCGCAGGCGCGATCGCGGACGCGGACGCGAGCTTCTTCACGATCGAGCCGACGGTCCACGGCTGCGTCGCCGGAGTCATGACCACTTCCGTTTCCGCCTTCTCCGCCGCCTCGCGAACGGGATCGCTGTCGTCGAGGAAATGCGAGAGCCGGACGATCGTGTCGCGGCCGACGCCGAGGAGGATCTGCTCGATGATGCGCTCGAGAACGGTGGGGCGCGGCGGCGGCGTCTTCACCACGGCGCGCTTCTTCGTCGATGCGCGCGGTTTGGGATCCTCCGGCGGGATCTTCGCGAGCTCCGCCTTCGCAACTTCGTAGAGGTTGAGAAAGTACGGCCGCACCGGATCGAGCGCGATGCTCATCCGATCCTTCTCCGTGTCGAGCTTCGTCTTCAGCGCGCGACGCATCGCGTACACCGGCGTACCGGCGCGCGAGAAGACGAGGAGCAGCGGATCGCCCGCGCTGATGCGCGTGTTCGTGCCGCCGATCCAGACGTCATCGATCGTGAGGACGCCGTCGATGGTGATCTCCTGCGGTTTGCCGAGCCTCGGCTTCAGCGCATTCCACACGCCCCGCGCCTCGAAGTCCTCGGACGTTTCGAACATCTGGGGCATTTCATTCGCGCCGGGAATGCTCTGCGCCTTCGTGCCCGCGGGGATGGTCGTCTTCGTCGTGGGATCGACCGTGTACGCGAGGAACACGCTCGACGACACGCCGGGCTTGAGCGTGTAACCGACGAGCCGTCCGAGCTCGAGGATCGAGCGGCGCTCGATCGCCGTGCGCAGAAATCCCTCGTTCGCGATGCGCTCCTGATAGAACGTGAGCACGTCGCCGACGACGGCCCACGCATCGAGAAACGCAATCGCGGGATCGTCGGTCTCGCGCGTCGTGAGCGCATGCAGCGAGAAGTTCGCAACGTCGCCTTCGATCGGAATCGTGAGGCGGCGGATCATGTCCTCGAGCAGCGAGCCGTGCGTCCCGATGCGATAGCGCAGCGCGGAGAGCCCGGGCCGGTTCTCGACCGCGAGATGCGGACCCGCGCCGGACAGGCAGGAGCAGCAGGCGCAGCTCATCGGGGGCCTCTTTGGAGTGCGGCGACCGCAGTCGCCGCTTTGCATCGCCGCAGCCGCAGCTGCGGCCCACCCCCGCGGCAGCTGCGGCTGCCGCAAGGCAAAGCGGCAGCTGCGGCTGCCGCAGTCCAAAACCTTCTCATCGTCCACCTCGCACGTCGCTGAACGCGAGAATCCCGTTCTCCGGCGACACCGGGTCGTTGTCGAGGCGCGCGATCTCGTTCGGGCGGAGGCGCAACACGCCGTCGTCGGGGACCGGTGTCGGGGTCTTCATCGCGATGCGCTCCAGACGCGTGACGTGCGTCTCCGCGACGCCGTCGACCGACATCACCGCGGCGACGATGCGGCTCACGTATACCGACTCCCCGAACGTGAGGTTGTCGGGCGTGAACAGTTTGCGCATCGCTTCCTTCACCGCCGCGACGACATGCGCGCGCAGGTACTTCGGCTTCACACAGAGCGCGAGCTCGAGCCGCAGCGGAACGGAGATCGCGGGACCGACGCGAAGATCGTGTCCCATGCGGCGGTAGCGGCCGAGGGTGGTGGTGACTTCGTCGCGAAGATCTTCGGCGAGTGTGGGCGTGCCGAACGGATCGAGGAAAACATCCGCTTCGTACCAGCTGCCGCTCCAGACGAGCGAACCCGCGGCGCTTTGCACGCGCGCCGTGCGCGCGAGCGACGCGTAGTCCTCGCCGGTGATCGCGCGCTCGAGCTCTTTTCGAAACGCCATCGGCGCGCGCATCTTCACTTCAGCGACCGGCTCCGGATCGGTCGCGCCGCTCGACGGCAGCGGATTGCGCACCGCTGCGATGAGATCGTTCTTCCCCGCGCGCCAGACCACGTCGACGATCGACTCCGCGCCGACGAGTCCCGCGCGGCCGTTGCCGGCGCGATACGTCGCTTTGAATTTCATCCCGACGTCGACCGCACGACCCGCATCGCCGTCGCCGAATCGCAGATGCGCCGCGCCGTCGTCGTCGATCTCCGCGACGAAGTGCGTATCGTCGCCGTAGCTGTCGAGCAGATCGATCTGCGGCAGCCACTTGAGGAACGGATCGCCGCCGTGAATCGGAGGCGCTTCGCTGCGCAGCGTCGCCACGGGCAGCGCCGCGCGCGGCATCTGTCGCAACAACACAGTCGCCGGTGCATCTTTGATGAGCGGCTGCGCAAACGTCAGCGGCACGCCTTTTAACTTCGGTCGATAGCGGCTCGCGACGAGCGGCGTCTCCGCGAGGTCGTCCTCCCCTTCGCAGACTTCGTCCGCCGGCTGCTCCGGAACGGGATCGAGATCCTCGTCGAAAACGGTGAGGCCGTGATCGGCGAGAAGAATGTTCCCCCGCGCGATCGCGAGCGGCTCGACGTAATCGCACTGCGGCGCGGTGCCGATCGCGGAAACGCAGAGCATGAACGGCATCGCGTCCTCGCGCGCCCACTCGACGTCGAGGAGCGGCTGGTCGACGAGCGGATCAACGAGCGGCGTGACCTTAGTCAGCCGCACGACGTGACGATGCGTGCGATCGACGTCGGGCAGCGCTTTCGGATGCTCGGGATCGAACTGATCGAGCGACACAGTTCCCGCGCACGCGAGCTCTTCGAAGAGAAGGAAGTCGCCCGGCTGCAAATGCAGCCTGCGTGTGCGCTCCTTCGGCGGTGGCTCGGGCGGGCAGTACTCGTCCTCTTCCTGTTTCTTCTTCGCGTGCCGTCTGGTCGTTTTCTTTTCGTACGCCGACGGCGGCGGCACGTACGGCTCTTCTTCCGCTTCCTCGATGAACGCATCGACCAGCGTCGCGCGCGTCGCGCCTTTCGGAATGCAGCACTCCTGATCGCCCCACGTGTAGATGCGGATCTCGTTGTGCGCGAGCCAGATCTTCATCGACGGACGCGCGTCGAGCGGCTCGAACGCTTCGCCGTTGCGTGTGAGGAAATAGACGCCGTCGAACGGCACGTCGCCGTCCGCCGCGGCCTGCAAAAACAAAAACGCGCGCGCGTTGCAGCCGTCGTGCATTCGATAGTCGACGAGGCGCGCATGCCGTCGCACCGAGATCCGCTGCCGCGCCGTGTCCAGATACGCCTCGGTCGCCACCGCATCCTGGTAGTAACTGAGGTAATCGCCGACATACGCCAGCAGCTCGACGATCGCGATCCCGGCGTCCGGCACGTGGCGCTCGCGCCAGTCCGGCATCAGCAGCGCCAGTCGATCGAGGATCAGCTGACGGAACGTCGCGTAGTCCTTCGCGAGATAGCTGATCGCCGGTTGCGGATAAGCCGGCGGCGGACAGGCATCGTCCGGTTTGCAATCGATCTCCGCGGGGCAGTCGATCCTGAACGAGAAGTTGACGCACGCGTAGCGCGGATCGAGCGACTTCAGCGGCTGATCGGTCGGCAGGTCATGCTCGTCGAGCTCGACGAAGCAGAGCGTGTACGTCGACCAGTCGCCCTCGCGATCGACGTCGATGCCGAGGCAGTCCTGCTCGAAGGTGTCGTCGGTCGCGTGCGGATTGAAATCGATCGCTTTGATATCGGAGATGCGACGTCCGCCGCGAATCTCGATGCGCCGCAGCGCGAGATCCTTTTCCTTCCCTGTCTTCTTCAGAAATTCTGGAGGAATCTCGGTGAGGAAGTGCACGCAGAGATGCGTTCCGGTCACGTCGACGTAATCGATGCCGTTCTTTCCGCGATCGCGGATGAGCTGCCGGCGCGTTTCGTCGCGGCAGACGAGGTCGGTGTTCATGCGCCACCTCTTTGGAGTGCGCCGACCGCAGTCGGCGCTTTGCATTGCCGCGACCGCAGTCGCGGCAGCTGCGGCTGCCGCAAAGGCAAAGCGGCGACTGCGGTCGCCGCACTCCAAAACGTCCTCATGCGACCTTCCTTTCGAACGTCTCCGTTCGCGGCTCGCCGCTGCGCTTCAGCGAATAGCGGATGGTGATGCGCAGCGCCGCGTCGTCGGCGGTCACGTCGAGTCCCTGCAGATCGAGGACGTCGCCGAGGTACTGCTGAATGGCGGCGCGCATCGTGAACTGCAGCGCGGCGGCGAGCTCGGGAGAGTTCGGCGCGAAGATGAGCTGCAAAAGACCGCTGCCGAAATCGGGACGGTTCACGCGCTCGCCCGCGTTCGTGAACAGCAGCTGTTCGAGCATGTCGCGCACGTGCGCCGCGTCGTCGCACTCGGCCGTGCGCCCGCGGTTGTCGATGTGGAACGGAAAGTCGATGTTCATCGCGTTCCTTTCCTCACTGCGCGATCGCGCGCGCCTGCGACGGGATGATCAGCAGCGGCACGCCGTTCGGAACGGTGATGGCCTGACTGTCGGCGAGCAGGAGCGGCTGGCCGTTCGACAAGACGCGCGTCGATCCGGTCGTGAACTGCGCGGTGACGCACGGCAGCGGTCCGCCCGGCGTCGCGAACGGACATCCGGCAATCGCGTACGGCGACGTCATGAGCACCGTCGGCTGTCCGGTCACCATCACGCGCGGATTCGGGACGGTCGCCATGGCGCGTCCCATGTGCACGCATTGAACGGTGGTTGTCGCGGTCACGAGCGGTCCGGGCATGGCTCTCCTTTTCGTGCGATCACACGATCGTCAGCGCGCCGTTGTTGATGGTGATGGTCGGGCCGATCATCGTGATCGAGGCCCCTTTGCCGTTGTCGATGTAGATGCCGGTGTCGTTGACGGTGATCGACGCGCCGGTGAGCGATTTCAGAATGATGCCTCCCGTCGGTCCGGGGAGATCGCTGATGATCACGCGGTTCTGCAGCGTGGTCTGCATGACGATGCTCGGGCTGGCGGGATTGTTCGTGATGGAGGCCTTCGTCGCGTCCGTCGGCAGCTCCGCTTCGATTCCCCAGAAGCAGCCGCTCCAGATCGGCCTGTCGGGATCGCCGCCTTCGAACTCCACCCACACGCCCGATCCGATCTGCGGCACGAACGAGG
>Ga0075425_100004707_pt1 | contig 14107 bp, 12 predicted proteins | sample SoiMethybrSBSTD4_FD_75300 | JGI IMG/M metagenome (GOLD analysis project Ga0075425, IMG submission 75300) | Bulk soil microbial communities from a Populus tree surrounding site in Tennessee, USA - Soil MetaG P. TD hybrid SBSTD4 | ecosystem: Environmental > Terrestrial > Soil > Tree plantation...
ATCCGAGAAGGTCTGACCAGCCGAGTGATGATGGAGCGACGTTTCGGCCTCAACGGGATGTGGACCTTCGGCGGTAAGCGCTGGCCGCGCGAAGCTGTCGCGCTCGTCGCCGCCCTAGCCCATACCGATCCAGATGAGTACAACCGGGAGAAGGCGGCTGAGCTGCTCGAGGACCATGGCTATCCCGGCCGTGTATCGACGCCGTGAGTCCATGACCTCGCGCTTCAGCGAATGCCGTTAGTCAGTCGGTCGGTCGCTGAGAATCGGATGATCGGTCGATGATCGAGTGAGTTGGTGGTGGGAGGAGGAGGATTCGAACCTCCGTAGGCATAGCCGGCGATTTTACAGACCGCTCCCTTTGGCCGCTCGGGCATCCTCCCGGGACATCGGATGATAGCGAACGGCTATCCTGCCGGGCCATGGCGCAGTCATCGTTCGACATCGTGTCCGAGGTGGACCTTCAAGAGGTTCGCAACGCCGTCGACCAGGCGTCCCGCGAGATCCACCAGCGGTTCGACTTCAAGAACACCGACACGTCGCTCAGCCTCGGTGAGGACAAGATCGAGATGCACTCCGCTACCGAGGACCGGCTGAAGGCGGCCTACCAGGTCCTCCAGGAGAAGGCGGTCCGGCGCGAGGTGCCGCTGAAGGCCCTTCAGCCGGGCGCCATCGAGCCGGCCGCGAAGGGCACGGTCCGTCAGACGATCGGGCTCGTGACCGGCATCTCCGACGAGAAGGCGAAGGAGATCTCGAAGTTCGTCCGCCAGGCGGTCCCGAAGGTCCAGACCCAGATCCAGGGCGCGCAGGTCCGCGTGACCAGCAAGTCGAAGGACGACCTCCAGGCAGCGATCCGAGCGGTGAAGGACCACGACTTCGGGATCGCGCTGCAGTTCACGAACTACCGGTAGCTGACGCCTGAACCTGGCCCGAGGGCCATCCGTACTACGGCCGAAACGTTGCCCCACTCAGTGGCCAGCCCTACACTTCTCAGGAACGGAAGGAGCAAGGTGCCCAGATACGTCATCTCGCGCAAGTTCGACGTCACGGCCGACCAGATGCCCGAGATCGGCCGGAAGTCACGTCGCATCATCGAAGAGCAATTCTCGAACGTCGTCTGGATCCACAGCCATGTCGCAATCGAGGAGGACGGGCACGTCCGGACGTTCTGCCTGTACGACGCGCCCGATCTCGAAGCGGTCCAACAGCATGCCGACATGCTCGGGCGGCACGAGATCGAAGGCGTCTACGAGGTGGCCGGGGACGTCACCCCCGCGGACTTCCCGCCGCTCGCCGAGGACTAGCCTTCGACCACGTCTTCGGGCCTCCGCCCACGAGCGGCGTCGCCGGTCATGATGTGGAAGACCGCTTGGGCGGCCACCGCCCGACGCTTCAAGATGTCCTTCCGCAGTTGAGCGTCATCCTCAGGAACCAGCTCGAGGGCTTGCGTGTAGAGCTGCACCGCTCGCGGCTTCGCCCAGCCTCGACCGGCAAGGTCCCCCGCTGCGATGAAGTGCTCGAGCGCACGGTCGGACCGACCGGCCTCCTGCCAGTGATACGCGAGCATCGCGTCCGCATCGCCCGCTCGGAGCGCGACCTCCTCGAGGTACTCGGCCGTGGCCAAGTGGCAACGCTGCCGTTCGCCGCGCGGGAGCGTTAGGTACGCCACCTCCCGGATCAAGCCGTGCTTGAAGCTGAACTGCTGTTCCGCTTGGATCCGTGACACCGCTTCACGCCGGATCAGGTCGCGCCGCTCGAGCGACCCCAGGAGGGCCGACAGGTCGCCGCCGTCCGGACGCAGCCGCTCCAGCGCACCCCGCCAGAAGACCTTGCCGACGACGGACGCGTCCAGCACGATCGCCCGTTCCTCCGCCGGCAAGCCGTCGAGCCTCGCGGCCACGATCGCCCGGATGCTGCCGGGGAGCCGGCTGATATCGGTCGTCGATCGCTCGGCGAGCGACGAGGTCAGCTCCTCGATGAACAACGGGTTCCCGTCGCTCGAGGCGGCGAGGGCCTCCGCGCGGTCGATCGGTGTCTCGAGACCTCGTTGCGCGAACAGGCGGCCGGCGAGCTCGACCGCGTCGGGCTCGCTGAGAGGGCCGATCGACATGGCCCTCGAGGCGATCAAGCCACCCCCCCACGACGGTCGAGACGTGAGCAGCTCCGGACGGGTCGTCGCGATCAGCAACAGGGGCACGTCCTGGACCCGGGACGCGAGGAACTCGAGCAGGTCGAGCAGGCTGGGATCGGCGAAGTGGATGTCCTCGAAGACGAGGGCCGTCGGACGGCGCCTCGCGACCGCCTCCAGGAAGATCCTGGCGTAGAAGAACAGCGACTCGCGATCGGGAGCCGCGCGTTCCACCGGGAGCCCAACGAGGATCGCGATGCCGTCCGCGACCTCCGCGGGGTCGTCCGCCACCGCCAGCGACTCCGCCTCTGCGCGGAGCTTCGATATCGCCTCCGCGGCGGTATCGCTGTCGAAGATGCGCGCGATCTGGGACACGTGCTGTGCGAACGCGCTGTACGGCCCCGTGTCGCCGTACCCGGTCGAGCGGCCTCGGATCGCGAGGCCCCCAGACGCGTTCACCCGTTGGCTGAGCTCGTGGGTGAGACGGGACTTCCCGATGCCGGCCGGCCCGAACACGGTGACGAGCGAGCATCGGCGCTCGGAGCACACGGCATCCCAGATCCCGCGCAGCTCGGCGAGCTCCTCGCCGCGGCCGACGATGGGTACCTCGGAGAACACGCGCTCCCCCGCGGCAACGAGCGGGGCCTCCGCGAGCCAGGCGGCGACGGGCTCGCCCTTCCCCTTCGCCTGGACGGGCTCGACGCCGCGGTACTCGATCACCGTCCGGGTGGCGGCGTAGGTCTCCTCGCCGACGAGCACGGCGCCGACGGGGGCGTTCGACTGCAACCGGGACGCCGTGTTCACGACGTCGCCTGCGACCATCGCCTGACCGAGCTCCGGCCGGGCGGCCAGGTCGACGATCGCCTCGCCCGTGTTCACCCCGGCGCGGACCTGGAGATCCATCTCCGGATCCGCGGCCTCCATGTCGGCGATCGCGTCGCGGACCGAAAGCGCCGCCCGCACGGCCCGCTCGGCGTCGTCGCCGTAGGCGACGGGAGCTCCGAACAGGGCCATCACCGCGTCCCCGATGAACTTCTCGACCACGCCGCCGAACCGTTCGATCTCGGTTCGCGCCCGGTCGTGGTACCGGCTGAGCATCGCTCGGACGTCCTCGGGGTCGAGCTGCTCGGCACGCGACGTGAACCCCACGAGGTCGACGAACAGGACGGAGACGACCCGACGTTCCTCTCGGGAACCGAGGTCCTTCGCGAGGGGCGAGCCGCAGGCCTGGCAGAACCGGGCGCGCTCGGAGTTCTCCTCACCGCATGTGGGGCACCGGATCACGGAGGAAGAGTACGCGGGGAGGCAGCGGGCGCTCGATCGATCTCCGGATTGCCTGCCCCACGGGGCCCCGGGTAGGCTTCCGCGCCTCAGGAGGTGATACCCGTGGACCTTGAGCGCCTCAAGCTGCGCGCGTCGCAGATCGCGGGGGAAGAGCACCAGAAGCTGCTGGACGGCACGCCCAAGTCGGCGGAGCTCTACGAGCGGGCGATCAAGAGCCTGCCGAGCGGAGTCAGCTCGAACTTCCAGGTCGGAGACCCGTACCCGATCTATCTGGAGCGCGGCAAGGGATCGAGCGTCTTCGACGTCGACGGGCACGAGTACAAGGACTTCCATGGGGGCTTCGGCGTGAACATCGTCGGGCACGCCCATCCGAAGATCGTGGAGGCGCTGACGAAGGCGGCGTCGAACGCGATCCACTTCGCGGTCACGAGCCCGGACACCGTGGCGCTCGCCGAGGCGATCTGCGAGCGCTTCGAGCTGGAGCAGATGCGGTTCGTGAACTCGGGGACCGAGGCGACGATGGACGCGATCCGTGTCGCCCGGGCAGCGACCGGGCGCGACTTCATCATCAAGATGGAGGGCTCCTACCACGGGCACCACGACTCGGTGCTGTTCTCCGTCGTCCCGGAGTCCGACGTGCTCGACATGCGCTTCTCGACCGGCTCCCCGGAGCAGACCTGGTACACGACGCGCCCCACGTCGAAGGGCGTCCCGGAGGCGCTGTGGGACACCGTGGTCGTCGTCCCGTTCAACGACGCCGAGGCCGTCGAGCAGGCGTTCGGGGATAACGAGGGCAAGGTCGCGGGCGTGATCCTGGAGCCGGTGATGATGAACATCGGCATCGTCGAGCCCCAGCCCGGCTACCTGCAGGCGCTCCGCGACGCATGCGAGCGTCACGGCGCGGTGCTGATCTACGACGAGGTCAAGTGCGGCGGGACGATCGCGTACGGCGGCACGACCGAGCGCTACGGCGTCCGCCCGCACCTGGCGGCGTACGCCAAGGCGATCGGCGGCGGATCCACGATCGGGGCCTTCGGCGGCGAGGCCAGGTACATGGAATGGGTCGGCAAGGGTGCGGCGCAGCAGGGCACCTTCAACGGCAACCCGCTGTCGTCGGCTGCCGGGCTCGCGGCGCTCACGCAGGTACTCACACGCGATGCGTACGACCACCTGGGCAAGCTCGGCACGATGCTCGCCGAGGGGTGCCAGCGCGCGATCGACGAGACCGACATCCCGGCGCACACCGTCGACCTCGGCGCGAAGGGGTGCGTGTCGTACCGGAAGGAGCGGCTCACCAACTACCGCGATTTCCTTGAAACCGTGCCGGACCTCTACTGGGCGTCATACCCGTGGATGATCAATCGCGGGATCTTCATGACGCCCGGCGACGAGGAGCAGTGGACGGTCTCGGTCCAGCACACCGAAGAGGACGTCCGGCGGTACGTGGACGCGTTCGGCGAGTTCTGCCAGATGCTCGTGTCCTGATCTCGGGCGCGTGCACGAGTACACGGAGGAGACCGAAGAGCTCGCGCGGGCGATCGTCGCCTATGCGCGGTTCCGGATCGCGAGCCCGCAGCCGCTGGATCGGGTCGGCCCACCCGACGAGCTCGCTCGTCGGGCGGGGCGCACGATCACCGCGACCGGGATCGGATGGGAGGAGGCCCTCCGCGTGTGGTCGGAGGTCCTCGCCCCGGCGACGATCTCCACCGATCATCCCGCGTCCGTCGCCTTCGTCCCGAGCGCGCCGACGAAGGCATCGGTCCTCTTCGATCTGATCGTGGGGGCGTCCTCGACGATCGCCGCGGGCTGGATCGACGGCGCCGGCGCGATCTGGGCCGAGGACCAGGCGCTCCGGTGGATCGCGGACCTTGCCGGCTTCCCCCCGGAGGCGGGCGGCGTGTTCGTCTCCGGCGGTTCGGCCGGCAACCTGAACGCGCTCGTGACCGCACGCCACGCGGCCGATGCCCTCCGGAACGGCGTCCGGCCCGCACGGTGGCGATTCGCCGCGGCCGACACCGTGCATTCCAGCGTGGTCGCCGCCTCACGCGTGATGGACGTGGACGTGCTCTCGGTCCCGCACGACGATCGCGGCCGGCTGACCGGCGAGGCGCTCCGCCGGGCGCTCGACCAGGATCATGAGGGTGTCTTCGCCGTCGTCGCGAGCGCGGGCGCCACGAACGCCGGGACGGTCGACGACCTCGTCGGCGTGGCCGACGTCTGCGTGGAGCGCGACCTGTGGCTCCATGTGGACGGGGCCTACGGCGGCGCGGCGCTGCTCGCTCCCAGCGTGCGGCATCTCTTCGAGGGGCTCGAGCGAGCCGACTCCTTCATCGTCGACCCCCACAAGTGGCTGTTCGCGCCGTACGACGCATGCGCCCTGCTCTACCGCGAGCCGCTTCGCGCGGTGGCGGCGCACCGGCAACACGCGTCGTACCTGGAGACCGCGCAGGCCCAGGCAGGGCTCGACCCCGCCGACCTGGCGTACCACCTCACGCGCCGAGCCCGTGGCCTGCCGCTGTGGTTCTCGCTCGCGACGTACGGGACCGACGCGTACCGCGATGCGGTCGAGTCGGTCCTGGCGCTCACGCGGGCGGCGGCGGATGAGATCCGCCGCCGCCCCACCCTGGAGCTGATCATGGAACCCGAGCTCTCCGTCCTGCTCTTCCGGAGGCTCGGATGGTCACCGGATGACTACGAGGCGTGGTGGCGCCGCGTCCTCGACGCACAGATCGCGTTCGTCCAGCCGACGTCGTGGAACGGCGAGCGGGTGGCGCGGCTATGCTTCGTGAACCCGCGCACGACGATCGACCACGTCCGGGCGATCCTCGGCACGATGGACTGACACCTCAGCCGCCGATCGGCGAGCCGCCGCGCAGTTGGGCCGCGATCTCGTCGAGCCGCTCGATCCGCTTCTCGGTCGGCGGGTGCGTCGAGAACAGGCTCGAGAACCCACTGCCGCGGAAGCCGGCGAGCGGGTTCATGATGAACAGGTGCGCCTCGGCGGGGCTCACCGTCGCCGGCGGCGGGACCTGCTTCACGGTGGCGTCGAGCTTCCGCAACGCGCTCGCGAGCGCTTCCGGATCGCGGGACAGGTAGGAACCCGACTCGTCGGCCTGATACTCGCGTGACCTCGACACGGCCATCTGGATGATCGCGGCCGCGATCGGGGCGAGCAGCCACGCCGCGAGCAGCGCGAACGGGCTCCCGCCGCGGTCGTCGTCGCCCCCGAAGAAGAGCGCGAACCGGGCAAGGAACGTGATCGCGGTGCCGATCGCCGCGGCGATCGACGACACGAGGATGTCGCGGTTCGCCACGTGGGACATCTCGTGCGCGAGCACACCGCGGAGCTCGCGCTCGTCCAAGATCTGAAGGATCCCCTTCGTGACGGCGACCTTCGCGTTCTGCGGGTTCCGGCCGGTCGCGAAGGCGTTCGGCTGCGCCATGTCGGAGACGTAGACCTGGGGCATCGGGAGCCGGTCGGCGTTCGCGAGCTCGCGGACGATCCGATACAGCTCCGGGTACTCCTGCTCCGTGACGGGCTTCGAGCGGGTCGTCGCGATGGCGATCGAGCCCGACCACCAGTACATCGCGAAGTTGAAGACGAGCGCGATCACCAGGGCGATGAAGGCACCCTGGGTCCCGCCGAGCCACGAGCCGATCAGCACGAACAGGCCGCCGAGGGCGGCGATCAGGATCCAGGTCTTGACGCGGTTGATGCCGGGAGTCATCGATCGATCACCTCTCCTCGAGGGTACTGCGGCTCCCGAGAACCGGGGGTTCAGCCGCCGAACGCGAGCGAGCTGACCTCGCCCAGGCGATAGATCGCGTTCGGGACCACGAAGATCACGATGATGGCGACCATCGCGACCGCCACGACCGCCGTGACCAGCACGGGCGAGCGGAACCGAGTCTCGTCCTCGGGCTCCTCGAAGATCATCGCCCGAGGGATCAGGAAGTAGTACCCGACGCTGATCACCGAGTTGATCACCATCGCGACCGCGAGGATCGTCCCGATCCCGCCGCGCTGGATCCCCGCCTGGAAGATCAACAGCTTCGCCCAGAAGCCCCCCGTCGGGGGCACGCCGGCGAGCGAGACCATGAACACGGTCATCGCCGTCGCCAGGAGGGGGGCCGTCCGGGCGAGCCCGCGGAAGTCCTCGATCTGGAGGCCGGGGTGCCGAGCGCTGACCGCCGTCGTCACGGCGAACGCGCCGATGTTCATGATCCCGTAGATCAGCAGATAGGTGACCGCCGCCTGGAAGGCGGAGTGGTTGATCGCGGGGTCGTTCGTCACGAGCGCGAACGGCAACAGGATGTAGCCGGCCTGCGCGATCCCGGAGTACGAGAGCAGCCGGACGACCTGGCGCTGCTGGAGGGCGACGAGGTTGCCGAGCGTCATCGTCACGAGCGAGAGCGCCGCGAAGATCGGCACCCAGAACGTGTACTGACCGACGAAGGCCACGAACATCAGTTGGAGCAGCCCCGCGAATCCCGCGGTGTTCGACGCCACGCCGAGGAACGCCGCGACCGGCACCGGCGCGCCCTCGTACGTGTCCGGCGCCCAGAACTGGAACGGCACCGCGCTCACCTTGAACGCGAACCCGACGGTCACGAACAGGATCGCGGCATTCCCGAGGGTCGCCTGCGCCCCCGAGAGACGCTGCAGCCCGTCGGCGATCTGGCCCAGGTGCAGGCTCCCGGTGAGGCCGTAGATCAGGCTCATCCCGTACAGCATCACCGCCGTCGAGAGCACGCCGATCAGGAAGAACTTCAGGCCGCCCTCGTTGCCCTTGATGTCCGACTTCCGGAGCGCCGCCATCAAGAACCCCGGCGCCGACACGAGCTCGAGCGCGAGGAACAGCATCAGGAGGTCACGCGAGGCCGGCATCAACAGGCACCCGAGGAACGACGTGAGCAGCAGGAAGTAGTACTCGCCCTGATAGAAGCCGCCCTCGCGGAAGTAGCGGTACGAGATCAGGAGGACGACCGCCGCGGCGCCCATGAAGAACGTCTGGAACACGACCGTGAACGCGTCGACGACGTAGGAGCCGCCGAACGTCGACCGGTCGCCCTGCCCGATCAACGAGAGCACCGCGACGAGCGTCGCGAGCACGCCGAGCAGCGCGACCCACATCGACGCGGACTTATGGCGCTGCGGGAGGAACAGGTCCGTGACGAGCACGACGAGGATCGTGCCCGACAGGATCAGCGCCGGAAGGATCGCGTGCCAGTCGATCGTCACGAGCCGGTCACCCTCCGAAGATGTGGACGATCAGGTTCACGCCCTGCTCGGTGCTGTTCAGGACGATGCTCGGCAGCAGCCCCAGGACGAGGATCGCGGCCAGCAGGGGCGTCCACGACACCCACTCGACCGCGAGGATGTCCCGGAACCCGTGGTCCTTCCACCGGTCGGGTGCCACTCCCTGGTTGACCCGTTGGAGCATCCACAGGAAGTAGCCGGCCGTGAGGATCGTGCCGATGCCGCCGAGGACCATGAACGTCCGGAACAGCCCGACGTTCAGCCCCGCGATGGCACTCGTGTTGGGGCTGAACGAGCCGAGCAGGGCCATCACCTCGCCCCAGAACCCGGCGAGGCCCGGCAGGCCGAGCGACGCGATCGCGACGAAGGCGAAGATCCCCGCCATCTTGGGCATGACCTGCGACATCCCGCCGCCGATGTCCGCGATCTGCCTCGTGTGGTACCGGTCGTAGATCGACCCGACGCAGAAAAACAGCATCCCGGTGATGACGCCGTGCGCGACCATCCCGAAGATCGCCGCCTGGATCCCGATCGTCGTCAGCGTCGCGATCCCCAGCATCACGAACCCCATGTGCCCGACCGACGAGAACGCGATCAGCCGCTTGAGGTCCCGCTGGGCGAGGCAGCAGAGCGCCGCGTAGACGATCGCGATCGCCGCGAGCGCGCCGATCCACGGAGCGTAGGAGACGGCCGCTCGCGGAAGGATGGGGAGCGCGATCCGGATGAACCCGTACGTCCCCATCTTCAACATGATCGCCGCCAGCAGCACCGATCCGATCGTCGGGGCCTCGGTGTGCGCGTCGGGGAGCCACGTGTGGAACGGCCACATTGGCACCTTCACCGCGAAGCCGAGCGCGATCCCGCCGAAGACCACGAGCTGGAACAGATGCGACGTGCCCGCTCCGCCCCAGGCCGTCAGCGCGACGATGTCGAACGAGTGCTTGCCGGTCGCCGGGTCCAGAGGGCTGCTGAAGTACAGCGCCAGGAACCCCAGCAGCATGAACACCGACCCGAACAGGGTGTAGAGGAAGAACTTGATCGACGCGTACTGCCGGTTCGCCGATCCCCAGACGCCGATCAGGAAATACATCGGCACCAGGACGAGCTCCCAGAAGACGAAGAACAGGATCAGGTCGAACGCGATGAACGTGCCGGCCATCCCGGTGATGAGCAAGAGCGTGAGCGCGACGAACGCCTTCACGCGACCCGGCTCGGGGACGAACCGCCAGGTATACACCGCGCAGAGGAACCCCATCGCGAACGTCAGGACGTAGAGCGGCATCGAGATCCCGTCGATCGCCACGTGGTACCGCGCGTTGATCACGGGGATCCAGCTCGAGTTCAGGACGAACTGGAGTCCGCCGGCGCCGTAGTCGTACGTCGCGGCGATCGCGATCGCGAGCACGAGGCAGATGCCCGTCACCGCGATGCCGATGCCCTTCACGAGCCGGTCCTGTGCGCTCGGGACGAACAGGATCGCCAGGGCGCCGACGAGCGGCAGCAGCGTCGTGATCGTGATCGCGGAGTTCTGCCAGGTCATAGGTTCCCCTCGTTCCTCGTTACCTCGTCGTGATGAAGAAGGTCAGGACGATCACGCCCAGGAACAGCCCGACCGCGTACCACTGCACCTTGCCGGTCTGGATCGTTCGGAGCCCGCGCCCGAACATCGCGGACACCGTGCCGGCGCCGTTCACGACGCCGTCGATCACGTTGCGGTCGAACCACGACGCGACCGCGGAGAAGGCGTACGTGAGCTTCGCGGAGCCGTTCACGACCCCGTCGATCACGTACTGGTTCGTCCAGTAGGTCGCCGCGGCGATCGGATCGCGGATCGGCCGCACGATGTCGTTCCAGTAGAAGTCGTCGAGGTAGTACTTGCGCTCCAGCAGCGTGTAGACGCCGCCGAGCCTCGTGATCGGGTCGGGAGTACGCCAGCGCTTGTAGACCGTGTAGCCGCCCCAGATACCGATCACGACCGCCACGATCGAGATGATCGCGACCGCGGGACTGAAGACCGCCTCCAGCGGTTCCCCACCGAAATACACCCAGTCGAGGAACGGCGCTCCCACGGGCGCGAAGCCGAGCAGTCCGACGAAGCAGGTCGCTCCGGCGAGCACGATCAGCGGGGCCGTCATCACGCGCGGCGACTCATGCGGATGCGCCTCGCCGCGGTACTCGCCGAAGAAGGTCAGGAGCACCATCCGGGTGGTGTAGAACGCCGTGATCACGGCGCCGATCAGGAGCACGGCCGCCAGCCACAGGTCGTGCCCGTTCTTCGCGGCGAGGATGATCTCGTCCTTCGAGAAGAAACCGGCGAACGGTGGCACGCCCCCGAGCGCGAGCGAGCCGATCAGGAAGGTCACGAAGGTGACCGGCATCACCTTCCGCAGGCCGCCCATGTCCTTCATGTCGTTCGAATGCACGGCGTGGATCACCGACCCGGCCCCCAGGAACAGCAAGGCCTTGAAGAACGCGTGGGTGAACAGGTGGAACATCGCGGCCGGGTACCCCTCGGGGCCGAGCCCCAGCGCGGCGACCATGTACGCCAGCTGGGACACGGTTGAGTAAGCGAGGACGCGCTTGATGTCGTTCTGCACGAGGGCGAGGAAGGCCGCGAGCAGCAACGTGATCGCGCCGATCACCGCGACCACGTGGAGCGCGATCGGGTCGGCGCTCACGAAGACCTGGAACGTGCGGGCGACGAGGTAGATCCCAGCCGCGACCATGGTCGCGGCGTGGATCAGGGCCGACACGGGTGTCGGCCCTGCCATCGCGTCGGGGAGCCAGACGTACAGCGGGAACTGGGCGCTCTTCCCGATCGTGCCGCCGAAGAGCAGGAGCGCCGCGGCCGTGACGAGCACCGATGAGACCTGATGGTTCGCCACGAGCCCGGAGATCACCTGGATGTTCGACGTCGTCAGACCGGTGGCGAAGATGAGCGCGAAGATCCCGAACATGAACGGGACGTCGCCGATCCGGGTCGTGATGAACGCCTTGATCGCGGACCCCGAGTTGACCGGGTCCTCGTACCAGTGGCCGATCAGCAAGTACGAGCACACGCCCATGACCTCCCAGCCCACAAGGAGCTGGAAGAGGTTGCTGGCCAGGACCACGTCGAGCATCGCGCCGGTGAACAACGAGAGCACGACGAAGAACCAGGTGTACCGGACGTCGTCATGCATGTAGCCGAGCGAGTAGATGTGCACCATCAGCGACACCGTCGTCACGACGACGAGCATCACGGCGGTCAGGCCGTCGACGTAGATCCCGAGCTGCATCTGGAGCGAGCCGATGTGGAACCACTGGATGTTCGCCTCGTACGGGCCGCCGCCCTGCACGAAGTGCCAGCCGACGCCGAGCGACATCACCAAGCCGGCGGCGATCGCGGCGATGCCGTAGATCGGCCCGCCGCCAGGGGTCCGCTTCCCGAAGAACAGCGTGAGCGCGGCCGACACGAACGGCAGCACGGCGATCACCCACGCGTGCTGGACGAACCAGTTCGCCCCGATCTGCGTGGTCGCGGCCCCCTCCGCCCCGAGCAGCGCTACCACTTCAGCAGGTCCACTTCGTCGACGTTGATCGAGGCGCGGTTGCGGAACAGCAGGATCACGATCGCGAGCCCGATCCCGACCTCGGCAGCCGCGACCGCGATCACGAACAGCGCGAAGACCTGCCCCGTCACGTCCTGGAGCTCGCCCGCGAAGGCGATCAGGTTCACGTTGACCGCGTTCAGCAGGAGCTCGATCGCCATGAGCACCATCACCGCGTTCCGGCGGGCGAGCACCCCGTAGATGCCCGTGGAGAACAGGAACGCGGAGAACAACAGGAGCAGCGGCAGACGGATCATCAGGTCCCCTCGTCCCGGCGTGCGAGCACGATCGCGCCGATCAGCGCCGCGAGGAGCAGGAACGACACCGCCTCGAAGGGGAGGACGTACGTGCTGAACAGCGCGCTCCCCAAGGCGGCGGACCCGCCGCCGATCGTCGGCGGGGCCGGCGTGCTCCCGATCGGCCACGCCCGCAGGATCAGCGACCCCAGCCCGAGCGCGAACACGATCCCGACGATCGCCCCGACCGCACGGTTCTGGTAGTCGAGCGCGTCGCGGCCGATCGGGGCCTTCGTGAGCATCAGGCCGAACAGGAACAGGATCACGATCGCGCCGACGTAGATCAGGATCTGGACCCAGCCCACGAACTCGGCGCCGACGAGGAGGAAGGTGACGCCGACCGAGGCGAGCGTCACCACGAGGTAGAGGGCCGCGTGCACAACGTTGCGGGCGGTCACGACGGCGAGAGCCGCGATCGAGCCGATGGTCGCGACGACGATGAAGGCGTATTCGTGGACGTTCACGAGGCCACCTCGTCCGGCGTCTCGGCGCCCTCCTCGAGCGCGGGCGGGGGCAGGACCGTGTAGGTCCATTCCTCGAGCCGATCCATCTCGTGCGTGAGCTCGTGGATGTCGTACTCCGCGTACTCGAACTCACGGCTCCAGAACAACGCGTCGAACGGGCAGGCCTCGACGCAGATCCCGCAGTACATGCAGAGCGCGTAGTCGATCGCGAACCGGTCCAGGATCTTCGCCGAGCGGGCCCGCCCTCCCCCGGCCGGCGGGTGCGTCTCCTTGTGCGCATCGATGTAGATGCACCAGTCGGGGCACTCGCGCGAGCACTTGTAGCAGACCGTGCAGTTCTCCTGCTTCAGCGCGATCACGCCCCGCGATCGGGCCGGGAGGTCCGGCTTCGTGTGGGGGTACGGAACCGTGACCGAGCGGTGCAGCATCGTGCGCAGCGTGACGGAGAGCCCCTTCACGAGACCCTGCCCGAAGCCCCGCGCGAGCTGCGTGTCCGCCATCTAGACGCCCACCTTGAAGACCGAGGTCACGAGGATCAGGAGGAGCGCGAGCGGCGTGAGGCCGATCCACGCGAACCGCTGCAGCTGGTCCTCGCGGAGCCGCGGGAACGTCGCCCGGAGCCAGATGATCACGAACGACAGTGCGAAGATCTTCCCGAACATCCAGAGGACGCCGGGAACGAACGACAGGCCAGCGAGCGGCTGGAAGCCGCCCAGGTACAGCACGGCGGCGATCGCGGACATCACGACGATCCCGCCGTACTCGGCGAGCAGGAAGAACGCGAACTTCAGCCCCGTGTACTCGGTGTAGGCGCCGAAGATGATCTCCGAGTCGGCGACCGGCATGTCGAAGGGAGGGCGCGTGAGCTCCGCGACGGCGGCCATCATGAAGATCACGAACCCGACGAGCTGCCACGGGTAGACGATGAACCAGCGGTCGGCCTGCGCCTCGGTGATCGACAGGAGGGACATCGACCCCGCCTGCATCACGATCGCGGCCGCGACGAGCACGAGCGGGAGCTCGTACGCGATCAGCTGCGCCGCCGCCCGGAGCGCGCCGATCAGCGAGAACTTGTTCGCCGACGCCCA
>Ga0075425_100004708_pt1 | contig 14104 bp, 18 predicted proteins | sample SoiMethybrSBSTD4_FD_75300 | JGI IMG/M metagenome (GOLD analysis project Ga0075425, IMG submission 75300) | Bulk soil microbial communities from a Populus tree surrounding site in Tennessee, USA - Soil MetaG P. TD hybrid SBSTD4 | ecosystem: Environmental > Terrestrial > Soil > Tree plantation...
GGCGATGTTTCGGCTATGAAATTGTTCTTTGAAATGCGGGGAATTTACTCACCGAGGCTGGATATTAACATAAATGTCGAAACTATTGTCTATCGTTTGGTGGAAATTGTTGGAAAACACGTCCGTGATCCCGAGCTTTTGAGGGCTATTGCTAACGATGTAGAGCAATTGGAGCTTCCTCGACGTGCCTCGTAAACAACAAACTAGAATTAAAACTGATAGTCAAGCCATTCACGTCTTGGCGGATCAGCTAAGAAACGCGGCTAGATTTCCCAACATTTTTCAGTACAAACCACACGAGAAGCAGCGGAGTTTTCACGAAAGCGTAGCTCCGAAGAAACAATTTGTCGGAGGTAACCGTTCTGGCAAGACGACGTCGGGAGCCGCCGAGGCCGTGTGGTACATGCAGGGACAGCACCCATATAAGAGGCTACCCTGGGAGCCGCCCACGTTTGGTAGAGTGGTCACAGTTGATATAATTCAGGGACTAAATAAGATCATTCTTCCGATGCTATCTAACCTGATCCCGAAATCATATTTGGTCAATGGGTCGTGGGAGGATTCTTACGATAAGGAACTTCGTACCCTTTCGTTTGCCAACGGATCGTATTGTGAGATCCTTACTTACGAGCAGGATCTAGAGAAATTCGCTGGGACTTCACGCCATTGGATTTGGTACGACGAGGAACCTCCAAAGGATATCTTTACAGAATGTAGCTTAAGACTACTGGATACCGCAGGACATTGGTGGATTACCATGACTCCTGTAGAAGGTATGACGTGGACTTACGATGATGTTTATGCTCAATTTGGATTAGACCCATATCTACTTGTTGTAGAAGTTGATATGGATGATAACCCATATTTGACAGAAGAAGGAAAAAAGCTTGCGCTCAGTGGTCTTTCACAGGAAGATTTGGATGCTCGCCAGCATGGTCGATATGTTTCTGTTGGTGGTTTGGTATATCCTGAGTTCGATCCCCAAATCCATGTAATTGACCCTATTTCTACTCCACCGGGATGGATGAGATTTGATGGAATGGATCATGGTATTCGGAATCCTACAGCATGGTTGTTTGCTTGTGTAGATAGGGATGGCCGAATTATCATTCTAGATGAGCATTATCAAGCCGGACGAATTGTAGCCTATCATGCTAAAGTAGTCAAGGAAATGGATGAGATATACGGCGAGCCATCTTATAGGGTGGGCGATCCTTCTATTAGGAATACTGATCCTATCACAGGAACTTCGGTCCAGCTCGAATACATCTACAACGGAATTCCTGTTATCTGCGGTAATAATGACATCTCTGCTGGTCTTACTCGTATTAAGTCTAAGCTACTTGGAACTGATCTAGCTCTTGGTAAACCTGAGTTGTTCATCACTAGAAATTGTGAACGTTTGATTTGGGAACTCAGGAAGTACCGTTGGGGTAAATGGGCACACAAGAAGATGAATTATGATCGCAACTTCAAAGAAGAACCTGTCAAGAAAGACGATCATGCTTGTGACGCCTTGCGTTATCTGATAGCGTCACGACCAGAGGCAGACGACGGAACTGCGGTTCCAGACCTGTCTACACTCCCCTTGGGAGTTACAGATGTAGTTGATCCAACTAAACCATATACAGATAAAGAATTGGTTAGGATGGGTCAGAAATACGTGGATTACAACTTAGGAGAGGATTACTAAGTGGCTTTCAACATCAAGGTAAACGGAGAGAATGTTCACGAAATGGACGTGGACCCTCGACTTGTGACACAAGTTAAGTTGCGTTCAGCCCAGGGTGAAGCTGGAGTTGCTGGTTCTCCTTTCTCTGGTGAAGGAAATGATTGGGTAGAATTGGTTGTTGTAACTCAACAGCCTACAGCACTTCCCGTTGTGGAAGATGATGCTCGTTTGGCTGCTCAGGAAGAGGGTCCAGAGGAAGTTCTGACCTTTAATGAAGTAGCTGTGAGAGCAGAAGAAGAAGCGGAACTTACAGCCGAGGGTGCTGCTGCTGATAAGGAAGAAAAGGAAGATAAAGAGGCTGAAACTGAAAACAATACGAAGCCTGCTGCTAAGACCACGAAGTCTACTGCTTCTTCTAGTTCCTGATGTTTGAGCTTGTACAGAATCCTATAGCTCTCCCAGGGGCTTGCTATTTTTGTGGGAGTGGTGATAAGTCTCCGTACATTGATTGGGGAGTTAGCATAGAGTTCTACGGTGCTCTATATACTTGTCATCAATGTACGGAGTCGGTAGCTATGTTGCTAGGGATGCTTTCTGAGCGTGCTGCTGAAGCGTTGAAAGAACAGAATGACAGACTGATTACTGCTAATCATCGTCTTGAAGTTAAGAACGAAGCTCTTAGAGAAGCCATAGAGAATCTAGTGGTGGCAAATGAACCCGTGGTTAGTTCCAATGATCAGTCTAGCAATAGTGTTGTTGATTCAGTCAGCACTTTGTTGGCAGACGATCAGGCAGATTCAGAAGGATCATCAAGCTCAACAGAACTCTTGGATTCTGGAGAGAGAACGTCTGATGAATCGAGTGATGACGAAGGAATGGACGAGTTACACTCAGATGAATCAGAACCTTTCTACAAACTCAAAATTTGATGATGTAGTAGCAGGAATGTCTGACGAAGAAGAACTTCGTCGATGGAAGGCAATGGCTGAAAATCAAGGAATCGGAGAAGTCTTAAGTGGCGACGACCTTAGGCACGAGTTCAACGAACTCGGATTATTCGGAACCGAATAACGGAATGCCGAATACGGGCCTCGCCAATATCCGAGGCTCGTCAAGTAACAAGAAACTCCTAGACTACGCTAACGAGTGTTTTCGGAAGGATAAGGAGTATCGTCAGCAGTTTGAGAATCAATGGTACATGAATCTTGCTTTCTACTTTGGCAAGCAATACCTTCAATGGATTGCTAGTCAAGGTATGGTAGCTCGTATGTATGATCCTCCTGCTCCACCTTGGCGAGTTCGACTTGTTTCAAATAAGGTCCGAGTTATGCTAAGAAAGGAAATGGCAAAGCTCACTAAAGAAATGCCTATGGGCTTTGTTGTTCCTCAATCCTCAGATGACGAGGATATTCTTGCTGCTCAGGCGGGTGATAATCTCTCTGAGTTCTTTTGGCGTGAACAGAATCTAATGAAGCACATTCGTCGTGCTGTGTTCTGGATGAGTCTGGTAGGTACAGGCTTTATCAAGGATGGTTACGACGAGAATGCTCGTTTTGATGCTGTCCAAAAGGGTGATGTATTCTGTGATCGTGTGTCTCCCTTCCATATTTTCGTTCCAGATGTTCAGGAAGAAGATCTAGAGAATCAGCCTCATGTTATTCATGCTGCTGCGAAGAATCCTGATGCTGTAGAGCGTATGTATGGTAAGGCTGTGAAGCCTGATTCTAGTGGTACTGATATGGTTGAGGATAAGTACCTCTCAGCACTAGGTATCAAGCAATCCAGTGTAAAGACACAAGTGTACGTTAAGGAAATGTGGCTAAAGCCATGCAGTATGTTGAAGAATGGTGGAGTAGTTATCTTCACTCAGGATCAGCTTATCAAGGTTATTGATGGCTGGCCTTACCAGCATGGTCAGTATCCACTTTCTAAGTTCGAGTTAATGCCAACTGGAAGATTCTACTCTGATTCTTCTATGGTAGACCTTATTCCTCTCCAGAAGGAATACAACAGAACTCGATCACAACTAGTTGAAGCTAAGAACCGTATGGCTAAGCCACAATTGCTAGCTCCTAGAGGATCAGTTGACCCGAATAAGATCACTTCAGAGCCAGGACTTGTTATTCAATATACTCCTGGGTTTCAACCTCCTACTCCCCTTGCTCTTACCCCTATGCCTCAGTATGTTCTGGAAGAATTGAACAGAACCTCTTCGGATATGGAAGATATTTCCTCACAACATGCAATCTCTAAAGGGGGAACTCCAGCAGGAGTTCACGCAGCTACAGCTATTTCCTATTTGCAAGAACAGGATGATTCCGTACTGGCATCGTCAATTTCTAGTATCGAGGCTGGAGTCGAGAGGGTTACACGACACTGGCTTTCTTACGTCACACAATTTTGGGATTCACAGCGCCAAATTCAAGTTGCCGGAGAGAATGGAGCATTTGAAATGTTCCAACTCGACAAGAATTCCCTCAACTCGAATACGAATTATACTGTTCAGGCTGGCTCAGCTACTCCCCGTTCACTAGCTGCGAAACAATCCTTTATCATGGAGCTTTTCAAGATGGGTTTGATCCCTCCTGATAAAGCTCTCCATTATCTACAGATGTCTGAGACTGGCAAGATGTACGAAGAACTACAAATCAATGCCAGACAAGCTCAGCGTGAGAACGTGAAAATGTCACAAGGTGATTTACAAGTAACTGTGAATACTTGGGATGATCATCTGTCACATATTGTTGAACATGACAATTATAGGAAGCGTCAGAGTTATGAGATGCTTCCTCCTGAGCTTCAACAAGCTTTTGAAGAGCATGTTAAGCATCATAAAGCTTTTGTTCTTGTTCACAAGGGTTTTCCACAGGAGATTGTGGATCAAGCCCTACAAGATCCTTCGGGAATGATGCTTGATCGCTTGCTATTCTCCCCCATGCCTGGAATGATGGGTCCGCCCGGTGCAGGGCCGGGTGGTCCCCCAAATATGCCCCCGCATATTCCCCCCAAACCATCCGGTCCTAATCCGGGTAGTCCATTACAAGGTCGTTCTCCAGGTTCTCCACAAACAGTAGGACTTTCACAAGCCGCTCCTAAACCACCGGAGCAATAGAATGCCTTGGACAGCACAAAGTTTTAAATCAAAGCACAACAAGAGTTTAAGTCCCGCTAAAGCCGCCAGAGCTGCCGCTATTGCGAACAGTGTTCTGAAAAGTTCTGGTGATGATGCGAAAGCTATTCGCATAGCTAATGGGTCAGTTAGAAACGCCGCCGGCAGGAGACTATCTAAAGGAAGTTCAAGTGGCTAGAGCACAAGTAGGAAATATTCACGGATATGCTGCTGTGGGTACAGGAGGCTTCCTTGCTAATATCACGGCGGATGGAGCTAACACAGTTACGGTAGATGACACCTTCGGGATTCCTGTAGGAAGCAGCGTTGATTTAATTAATAAGAATACTGGTGCTGTTCTTGCTAGCAACCGTCAGATTACTAGCCTAACAAGTGCTGGTGTTCTTACTTATGGTGGTGCTGATGTTGCTGCTGTTCCTGGCACTACTATTGTTGTTATTACAGGAACTACTGCTGGTTACAGTAACTTGAATGGTGGCCCTACTCCTGGCGAAGGTTTTACGATGGGCGGTGAAGGTTTAACTGTTGATCGTGCAAGAACGAGACTTAAGGCAATTAACGCTACAACTTATTCGGATACTGAATTGGACAAGTTGACGTTGAATGACATGCGTTATGCTCTCAGGGTTAACGAAGCACCGGGGTCAATCTGATGCCTGTTCCTCCACAATTTAAGAAAGCTGCAAAAAGACGTCTTGATGCTGCACTTCCTAGCAATACAGCGTCTAACACCAAAAAGGGTGGAGTAGCAACCTTTAAGAATCCTGGAAATAAGGCTGGTGCTGGTTTACTTCAACAAGGTGCTGGACAGGGTACTCCAAATCCTGATTCTGGTAATGAAGGTGTGTCTGGCTTTATGGCAGCCCTTGGTGCTGCTGCTAAGAAGAAGCCAAAGACAAAGGTTCAACCCGCAGCGTCTCGTAAACTTATGGCTATGAGATTGGCGGCTAAAAAATAATGCCTCCTGCTCCAAATGCTCCTATCAATAATCCACTCTTAGCTTTGTTAGCTCAGGGTGGACAAGCTCAACAACCTCAACTTCCTCAACTTCCTCCCGGAATGGGTCCACAACAAGGTCCACCACAGGGATTACAAGGTCCACCACAACAAGGACCGCCACAAGGAATTCCTCCACAATTATTAGCTGCTTTAATGGGCGGAGGGACTGGTCCTCCAGGGGGAGGCGCACCTTCTGGAGGGCCACAATTAGGAATGCAACAAGGTCCACCACAACAACAAGGTTTACCTCCGGGAATTGGTCCTCCTAATGTTGGAGTTAGAGCAGGACTTGGTGGAGCTTTATCAGATCAACTTTCTCAGATTGGAGCACAAGCTCCTACACCCCCAATTCATCCAGTAGTAGATATTATGGATAATACACCACCCATTGTTCGTGAGGCGATTCGTCGTCGTCTCTTTACACAAGGAATGTAAATGTCAGATTCCCAGGGTCCACCGGATCTATCTGCGTTTATGCCACAACCAGATGGACAGCCAACGGATACAGGACAAGATCAGGGCCAGGGCGAAGCCAGCCTAGGAGATAATTTTCTAAGAAACGTTCCCGATGCTGACAGGGCCGTTGTCGGACGGTACATCAAAGATTGGGATGCAGGAGTCACAAAAAGATTTCAGGAGATTCATGACCAGTACGCTCCTTATCAGCAACTAGGAGATGTACAAAAACTTCAAGAAGCTCTTGAAGTTTATGATCTTCTGGATAACAGTCCAGAAGTCATCTATGAAACTCTGAGGCAGCATTTTCAGGAGCAAATCCAAAACGGGAATTATCCTCCTGTTCCTCAGAATTTCAACGGTCAGCTTCCACAAAATCAACAGACTTCTCAACCAGCACAACCCCCAAATCCACAACTTCAACAGGCTCTTGAACCATTCCTAGCTCCCCTGACTCAAAAGATTCAGGAGCAGCAAGGGGTTATGGAGAAAATGGCCCAGGTGTTGTTGCAGGGGAATCAGAGAGAACAAGAAGCTGCTGAAGATCGTGCTCTTGATCAATACATGGCAGAGCTTGAACAACGTCATGGTAAATTTGATCAGAGAGCGATTTTGTTGAGCCTCTATGAAGGCAAAGATGGTGACCAGGCCGTAAAGGAATGGAAAGAATCTTTGGCTCAGTATGCTCCACAATCTCAGAATCAAGTTCCTCCACCTTTAATGGGCGGATCAACTCCCTCTGATAACGTTGATGTTGGGTCCATGACCGACAAGGACGTTCGTGCATTGACCGCTAATGTATTTGCGGCTTTGCAACAGAACCCATAGACTTTAAGGAACAGTCTAATGGCTCAGGCAACAATGACGGCCCTGACAGCGATTCTCAAAGAGATTTACGAGGGTCGTATTGAATCCCAACTCCAGAATGAAGTTGTGGCAGCAAAGCGAATTGAACGTACTTCTGACGGAGTTGTCGAAACCGTCGGTGGTAAGTATGTAGACTTCCCAATTCGGGTTGGTAGGAACGCCGGTATTGGTAACCGACTTGAAAACGAAGCTCTGCCTACAGCAGGTTCACAAGCCTACGCTGCACCACACATTCCTCTGACGTATTGTTATGGTAGAGTTCGACTCACTGGTCAACTCATTGAGTTGGCCGAGAAGAACTACCAGTCTTTCGCTTCTGCACTTGACGAGGAAATGAACGGCGTCAAGGATGATGCGGCGAAGGATTACAACCGTCAGATTTACGGTAACGGAACTGGTGCTATGGCAAACGTTACGGCTGACGGTACAAACACCGTTACAGTTGATAACTACCAGTACCTTGAAGTTGGTGCTTTTGTTGATATTCGTACTCGTTCTACTGGTGCTGCAATTGCGGTTCAGAGGAACATCACGGCTATCAATGAATCCACGAAGGTTGTTACCTACGATGGTGCTGACGTAACAGCTTCCGCAACGGACGGAATCTACCGTGAAGGAAACTTCACTGGTGGTACTTCCCGAGAGATTTCAGGATTTGATCTGATCATTTCTGATACTCTCCCGCTGCATGGAATTGATCCCGCACTTCAATCAAAGTGGAAGGCTACAATTCGGAATAACCCGGCGGCTGCCGGAACTCCGAGGGCACTTTCCGAAGGCATCATGATTGAGATGTGTGATGCTATTCGCACAAGGTCTGGTCGTAAGGTAACTGTAGTCCTTACAGGTTTGGGTTGCCGCCGGGCTTACTTCAATCTGCTGACTCAGCAACGCCGCTACACAGATACAAAGAGCTTTGATGGAGGCTTCCAGGGACTTGCATTCAACTACGGGACTGAGATTCCTGTAGTAGAGGACGTAGACTGCAAGCCGAACACCATGAAGTTCATTGATGAGAAGTCACTTAAGATTTATCGTAATCGTCCGTGGCATTGGGCGGATACGGACGGTACGGTTCTTAAGTGGGTTACTGGATTTGATGCTTGGGAAGGTTTCATCAAGCAGTATTCAGAACTCGGGACAACTCACCGTAACGGCCATGGAAGCCTGAACGACATCATCGAAGGCTAACCACAGCACGGAGGGAGGCAGGTAGAATTCGGACCCTACCTGTCTCCCTCCCTCCCATTTAAGGATATGCATGAGTCTTTATCCATGTAGACAGAACTTAAAGCCATATGATCCCGGAACTGATCCTGAGATTGTTCCTTGGATGTTTATTGCTCACGTAGCAGTTTACAACCAACCAGGGATTGATGAAGGTCCATCCTTTCATAGTGGCTTAGAGTGGCACTTCTACATCGACAAAGGCCCAGGCAAGCCTGAAGATATTATTACTCAGCTTCGGGATACTAAGTACCAGGCTGATTCCAGCTACATGGCTAATGGTTTCTGGGTTCAAGGACAATTTTGTGGTGCTGTGAGTTTTGAGTCTGAGGGAACTGGTGATGATCCTTGGACTGATGCTCAGATAGATGCTATTATTTGGCTGTTTCGGAAAGCCAATGAGATTGATGGTATTCCTTTGATGGTATGTCCTGCTTGGAATCAACGTGGACTTGGATACCATCGTTTATTTTCTCAGTGGAATAGTCCTTATCATTCCTGTCCTGGGGATCAGAAGGTCCACCAGTTTGATACTGTGATTATGCCAGCTTTAATGGCACCACCTGAGCCTGAAAAGAAGAAGGTATACGATATGACTCCGGGACAATGTAGAGACAAGACTGGTAGGAAGTGGTTCTTTGTTGTTGGTGATGGCCTTCAAGCTTTCGCTTCTGTGGATGGCGGAGAGTTCTTTGAGCTTGTTGGTGGAGGACAATGGACTTCTGGACTTGATGCAATGTGTGAAGAAGATGGTCTTATTGTAGTTGGAGGCAGAGGAACTGATGGTGCATTGTATCAGATGCTAGTTTATACAGATGGTGGACCACCTTCTCCAAACAAGAACAATGTTGAAGTAATTAAAGTTGGTGGACACATCTTTCCGGCTACGTGATGGACGTTAAGAAGCGGCTCATAGAAATGAGTGATGGGTCGTATGTAGAATCTGACGTTTTGAATGTAGTTGAGAAGATCAGAGCTTATGACCCAAATCTTAACGTCAAGTATTGTGATCCTCGGCTTGCTGATCCTGACGACCCGCCTTATAAAGTTGTAGAGCTTTGTCCAGATGGAGTAGAGCGAGTTGTATTCATGGTTTGGGAACTCAATGAAAAAGTTCTTGAAAGGCTTTATGCGGCGGACAATGCTCGCACTAATGTCCTTCTTGATATACACGGTAATAATCTACTGGCAAAGAAGGAACAGGAGCGTCGTTATAGAGAGGTATGTTTAGAGGATCAAGACATACTTCTTCACTATGTAAAGTCCCCAAAGAGTAAGTGGAGTTTTAAGCGTCGAGAAGATGGAGCGATAGTCACAATCGACGATCAAGAGGGAAGGGTTCACAAGGTCCGTGAACGTAGCTGATATTAAGCGGAGAGTAACTAATATTCTCGGAGATGATGCAAAGCTTATCTTTGAGGATGCGGACTTGATTGACTTCATGAATGATGCTCAGGTGGATATTTGTCGAAAGACAGATATTCTACGGGGTACATCTGTAATCAATGTGATAGGTGGTACGGAATTCTATCCTCTTCCAATAGATTTCATTGAGATTCAGCGGGCTACTTATAACGGAAACAAGCTCTACAAGACTACTTGGCAAGAGATTGATCTATTTGATCCTGGCAAGGATTCCTCTCAGACTTCAGGAGTCCCCGATCATTATCATCGTGAGGGGAATCAGATTTATCTTTATCCAATTCCTTCAAGTTCTTCTACTGGAGGATTAAAGGTATACTACTCTCGTACACCTGCTGCTCTTGTTAGTGACACTGACGTTCCTGAAATTCCTCTATCTATGCATGAGGACATTGTGATTCGTATGGTCGCCAGAGGCCATGAACAAGTGGAGGATTTTCAGGCAAGTCAGGTCAAGTCAACGGAGTATAACAACGCAATTGCACTCTCTCAGGAACAATCACAAGAAGGAACAGACGAGTATTATCCCGTTATTCGTGACATAGATGCGAGTTCTTACTGATGGCTCGTCCCGCTGGATTCAATGATGTCGAGATTAAGAACTTCTCGGGTCTAGACCTTCGTGGCCCTGGAGAACTTCTTAGTGAACGCACTCTTCAAACTCTGACTAACTTTGAGATTGGTGATCTAGGACAGATTAAAACTCGTCCAGGGTTTAAGCGAGTTCATGATGGAGTTCAACTGGGGAATTTCCCAGTAAGGTTCATTGGACAGCATTCTACAGACAATCTGAATCAAATTATTGTCCAGACTGTTACAGACGGCTACAGTACATTGCATGGTAGAGGACTTCTCTACTATACAAATAACAGTGGTTCAACTTGGACAAATATGGGTGCAAGTATTAACCTATCCTGTGGCCGATCCTCTCAGTTTGGAGAGGGTAATTCCAACATTCCAACTCTGACAGGTCTTTATACTTGGAATGGATCAACCTTAACAGGGCCAGTTTCGGGTACAAAGCTCAGTTCTTACACAGGTCTTTTGGCCCAGGATAGATACTTCACTATCGAGAACTCCACTGGAAACATTTGGTTCTCTGATCCTGGGAATGCTGCCTCATACCCTGGTTCAAACACCATTGGATTCACAGTAGATAACAAGGACAATATCGTAGGGATTCTTCCTTACCGAGATAGAGTGGTCATCTTCTTCCAGAACTCAATCCGAGTTCTTTATCTTAACGGTCCTCCAGCTTCCTGGGTTATGAAGTTCCTGCCATTCTATATGGGAGTTCAGAATCAGGATTGTTACTACGTATACAACGATCTTATCTACTTCCTATCTTCTGAAGGACTCTTCAGAACTGATCTGACTCAGTTAGAAGAACTCTCAAAACCTATTGCTCCTGTTTTCCAGAGACGGTGGGAAGCTTATCAGCTTGAATCCTCGACGTATCACAGAAGGAAGTACGCAGATGCCCTAGGGTTTTGGAGAGGTAGATTCTTCCTTTCTATGAGAACAGTTGGACATTCCAGCAACTTCGGTGGTGGAATTCCTACTCATAAAATATATATGTATAATGTTCGTAATGGGGCCTGGTCTGAGATTGTTCCTAACATCAGCAATTCAGAGTCTCTGCCATTCACCCCGTTTGCTTCCTTCTACTCAAACTACATTGGTAGAAAGACACCACCCGCTGCGAACTATAACAAAGAAGGACTCTACATTTCTCTTGGAGAACCTACTGGAAGAATCTACTTCTTTGATGATGAAGATCCAGTTTATTATGATGGAATCTCCAATGCTACTTCCTTCACTTCTGTTCTGAAAACGAAGGAAATTGATGCTGATTTACCTTCGGAGTACAAGCGTTCTCACACAGTCTCTATCAGGACGAAGAAAACTCCAGTAGCAACAGTAGGTACTTCAACTAAGTTGAATGTGAATGGAACAGACTTAGCTTCTACTCCAATTCAACCCAGTACAATTCCCAAACAGATTAGAATCAAGGGTCCAGGATATTTTCGCACCTTCAATCTTGAACTCACGGATCCTTCCGATCAGTATTTGGAAATTGAAGGTATTACTGTCAACGTCAAGCGGAAGCAAGAACTACCCGAGACAGCAACATGAGTGACCCTTATCCTTATTATTCACCCCTTGCGGATCCACAGTGGCAAGGAGAAATGCCTGCTCCTACTCCTGTAGGGGATCAGGATATTGGAGCTTCTAATCTTAAGTCCAATGCGGATCATGCTCATTCATTCTCCACAGGTGAATGGAAGAATATGCAGGTACTCCCTCCTTGGAGTTGTCCTGGGGGGAATACTAGAATTGGTCAGTATTCTAGAATTGGTACGTCAGTTTATATTCGAGGGTTCTTTACGTGTACTCCGAATACTGCTGGACCGAGTAACATTGCTCAAATTCCGATCGACTTTGCACCTAGGCAAAATATGAGAGAAACATTCTTTGCGTATTCTCCTTTATCTATGGTGCAGATGGACGTTCAACCTTCTGGAATATTGCAGATGAGTTATAGTGCTGGTGTAGCTGTGGCTTCTGTTCTTATCGGAACCTATATTTACGATCTAAACTAATGCCTGCTGATACTGGTGTTTTAGAAGCCATCTTAAAGCGTATGCAAACCCTACAGGGGTTGCAGGATTCTCGTGGTCCGCAGGGGATTATGAGTCGAGGGGCGAATATCTACAACGGAGCTTCTTTAGCAGCACAAAGAGGCGGCGGGTTACAATACGGTCGATACCCATACAGTGATGCAGCTAAAAGGAAGCTATTCAACGGGTGATCTAAATGGCAACTCTTCCTCCTGAAGTAATCGCAAATCTCGCAAGCAAAAAGCTTGGGATTCAACAACAGCATGATACTGGACTACAACAACTTGGTAGCCAGTACAACACAAACCTGTTCAATCTGGGTGAATATCAGAAGGATACTGCTCGTCGTATTAACGATCAGTATGCTTCTCAGGGAATCTTCAACTCTGGTATTCGGGTGAATGAACAAGGTCGTTTGGAAAAGAACGTTGGTGAACGTCGAGGGTTCTTAGGTCAGCAGTATTCTCAGGGACAGTCCGGTATTGAGAATCAGTACACCAATGCTTTGCAAGGTCTGGAAGATTATCGGACTCAGGCAATGCAGGAAGCTACTCGACAAGAACTAGCACAACAACAGTCTGCTGCTCAAATTGCTGCTACTCAACAAGCAGCGGATAGACAATCTGCCGAACAAAGATGGTATGCAGCTATGGCACAAAATCAAGGAGGCGGGGGTGGGGGTGCTCCTGCTGCTGGTCCTGATCAATCTGCTCTTGATCTTTGGAACGCCACTCAGTATTGGAATGCTGTCCAATTGTTGAATGCTACTCAACTTTGGAATCAAGCTATGCAATCACAGAATCGTACTGAGTTTGCAGGATCAGGTAATCCATTAGGTCTGCCAGGTGCGAGGTTCAAGTAATGGCATTCGGAGGATTTGAAGGTTTAATCAAAAAGCTGTCTCAAAGGGGCGCTGGACTTAGTGCTGCTGACTATGATGCCAGTAAACCTGCTGATTTAGGAGAGGGTCTTTACTCCCTTCAAAAGAACAAGGGTGGTTTAAATCTAGATGAGATTGAGAATGACCCTCTCTATAACCTAGAGCTTCAAGCTATTGATGCTGGTACTCCGTCAGGCGGTGGTGGCGGTAGTGGTTTAGCTTCTAAATTAGCTCGGGCTGCTGCTGAGAATGCTTATGGTGGACCTTCTCTAGATCAGCTTCGTCAGTATGGTGCCGAGGGTCAAAATAGAATCAGCACTCTCTATGGTCAACTGGCTCAATATATGCAGGGAAAGCAGGGAGAAACTGCAAATCTGTATAATGCTGGACAGATGAGGGCTGGTGCAGCTTACGAAAATGCTGCAAAAGATATTCAGGCTGGACAGCAACAAGCCGCTGCTAATATTGCTGGTAGTACCGCAGGATTGTCTGCTGGTAAAGAAGCAGCACAAGAAGCGGCTGCTGCTGCAAATGCTTCTATTCAGAGACAAGCTGCTCTGAATGCAACTAACAAGGCTAATGCTCTAGCTGGTATGCAGAATCTCGGTACTGGTCATCAGGCTATTCTGAATGACCTTATGGCTGGTACAAAACAAGAGCAGCAAGCTCAGAGTGGAAGGTTTTCTGATCAAGTTAACAACATGATTGCCAAAGCACAAGCTGAAATGGCTGCTTCTCAACAGAAAACTGCCTTGGCACAACAAGCTATTCAAGAATCAGAATCGAACAGACAGTCTGAGGCCGCAGGAAAATCTGCGGCTGCCAAAATT
>Ga0075425_100004710_pt1 | contig 14102 bp, 12 predicted proteins | sample SoiMethybrSBSTD4_FD_75300 | JGI IMG/M metagenome (GOLD analysis project Ga0075425, IMG submission 75300) | Bulk soil microbial communities from a Populus tree surrounding site in Tennessee, USA - Soil MetaG P. TD hybrid SBSTD4 | ecosystem: Environmental > Terrestrial > Soil > Tree plantation...
ACGATCGTAGCTGTCGCCCAGGGCGCCCACCTGAGCCGTGCCCACCGGCACGTCGAACTCCAATTCAGGATAAACGGAATAGGGAATGTCTCGGCGGATGTCCCACTTCACTCCGGAGCCGCGCAGGTTGGGGCCCACCAGATTGTACGAGAACGCATCCTCTTTGCTTACCACTGCCACGCCCGCGAGCCGCTCGATGAAAATCTTGTTGCCCGATAGCAAACGGTTGAATTCGTCAACGATCGGCTCGAAGTGATCGAGAAACTCGCCGATCTTGACACAGGTTTCGGGTAAAATGTCGTAACCGACGCCGCCGATGCGAATGTAGTTGTAGGTCAGCCGCGCGCCGCAGATCTCTTCCATCAGGTTATTGATGGTTTCGCGCTCACGCAGCGCATGGACGAACGGCGTCATGGCGCCGATATCCTGGCCGAACGTGCCGACGGAAATTAAATGACTGGCGACGCGGTTGAGTTCGCACGCGATCACCCGGCAAAATTCGCCCCGTCGCGTTACTTCGGTACCGGCGAGCCTTTCCGCAGCCAGGCAGAACGCCTGGTTGGCAAACATCGCCGCGAGGTAGTCGGCTCGATCCGTGTATGGCACATAGCCGTGATAGGTCACTTTTTCGCCGATTTTTTCAATGGAACGATGAAGATATCCGACGTCGGGAATGGCTTCGCTGATCACTTCGCCGTCGGTTTTGACTACGAAGCGAAGCACGCCATGGGTGCTCGGGTGCTGCGGCCCCACGCTGATGGTCATATCCTCGGTGTAGAAACCGGTCTGTGCAGGTGCGGTATCGTTCATTATCGAATCTAGCGCAAAAGTTTTTCCACCAACGGCGCCCGTTGCGTGCTGATGCCGTCGTACTCTTCCTGCTCGACGTAGTCTTTGCGCAATGGGTAGCCGACCCAATCCTCGGGCAGCATGATCCGTCGTAAATCGCTGTGCCCCTCGAAGATGACGCCGAAGAGATCGTAAACCTCTCGCTCGAACCAGTTCGCAACTTTCCAAACGTTTTCGAGGGTCGCAATTCTGGGGTGGTCGCGCGGCAAATCCACCTTGAGAACAATCTGGTGATTGTGGCTGTACGAAAACAGATGGTACACCATCTGAATTGTCTCTTGTTTGGGCCAATCCAGCGCCGTCAAATCAGATAGGACCTCGAAGCGAAATCCCGGCGCATTGCGGAGGAATCGACACACTTCCACTATCGCAGCCGGCTCGACGAAGAGATAAGGCTCGCGCACCTCGGATCTAAAGTCGCGCACTTTTCCAGGAAAGAGCTTTTCCAGCGAGGCGTATACTTCCTTTGCGTCCATGCCTACGCCGAAGGCTGCTCGTCAGCGACTTTGGCCGGCTTCACTAGCCAGCGCTCGCGCATCATTTTGTCCTGAATCCGCAATAAGCCTTCGGTAAGCGCCTCCGGACGGGGCGGGCAACCGGGAACATAAACGTCTACAGGAACGATCTTATCGACCCCCTTGCACACCGAGTACGCCAACTGAAATAGTCCGCCGCAGTTCGAACAGCTCCCCATGGAAATCACATATTTGGGGTCCGGCATCTGATCGTAAAGCAGCTTGGTGCGCTTCGCCATCTTGTAAGTCAGCGTCCCTGCGACGATCATCAAATCGGACTGCCTAGGAGTCGCGCGCGGCACGGCGCCAAACCGGTCCAGATCAGCGCGCGGACCGCCGGTCTGCATCAATTCGATGGCGCAGCACGCCAAGCCGAAGAGCATATACCACTGGGACGACGCACGGCCCCAGTTGAGAAGGTCATCGACTTTCGTTGTAAAAACGGTTTCGGGTAACGAGTTTATCAGCGGTTTCATCAAAATCCCCCGAACGGATCAAACTCTGATCTTTTTGACCCATTCCAAATCGCCCTTGGCCCAGGCGTAAACCAATCCGAGAAATAGAATGCCTATGAACAGTAAAACTTCCACCAGCGCGAAAACCCCGGCGCCTCCCTCCACCCAGCGGCGAAATACCGTTGCGACGGGAAAGATAAAGGCGATTTCCACTTCAAAGATAATGAAGATCAAGGCGACCACGTAGAAACGGATATTGAAGTTGACCCAAGCGCTGCCCATCGCCGGTTCGCCGCATTCATAGGTGGACAATTTTCGCGCTTGGGGATTCGCCGGACGGAGCAGCTTCCCGATCAGCAGATTGACGCCGACAAATCCAAGTCCCAATGCCGTGAAGACTAGGACATTAGCAAAATCAAATAACATCCAAAGTTTCCGTATTTACACGGGAGAAGGCTATCTTTCTTATAACCACAAAAGTTAGCGATAATCAAACGCGCGACGCGTCGATTGGGCGTTCCTAAGTTTGCGAAGATATTGTTTTTTGACTACAGTCGACAGCTAACAAAATCCTCGGGCCGGTGGCATGTCCGGAGCTCTCAAAATCCTCAAAATAAAACTAAACCCCAACCGACGATTCGTGACCTTTCGCGCTAGTCTGTGGAGTGTTTTGATCTTTTGGCTGGTGTCCAACCCGGCAACCCCTTCTCCAAGCGCAGCCCAGACCCGACTTACACAGGTTCGAACCGCCTATAGCGCGCTATCCGCGGGCATCGGTACGCTTTGGCTCACCCAGGAACAAAACATCTTCAAAGAGCATGGACTCGACTCGAGTTTGATCTACATCCGCGGCGGCACCACCGCAGTCCAAGCGCTCCTCGCGGGAGAAATACAATTCGGTCATTTGTCGCCTGCGCCGATGATGGCGGCATGGGCGCAAGGCGCCGATTTCGTTTGGATCGGCACGACAACGCACCAGATGGTTTTCACCCTGTTTGCCGATGCCAGCGTTAGCAAAGGCGCCGACCTCAAAGGGAAAAAAATTGGTATTACCCGGATTGGCTCCGCCAGCGATCTGGCGGTGCGCGCTGCGCTCGAGCAGGTCGGTCTCACGACCAAAGACGTAAACCTACTCTCACTCGGTGGAATTCCGGAAATCCTTGCGGCGCTGCGGGTAGGGGCGCTCAATGCGGGCATCCTTTCACCGCCAACCTCGACCGCCGCGCGCGATCTGGGGTATCGCGCCATTCTGCACATCCCTGATCTCGGTCGGGAGTTCACTTTTTCAGGTATTGCCGCAAAGCGATCATTTGTCCAGAGCCAATCCGAGGTCGCTCGTGCTTACATGGCCGCGCTCACTGACGGCGCAAAAATATACAAGGAAGATAGCCGCGCGGCGCTCCGCGTTCTGCGCAAGTACCTGCGCGCCGAGGACCGAATTCTGGAAAGCGGCTACAAAGAATATGACAAGGCCATATCGAGTCCGCCTTATCCCGGACTAAAAGGACTGGAAGCCGTGCGCGAAAGCTTGCTAGACTCCACGCCACAATTGAAACAGATTGATCTCAGAAAATTCGTCGATGATCGCTTCGTCAAACCAAAATAAAGATGTCCCCCGCGACTTCTGCGCCAGGTCGGCTCAAAGACCGATTGCGAAGAACGCACGAAGTGGGGGCGACCGGCGGTCGGCCACGGCTGCACGACGATGACTCCATAAACGTGATCCTTGAACCTTGAAAGACGACCCGGAGGTCCCATGCGAATCGAAACCGAACGCAAAGTGCGCCGCTGGCGCGAGCAACGATGGCTCCTCGATCAAGTGATTCAGAGCCGCGGCATCGATTGGGATCAAGGACGAACTGGTAAGATACTCCGCAACTGCGGGCCGGGCGTGCAAAACGATCTTCAGGAAATCTGCGCGCGCATCCAAAAATTCGTCGATATTCCGCGCGAGTTCTCCCGCGCTGCGGGGCGCCGCGAAGAGCAAGGACGCGCTGCGGAAGCCGCCGGCAAATATGCCGAGGCCCGCGAGCACTACTATATCGCTGCCTGTTTTTATACCAATGCCATGTGGGCGATTTACGAAGACGACAACATGCAACGCGTCCAGTGGCAGGAACACAAGCGTGTCTGCTACGACAAATTTATTCAATACGCCGGCCGGCCCATCGAACGGATCGAATTACCGTATCAGGGAAAAAAAATCCACGCGATTCTGCATCTGCCGCCCAACCGGACCGGTCAAAGAGTTCCTTGTATCATGTACATTCCCGGGATGGACGGCGTCAAAGAAGACAATCCCGCAAGCGGCGATCCGTTTCTCGAACGGGGCTTTGCAGTGCTCGCCATCGACGGGCCTGGGCAGGGCGAGACGCGTGAAGGCGGTATTACTTGCAATGCATACAATTATGCTGAGTCCGGTAAGCTCGCCTGCGATTATCTAACCAAACGGCCGGAGATCGACCCGGAACGGCTTGGCGTAATGGGCTCGTCGATGGGCTCCTACTGGGCGCCGCGAGTCGTCGCCGAGGAGAAACGCTTCAAGGCGTGCGCGGTGAGCGGCGTCTGCATGGAGCCCGGTCAGTACGCGATTTTCAATATGTCGTCGCCGACGTTTAAGCTCAATTACATGTACATGTCCGGCTACGACGATGAAGCGGCCTTCGACGAATTCTGCAGAACGCTTTCCTTGCGCGGCGTCACCGAAAAAATCACCTGCCCCTATATGGTCGTCGCCGGCGAGGACGACGAGCACTGCGATATGAAATTTGTTTACGAGCTTATGGCCGAAATTCCCGCGCCTAAGCTGCTCTACGTCTTCGAGGGCGAGCGCCACTCGATTCGCAACCCGCGCGCGCGACCTCTGGTGGTCAACTGGCTCATTGATACTTTGCTCGGCAAGCCTTTCCAATCAGAGATAGTCCGCATCGAAACCAGCGGCAAAGAAACGCATCGGGCATGGTAGAGCATCGGTCGAGGGTCGAAAATAGCAGATCGACGATCGCGAGTTCACCATTATCCATTCTCCATCTTCAACGCGCAATCCGTGTTTTTACAAACATAGCGTAATTCGATGAGAATAGCCTACGGAGATCTCATCGGGGGCGTCAGTGGCGACATGTTTGTTGGCGCACTGCTCGACCTGGGCTTACCGTTTGATCGCCTCAAAGTCGAGCTTAAGAAAGTCCCCACACTGCAATTCGATATCAGGTCGAGAAAAAAAACTATTCAGTCGCTCCGCGCCTCGCAGTTTCAAGTCACATGTCCGAAGCATGAAGCGCCGCGCTCATGGAAACAAATCCGCGATCTGATCAAACGCTCGAAGCTTGACGCCGGAATCAAATCCATTAGCAGCGAAATTTTTGCGGCGTTGGCGGCAGCCGAGGCCAAGGTCCATGACGTGCCCATCGATGAAGTTCATTTTCATGAGGTCGGCGCCACCGATTCGATTGTCGACATCGTCGCGGCGGCCTTTGGCGTTCGGGAGCTCGGTATCGAATCCTTCTATTTTTCGGTCATTCCGCTCGGGCATGGAATGATTCCTTCGGCGCACGGATTACTGCCGGCGCTGGGTCCGGCGACACTTGAGTTGCTCAGGGGTTTGGCGGTGAAAGGCGTCGACATTGACACCGAGACCGTGACACCGACCGGTGCCGCAATCCTGCGGACATTGGGGAAGCAGTTCGCTAACCAACCGGCAATGACCATCGAAAAGGTCGGCTACGGCGCAGGGAAAAAGGAGTTTGCCGAACGCCCAAATCTTTTTCGCATTATCTTGGGCAGGGCGGATTCATCCGCCTCCCTCGAAGAGATGCTGGTGATCGAAACCAACATCGATGACATGAATCCACAGCTCTTCGATCACGTTATGGATCGGCTATTTGCTGCCGGCGCACGCGACGTTTTTCTTGCGCCCATTCAGATGAAAAAGAATCGGCCGGCAACGCTGCTAAGCGTCATTGCCGAACCACGGCATCGGCAAAAACTCAGCGAGATCATTTTTAAAGAGACTTCGACACTCGGCTTACGCTACCACCCCGTGAGCCGTATGATTCTGAAGCGCGAGACAAAGAAAGTGAAGACGCGCTTCGGTGCAGTAACGGTCAAGATCATCGAGCAGCTGGACGGCACTAAACGGGCCGCGCCCGAATACGACGACCTCAAGCGCATCGCAAGGGCAAACAATATTCCGCTCAAGCTGCTTCACGATGAAGTTGCGCGCAAGCTCGGGGCGTAGCACAGCCACATATGCATAATGGAAGTTGATCTGCCGCGCGACACCGACAACTCGACGGTCAGCCGCCCCTGGGCTTCGCTCGATTATTCCGGTTTTCGACTGATCTTTTTTCTTTCGCTGTTCGCAACCACGGCGCAGCAAATGCGCCAGACGCAAAACCTTTATCAGGTTTATGAGCTCTCCGGTTCGGCGCTTCAGTTGGGCCTGACCGGCCTCGCCCAAGGCATTCCGATTTTCGCCCTCGGCCTTTTTGCCGGCACCCTGGCGGATTTTCTCGATCGCAGAAAGCTGCTGCTGATCACGATTTTCGGCAATTGTCTGGTCGCGGTTGTGCAGGGCGTATTGACGCTCAGCGGCGCCATTCAGGTCTGGCATATTCTCGTTGGCACCGCGCTGACTTCCGCACTGAACATCGTGCTCAATCCCACGCGTATGTCGCTGATCTCACGCCTTGTGCCGCGCTCTCATCTGACCAACGCCGTGTCGCTGAATTCCAGCGTTTCGCAGAGTTCGTTTTTTTTTGGTCCGATGGCAGCTGGCCTGACTCTCGCTGCTTTGAGCACCGGCAATGCTTATTTGGTCAACGCCCTCTTCTATGTTCCAGCGGTGATCGCGATCCTACGGCTCCATCCGCCAGCCGTTCCCGAGGGAGCGCGAGAAAGGTTTTCCCTCGTGAGCATTCTGGGCGGTGTTAAATTTCTTTTTTCCGAGCCCATCGTTTTCGCCATGGTGATGTTGGATTTTACCATTGTCGGTCTTGGCTATTACCGCCCGCTGCTGCCTATTTTTGCAAAGGATATTCTTCACGTCGGCCCCAGCGGCTACGGCATGCTCTCGTCCGCGCCAGCCGTCGGCGGAGTTCTCGGTACGGTCCTCATTCTTTTTTTCGGCGACATCGAGCGCAAAGGACAACTCGCCCTGTGGTCATTTCTTTCTTATGCTTTGACCGTGGGTATTTTCGCCATGAGCACGCAGATGGCATTGTCGCTCGCTCTTCTCGGTCTATTGGGCCTGGCGAATTCGCTGCAGGCGGTAATGCGCCAGACCAGCTTTCATCTGTTGACCCCCGACCCCGTGCGCGGCCGCGCCTTCGCGGTCTTTAACATGTTTTCGCAAGGCGCTAATTCGGTCGGTGCCGCCGAGATCGGCTTTACTGCCTCTCTCCTCGGCGCGCCGGGCGCGCTAGTTTTTGGCGGCGCCATCAGCGCAGTTCTGACACTTGGCTGTTGGGTAATGCTCCCGGGTCTACGAGATTTTGGAACCGCGATACGGCAGGGTTGAATGACCGCGTATCATACCGGATTGGCGCGGCGACGGCGTTGCGATGGGGGCAAGTTACAAGCGGTACGTCGATCGGAGCGGATCATTTGTATAGCCCGTCGATAAAACCGCTCTTATCGAGTTTCTCTAGAATGCTGTTGTCCACGACGTCCTCATACTTGATACCGGCGGCTTTCGGCACTGATTTCACGACCTCGGCAATGACATTGGCGAATCCGTCGCGGGTTGGATAGGGCTTTTTAAAGACGTAAAACTTCACCAAATCATCATAAACTGCCGCTGCGTCCTGTTGATTCTTCAGTGCCAGTTGAGTCGTCATGACTTCGACAACTCGCGTGCGATTGGCAGGATTTAAAATAAAAGCGTGCGCCTGCAGTATGGCGCGGACGACCCGGTCGAGCATGTCGCGTTTGGTCTGCACGTTCTTTGCCGTAGTGATCACGGACGACGTTTCCCATGGAATGTTCAACGTCCGAAGATCGGCGAGCATGTTCACGCCAAGCTGCTCCAGTTTCGTGCGATACTCCGGCGATATGACCGTCGCCGCGATCGCGCCTGTGCTCAACCCAGCAATCCGTTCCGGCTCCTGACCCGCGGCCACGATCGTCACTTGCCCTTTATCGGCATCGATGCCGAAACGGCGCAGCCCGACCAGCAACGCCAAACGCGATGCCGATAGGCCTAGCCCGGACGAGCCCACCCGTTTGCCTTTCACGTCGGCGATATTCTTAATGCCAGAACCGCCAACGATCAGATAGGCCAGTGAAGGCGTACCGCCGACAATCACATTCACCGGGATGCCGCCGGCGCTTGAGACGATGCAGGTGATCGGATCGTCGTAAGAAACATCGACGCCGCCGCTCACCATCATTTGCGCGCCCTGCGTACCGCCGCTGATGTTCACCTGCTTGACGTCCAGCGCTTGCTTCTTGAAATACCCTTCTTCGTCGGCGATCCACAGCGGCACTAAACGGGCGTTGCGAAAGGTCACGCCGAAATTAACCTGAAGAGTCTCCGCTCGAAGATCGGCGCAAACCGAAAAAACGAAGAAAAGCACGAGACCCACGAGCAGTGGCTGCTTAAGAAACATCTTCATTGTTCTCTCCCAAATTATCCGAAGAGTGTTGGCGCTATTCCATCCGTGGCCGGAGCAGGATCTCCACAAAGAAATTTGCCATGCAGGATTCAGCGCTTTCACGGTGGGGCAATAATCTTACCAAGGAACTCTGCTGGCTCGGTAGTGTCACAATGTCGTATCAGGTCTGGCGTCTAATGAACTCAGCGATGGTATCTATGGCGCGCATCGTTTCCGGTTGTGCGCGCGACGGTACCATGCGATGCTCCGGCAAGCCCTCGAACGTATGGACTTCAATCTGCCCGCCGCGTTTACGATACGAGGCGATGAATCGCTCCTCCATTTCGAGCGGATGATTTTTATCGTTGGCCTTGAGCATGAAGAGAACCGGCGGCAGTTCGATTTGCTTTTCGTGATCGATGATCGTCTGCGGGCTGCCTTCAGTCATCGCTTCTTCGGTACGCCAGTAATCGATATGCGCTTTGATAAATTCCTGACGGTTGAGCTCTTTGGCGAAGCGGAAGCGATAGAGCGGACAGATCACGGGCCAGGCGGCGATCACATACGCGAGACTGGCGTCGATATCTGAATGCTTTTCTAGCGACAACGCTGAGTAGGCTGCGTGCAGCGGTCGGAGCGCGCTCAGCACGACTTGATGGCCGCCGCTGGAGTTGCCGAAAGCTCCGATTCGAGCTGTGCCGTCAAATTCCGCTGCATGCGCTTTGAGCCAACGAGTGGCGAGATTCACGTCGCAGATCGAGGCGGGATATCCTGCCTCGGGCGGCTGGCGAAATTCGACGGCCGCCACCAAGATGCCTCTGCTGGCGAGCTCTCGGTCGATACCTGCATTGTTCATTCGGTCGCCGTTGTGCCATGCGCCGCCGTGGACGTCGATAATCGTCGGGAATGGCCCAGTTCCCCTGGGCTGATAAATCCGCACCAACCAAACTTTTCCTGCGATACGTTGGTACTCGATATCACGTTCGTCGACTTCGTATTTTGTATTGTTCTTCATGGCAGCAATCTACTGCCGTCAGGGTTTGCTCTGCAAGCGCGAAATATTCAATCGAATCTATTCTTGACAGCTCCTTCCCGGTGCAATAAACGAGCTTGGGGCGCTTCTGGTCTCGGTCGAATTGTCATTACGAGACGACGCGAGAAGTATTTCCTTCGAATGCATGGCATAGTTTAAGAGATCGCTCGTGCATCGCGTCCGATGGACCGCTGATCCATAAATGTCCCTTTGCGCAACAACATCCGAAAATCTTAAAAGAACCGCTTTTGCTCGCTGGGGGCAAAGACCATGAAGAAAATTCTATTGATAGCCTCGCCACTGCTGATTGCCCTGTGCCTGATCCGCCCGCAGCCGGCATTCGCCCTTGATAAGGTCAATGTGACGCTGCCATCGAAATCGTTTCAGTTCATCATTTTTCCGCTCGCCAAAGAACGCGGCTACATGAAAGAAGAAGGGATTGATCTCGACATTGTTGTCATGGCGTCAACGCCTGGGCTGCAGGCGGTCCTCGCCGGTGAAATGGATTTTACCGGCTCCGGAAGCAGCGCCCTGGTGGCTGTCGCGCAAAGTAATGCGCCGCTCAAGACGGTTCTCGCCGTCAACGATCAGGTCCTCCAATGGCTCATGGTCCGGCCGCAGTACAGCTCGTTCAAAGATTTAAAGAACAAAAAAGTCGCCGTCACTGGCGTCGCTGCGGTGGCGACTTTTATGTTGAAAAAAGTCGCCGCCAAGTACGGCCTCGACCCCAACAAGGATCTGACATTTCTCGCTCTGCCGCCGGGCCAACGCCTCGCCGGGCTGCAATCCGGCGTCGTAGATGCCGGTCTGTTGAGCTCCGAGGAGCGCTTTGCCGCACTGGACCAAGGCATGAAAGAGATCTTGAATCTCGGCAAAGAAGTGAAAAATTCCTGGGGCACCATCGCCACCAACGATCAACTCATCAAAACCAAGCCGAAACTGATGCATGGCGTCATGCGCGCCCTCGTTAAAGCGCTCCGCCTGGTCAAACAAAACCGCGAGGTCGCCATGGGCGCCATGATGAAATTTTCCGAGCTCGACAGAGAATTGGCGGCGCGAACCTACGACGGCATGATCGGCACTTTCACGAGCAATGGCATCGTCGACGAAGAGACGCAGAAAAACGATCTGGACATCGTCCGCGAGGTTCTCAAAATCACCAAAGACGTTCCCATCGAGCGCGCTTATGATTTCAGTTTTGCAAAGAAAGCGGATGCTGAACTGACGCAAGCCGGCTGGAAGCCCTAATGTTTTTCCACTCCCGGGGAACGTGAGCAGAGCGCAGTGTTGCGGTGATTTGGAGCATAGTGAGAATTTTTCTTGATGATAAGCGATCAGCAAAGAAGTTTGCTCTCATGCTAAGATCCTCGCTTGGCATCGTACAACTAAATCAAACGGAGGAACAAAATGGCGCAGCACATTGATGGACCTCTTTATTGCGAACGCATGGGACGCACGGGGCCGGTGATTGCTTTTATCCATCCGAATCCCATGGACCAGTCCTGCTGGATTTTTCAAATGGCCCATTTCTCGACATGGTACCGCTGTATCGCCATCGACATACCCGGATACGGGCGTTCGCCCAAAGCCGAGTCCGGACTGACGATGAACGATATGGCCGAAGCTTGCTGGGAGGCGATCGACGATGCGTTGCCGCGTGAGAAAGCGATTCTGGTCGGCTGTTCGGTCGGTTCGTCACTTGCTCCTCACATGTATCATCTTCGCCCCGATAAGACGGCAGCGCTGGTTTTATGCGGGACCGGCTACAATCCGAGCAAGGAATTCACCAAAGGAAGGATTGCTAACTACACTGCCAACGGTATTGATTACCGCTGGGCCTACACGTTCGAAGACCTGAGCGCCGCCTTTCGCACGACTCCGCTGGCGCACTTTTTCGCGAACCTTTTCACGGAACGCAATGGGCACGCCGATGTCCAAACCATCATCCATCAATTCAAAGCGTTGGCACAGCCCTACCCGGAAGGGCTTTTCGAGCGCATCGCCTGCCCGACCATCATTTTGACCGGCAGCGAGGATAACAGTCATCAACGCGCCTTCGCGCTGCAAGAACGCATACCGAACTGTGAACTGAAAACCTTGCCGGGTGCGGGCCACGCTTGCCAGATCGAGCAACCGTGGCTCTTCGATCGCTTTATGATCGAGTTTCTGAGCAGGCATGGCCTCTTTCCCGAAGCCTCAAACCCGGCGCGAACAATTGTTTAAGTGCGGCTCCGGTCCCTTCAGCTCCGCTGAGCACGTCGGGAGAGACTGTCTGGCGCAGGAATTTTCCAGAGGCCGCAGCTTAACCCACCGCTGCCCTCCTTCATTGATCGCAAATTTCTGATTTGCCAGTGCACCTTTCTGAGTTTCTTCGGGACGGGTATAGTGGTGATATGAAAGTTGAACCAATCACAAAAGGTCCCGTCGAACCCGGTAACGAACACGGCAGCGATCGACCTGCCCCCGCATCGTTTGTGTTCGACAATACCTATGCGCGCGAGCTCGACGGCTTTTACGTCAACTGGAAAGCGACGCAGGTCCGAAGCCCTAGGTTGGTCAAGTTCAATCGCGAGCTCGCCGAAGAATTGGGACTCGACGGTGACGCGCTGGACTCCGATCGAGGCGCGCGAATCTTTGCTGGCAATGCGAAGCCTGAGGGAGCGATTCCTCTGGCGCAAGTGTACGCTGGACACCAATTCGGCGGGTTTGTACCACAACTGGGCGATGGGCGGGCGCTCCTCTTAGGCGAGATCATTGATCGCCACGGCGGCCGTCGCGATATTCAGCTCAAAGGCTCCGGCCCCACGCCATTTTCACGCGCCGGTGATGGCCGGGCCGCACTCGGCCCAGTCCTGCGTGAATATTTAGTCGGTGAAGCGATGCACAGTCTCGGTATTCCGACAACCCGGGCGCTTGCGGCAGTGGTTACGGGGGAGCCGGTTTTTCGCGAGAGCGTCTTACCGGGTGCGGTTTTGACCCGCGTCGCCGCCAGTCATATTCGTGTTGGCACTTTCCAGTTTTTTGCCGCACGTGGCGAGCAGAAAAAAGTCCGCCGCCTGGCCGATTACGTAATCGATCGCCATTACCCGGAAATCAAAGGTCGCAAGAATCCCTACCTGGAACTGATTGATCGTGTCTCCGATCGACAAGCCGCGCTTGTCGCCCGCTGGATGCACGTCGGCTTCATCCATGGCGTGATGAACACCGACAATATGGCGATCTCCGGCGAGACCATTGACTATGGTCCATGTGCGTTTATGGACCATTACGATCCTGCCACTGTATTCAGCTCCATCGATAGCCACGGACGCTATGCCTATGCCAATCAGCCACGTATCGCGCAGTGGAATCTCGCGCGCTTTGTGGAAACGCTACTGCCGCTGATCGACGCGGACAGGACACGTGCCATCGCCCGCGCCACTGACGTTGTCAATACTTTCCCCGAAAAATATGAACAGCATTGGCTGACCGGCATGCGCGCCAAGCTCGGGCTCCTGAGCGAAGAAGAGGCCGATCTCAACCTCGCCACGGGATTTCTCACTGCAATGGAAGGCAATAAAGTTGATTACACGCTGGCCTTTCGCTTACTCGCCGATGCGGTGATCGGTCTGGAGGAAGGAGTTCGCGCGCTATTTGCCGATCCGGCCACCTACGATCTCTGGAGCGAACAGTGGCGAGCGCGGCTTTCTCGAGATACCGCGGCACCGCGCCAGCGCGCCGAAAAAATGCGGCTGGCAAATCCCGCGTTTATTCCGCGTAACCATCACGTAGAGAAAGCTTTGAGTGCCGCAGCTGAGCAAGGGGATTTCGGGCCCTTCGATACCTTGCTGAAAATCTTATCCCATCCGTTCGAGGATCAGCCCGAGTTTGCAGCCTTCGCCGAATCTCCGCCGGAAGGGCAAGGGCGTTACCGCACCTATTGAGGCACCTGAGTCACGCGTCCGGGCGACGCGAAAATCTGAGAATAAATATGGATAGTCACCCGCTAAATTCTAGGGTTATCCCCATTAGCGCTAGTAAACGATTGAGAAGGAGATAAATCCACCTGGCATGGCGCAGAAATTCTACGTAGTATGGTCAGGCCGGCAAACTGGAGTATTTGGCGATTGGGCGAGCGCTCAGCGGGCCGTGGATAAGTATCCCGGCGCACGTTTCAAGTCCTTCGCAACGCGCGCAGAAGCGGAGCAAGCGTTCGTTCACGGCAATCTCGAAGAGAAGAGTGCCATCACACGCCGCAGCGACCGCCGCGCCTCTCATACCGCGCACCGATTCGACGTCAGCATTTACTGCGACGGCGCGTGCGACCCCAATCCCGGCAATGCCGGTTCCGGCATCGTCGTTTATCGAGGCGGCAAGCTCGCAGAACTGTGGTACGGCCTGTACAATCCTGTCGGCACAAACAACACCGCCGAACTGAACGCGATTTATCATGCACTGCGCATGGCTGAAGAAGAAATCAAAAATGGCAAGACCGTTGAGGTCTGCAGCGACTCGGCATATGCGATCAACTGCATTCGCAGTTGGGCGCCGCTCTGGGAAAGAAATGGTTGGAAAAAACCGGGCGGCGAGATCAAAAACCTCAAAATTATCAAGGACACTTACGCAATTTACCGGCGCATCAAAGACGCGCTCACACTCACCCATGTTGCGGGACATG
>Ga0075425_100004711_pt1 | contig 14101 bp, 13 predicted proteins | sample SoiMethybrSBSTD4_FD_75300 | JGI IMG/M metagenome (GOLD analysis project Ga0075425, IMG submission 75300) | Bulk soil microbial communities from a Populus tree surrounding site in Tennessee, USA - Soil MetaG P. TD hybrid SBSTD4 | ecosystem: Environmental > Terrestrial > Soil > Tree plantation...
TCGCTAAAGTCCGGCTCGCTCAGCGATAAGAGTGATTCCAATCGAGGGCGAAACAGCGAGTCGTCCTGAGCGTCTGCAGTTGCGCCGGATGCGCGTGCTTCCCGCGGCGGCAATGTTCTCGGCTGAAATTGCGCAAGCTTGGAAACGGGAGCGCGGCGGTTCCACGGGCAAACGTCCTGACAGATGTCGCAACCGAAGACGTGATTACCTATGGCCTCGCGAAGCTCCTCGGGAACGCTACTCCGCAATTCGATGGTCAGATAAGAAATGCACTTGCGGGCGTCCATCACATAGGGCTCGACAAAAGCTTGGGTCGGACAGGCGTCCAAACAACGCGTGCAGTTCCCGCACAAGTCCGGGGCAGGCATTTCTCCCGTGCCAAACGTCGGCTCCAAATCCAGAGTCGTAAGAATGACGCCGAGAAAGAAGTAAGAGCCCAGGGCCTGATTCAGAAGCAGCGTGTTCTTTCCCAGCCAGCCCATGCCCGCGTATTTCGCCGCTACGCGCTCTTGTATGGGTCCGGTGTCCACATAAGCTCGCGCCTCAAATGGTTCAGGGGATTGCTCCCGCACCCGCGCGATCAGTGCCTCCAGGCGTTCCAGAAGCGCGTCATGATAGTCATCTCCCCATCCGTAACGAGAGATCCAACCCCTTGCCTCAGCGTCTTTGCTAGGGAGTTTGGGGTCAATCGAAAGAGGAAACTCCGTGTTGTAGTTGAGCAGACAAACGATGACGCTGCGAATCCCAGGCATGGCAGCACGCGGATTCTCGCGGCGAGGATCGTGGAGATACTTCATTTCGCCGGCATAACCGCGCGCAAGCCATTCCGTCGTATTCCTGAGTTCGGGAAATTCTTCCGCGCGCACCACGCCACACAGGTCGAAACCCACCGTTCTCGCCTGCTCCGCAATCCAAACCGTGTCGGCCGTTTGCTTCATCCAGAAGATTGTGCCGCAATGGGCCGGCAGAGGCGAGCCTTGGACAAAAGTGGCGTCGAAGTCAGGACGGAGCCAGGAGAAAAGGAACCACGCTCGACGGGACTAGCTAAAACCCCCAAGGGCGGCTTTCTCGTCGGTATAAACATCGAAGACTGTGTAGAGCTTCGTGATCTGCAGAAGATCCCGGACTTTCTTTGTCAAGTGCAGCAGCTTCAAATCGCCGCTCTGGTTTTTCACTGCAGTGAAGCCGCTGACGAGCTCGCCGATTCCCGAGCTGTCAATGTAGTCCACATCCGCAAGATTCAGCAGAATTTTCTTTCGCTCGTCTGCCAAGAGCCCCCGAATCGTCTTGCGCAGCAGCGCGCTTCCATCGCCCAGCGTGATGCGCCCACTCAAATCCACAACCGTAACTGGCCCGGCGTCACGATGGGTGGCTCGTAGTGACATCTTCTTTCCTCACGCTAATTTCCTGTTGCCGGTTCCTTTACTTCCCGCCCTTGCCATTCTCCGAATTGTCCCCCGGTCCGGGCAGTTTCTTGGACATCACAATTTCTGCCCCGCCATTCCGCCCCTTGACCACGTCGAACTCGTCCATAAAGGCACGCATCAGAAAAATTCCGCGTCCCGAAGTGCTCAGCAGATTCTCTTCCGCCAGGGGATCCGGCACATCCGCCAACACGAACCCGGTTCCCTCGTCCAGTACGTGAATAATCAGCTTTTCCTCGGTAATGTCCAGGGCAAGATGAATTTTCTTCTCCGGGCGCTCCTGATTGCCGTAGTGAAACGCGTTGATCACTCCCTCGCGCACGCTCATCCCGATGCGGTAGCAGTCATCTTCGCCGAATCCGGCCGCTTCCGCCACGCGCAGACACATTTCCTCGGCCAGATTGACGCTCTCCACCTGCGTCTCCAGCGTGATCTCGAGATGTTTGGCGCCCGCAGTCATGTTTCGCGATGTGGCTGCCCTGGAAAAGCCACAAGGTGAACGCAATTATGGGTAACACAGGGGAGGAAAGCCCGTCAATGGAGGGAGTACGGTATCCGTGGCTGAGTATTAGGCCCAGTACGAACGATCCAGCGTACGGTATTGAATCGCTTCGCTTAGATGCCGAGGCTCGATGTTTTCGCCGCTGTCCAGATCCGCGATAGTGCGGGCCACTTTCAGGATGCGGTCATGGGCGCGGGCCGAGAGCCCCAGTCGCGTAATGGCATTTTCCAGGAGTTTTTCGCCTTCCGCCGAAATCGCGCAGTGCTTGCGAATCATTTTGGGTACCATTTGTGCGTTCGCGTAGATCTTTTTCTCCCCCTGAAACCGCTGCGTCTGCCGTTCCCGCGCGCTAATCACGCGCTTGCGGACCGCTGCTGAATCCTCCGCCGACGACGGCGCGCGCAGCTCTTTGTACTTCACCGCTGGGACTTCGATGTGAATGTCAATGCGATCCAAAAGCGGACCCGAGATCTTCGACACGTAGCGCTGGATCATCGGCGGCGTGCAATGGCACTCACGCGTGGGATCGCCAAAATAGCCGCAGGGGCACGGATTCATTGCCGCGGCCAGCATGAACCGCGATGGAAACGTCACGGAAATCGCTGCGCGCGCAATGGTCACTGCGCCGTCCTCAAGCGGCTGGCGCATCACTTCCAGCACGTTTCTTTGAAACTCCGGCAGTTCATCCAGAAACAGTACGCCATTGTGGCCCAATGATACTTCGCCCGGCCGTGGCACGGCGCCTCCGCCGATCAATCCCGCATCGCTAATCGTGTGATGCGGCGACCGAAACGGCCGAGTGCCTACCAGCCCGCGGCTATCTTCCAGCACGCCCGCGACGCTGTGAATGCGCGTCGTCTCGATGGCCTCTTCCAGCGACATCGGTGGAAGGATCGTCGGGATGCGCTTCGCCAGCATGGTCTTTCCCGCACCCGGCGGCCCGATAAACAGAATGTTGTGCCCGCCCGCGCACGCCACTTCCAGGGCGCGCTTCGCCGCTTGCTGTCCGTGCACGTCGCGTAAATCCACGGAATACTGCGCCGCCTCTGACAGCATCTGCGTCGCATCGACTTTGATAGGCGTAAACGATTCGGGCGAATTTATCAGGTCCACGGCCTGCGGTAGCGACTTAAGGGCAAACACATTTATGCCTTCTACCACGGCGGCTTCCTTCGCGTTTGCTTCCGGAACCGCCACCGATTGCAACCCAATCTCTCGCGCCGCCAGCGCCGCGGATAACGCTCCGCGCACGGGTCGCACGCTTCCGTCCAGGGACAGTTCCCCGAGAAACATGCACCGATCGAGCTGCTTGCCGAAAAACTGTCCCTGGCACCCCACCAGTCCCAGAGCCATGGGCAAATCAAATCCTGAGCCTTCCTTGCGTACATCGGCGGGCGCCAGATTGATGGTCACACCCTGCCCGTACGGAAACTCGTACCCGCAGTTACGCAGCGCGCTCTTGATGCGCTCCCGGCTTTCTTTTACTGCGTTGTCCGGGAGGCCAACGACGTTGAAGTCCTGCATGCGCGCGGACCCCACGTCCACCTCTACTTCCACGAGGTAGGCATCGATCCCATACACTGCCGCACTTTGCGTCTTGAACAACATGGCGAGGGAGGCTCCTGGCAGCCCCGCAAGGATAGAACAAAATCGGTACGATACCAACCCCTAACCTAGCCGAATGCCCTTTCCTCACCGGAAGGCCACCCTCGCCTTTGCAGTTCTGCTAAACCTGCCCTGAGGCCAGCAACTCCTCAAGCCGGTTGTAGCTTGCCGCAACGCCGTGCTCCATGCCGGATTTGAGCGCCATATCGCGAATCTCTTTCGATTCGAAGAGTAGTGTCATCGTCACCGTGGTTTTGCCGCCTTCTTCCGCAAAGTCTGTGGTAACTAATGACTCGCCGGGCTGTCCATCCATCGCTTCGGTATGCACGATCCGGCCCGGGGTGATCTCGCGGGCAACGCCTCCCGTACCAAACTGGTGCCCCGTCGCCGCGTTGCGCCATTCGTAGCGAAACCGCTCGCCCGGCTTCTTCGCTACATTGCAAACCACCATCTCCCATCCCGGAGGGCCCAGTAGCCATTTCTTCAACAGCTCCGGCTTGCTGAAGGCATCCATCACCAAGTGCCGCGGCGCGTCGAAGACACGCGTCATCCGGATTTCCTTATCGGTCGGCGTCGTGACTTTAAACGTGCTCGCGTTTTTCATCGTGGCCCCTCCTTGATTTGCAGTTGCTTTCGCGGTTCCCGCTTCGTTCATGGTTGCTTCCCTCCTTTTAGCGTTTCGCGCCACTGGACCTCTCCTGAGTCTTCAGCTCTTCCAGCAGCGCGTCCAGCCGCTGGAAGTTGCTTTCCCAGATCTTTCGGTAACGCTCCAGCCACCGCGTGGCTTCGGCCAGCCTTCTTGCTTCAAGCCGCCGCGGCCGGCGCTGCCGGTCTTGCCCCTGCGAGATCAGCCCGGCGCGCTCCAGCACTTTCAAGTGTTTGGAGATCGCCGGCTGGCTCATCGCAAACGGCTTGGCCAGTTCCATCACCGAGGCTTCGCCGGTGGCGAGCCGCGCCACAATAGCCCGACGTGTAGGATCAGCCAGCGCCGCGAAGATGGCATCCAGTTGCTGTGAGCGTATTCGTTGCATAACCCTATGGTTGTACAACCGCATAGTTATATATAATGCCCAGCGCGTCTTGTCAAGTCCAAAAATGCAAGCATAGAAGACAGCACGAGGTGGCTCGCCTCAGGGCTCTCCGTACGGGAAGTGTCTCGACGCCTGACGCACTGTCTGGTATATCTGCCGTAGTTTCGTGTCGATGGAGAAATGTTCATGAATCTGCGTAGGCGACTAATCCGGATCTTGTTCCTGCTTGCTCCCGCGTTTCTCTTACAGCTCCGTGCCACGCCAAAGTCCGAAAACGAACAGCATCGGCTCTACGTCGCGGTGCCCGGCATTCGCAACGACCTGCAATATGGGGGTATCGGCGTTTTGGTCTACGACATTGACGCCGGCTACAAATTCATCAAGCGGATTCCCACTTGGGACGTGCCTCCCGGCCAGGCCGCCGAAAACGTAAAAGGCATCGCCGCAAGCGCAAAGACGGGCAAGCTCTACGTAAGCACCATCAAGCGCGTAGCCTGTTTTGATCTCATGACCGAAAAGAAAGTCTGGGAAAAAACCTACGAAGGCGGTGCTGACCGGCTCGCCATCTCGCCCGACGGCAGAATCCTCTATATTCCTTCTCTAGAAGGTCCCCACTGGAACGTCGTGGATGCGGGAACGGGAGAAGTCATCACGAAGATCACACCGAATTCCGGTGCGCATAACACCATCTACGGTCCCGATGGCTCCCGCGTCTACCTGGCAGGCTTGCGCTCCTCCATTCTTTCCATCGCGGACACCAAAACACACACGGTTGTGAAGCAGATCGGTCCCTTCAGCAATTCCATTCGTCCCTTCACCATCAATGGCAGCCAGACCCTTTGCTTCGTCAATGTCAACGAATTGCTCGGCTTTGAAGTGGGAGACTGTAAAACAGGAAAAATGTTGTATCGCATCGAGGTCACCGGCTATCAGAAAGGCCCCACCAAGCGGCATGGCTGCCCAAGCCACGGCATCGCGCTGACTCCCGACGAGAAAGAGCTGTGGCTTGCCGATAGCGCCAACAGCAGCATTCACATCTTCGATGCCACCGTGATGCCGCCAAAACAAAAGACGAGCATCAAGCTACGCGATCAGCCCGGCTGGATCACCTTCAGCATCGACGGCGCACGCGCCTATCCCTCCACCGGCGACGTCATCAACACCATCACCAAACGCATCATCGCCGCGCTCGAAGACGAGACCGGAAGGCAAGTGCAAAGTGAAAAGTTATTGGAAATTGATTTCGCCGAAGGCCGCCCTGTTCGGGCAGGCGATCAGTTCGGTATCGGCCAAAGACCATAAGCGCGTTCCTAATTTCGCGAGGATCTTCATAGCTTATGGAGGGAAGTTCACGGGAGGTTTCCCCATGGTGGAGCTCATAGCCCTTACTTCCCAGCCTCGTCTGGGGTAGCCACGCTGTACTGCGCCAGCGTTTGGTCAGGTTTGAATTGATGACAAATTCTACGTCGCTGCCGGTGTCTCTGTCTGTTCTGTTGCTTCTTCGCGGTCGTGCGCCCCGCCACCCGCCAGGAAAAACCGCAAATCCAGGACTCGTTCCCGCCGCTTTTCTTCTTCCAAATGGCGAGCTCGCGCTTTCAGCAAGTCATCAAGCGCCACCAACCCCAGGAACTTTCGCGTATCCGGCTCCACCACCGGCACTCGCGTTACCTGTTTTTCCGCCATCCGATAGACCACCGACCGCAACGGTTCATCCGGAAAAACTTCGACGGTCTCCTTGCGCACCAGTTCGCCCAGCCTTCGGCGCAGTGTAGCCTCGCCTTCTTCGTTCATGCGCTTGTGAAGGTCCCCGCGCGTCACAACCCCAACCAGAGCGCCTCTTTCGTCCACCACAGGCAGAAGCCGCTGGCTTTGCCGGTGGTCCATCAAGACTCTTTGAAATTCTCGCAGGCTGCTCGCCCCAGGCAACACGGCTACTTTCGTACGCATCACGTCGCGCGCAAACAGAGTCTCCAGCGGATCTACGGCATATTCGCGGCTCAAGTGATATCCGCGACGCGCAACTTTTTCCGTCAAGATCGAGCGTTTCAAGGTCAGGACCGTGAACGCATGCGCAATCACGCTTCCCACCAGTAGGGGAAGGAAAATGTTTGCATCGTGCGTGAGTTCAAACGCAAAAACGATGCTTGTAAACGGCGAGCGCATCGTCCCGCCCAGAATCGCGCCCATGCTGATGAGCGGCCAGAAACCCGCGCCTTCATTGGGCAGGAACATCGCCTCGAGTCCGCCAAGAGCGCCTCCCATCATAAGGAGCGGCGCCAGCACGCCCCCCGAAGTACCCGAACCGAGCGACACCGCCCAGATGAACCACTTGACGATCAGCACGCCAAGAATGACTTTTGTGGTCACCGAGCCCTGCAACAATGCGCCAATCGTGTCGTATCCCACGCCGAGCGCTTGCGGGAAAACGATGCCGCCCAAACCAATCGCGAGCCCGCCGATCAGCGGCCACCACATCCAATGAATCGGCAATTTCTGAAATGCGTCTTCCGCCGCGTACACTGAAACCGTCAGCAGCGCCGAAAGCACACCTGCGAGCAAACCGACGAGCGCACAGCCGAGCAAGACAACAGGGCCAATATGCAGAGGATGCTCGGGTACGGGAAAAAGAGGACCGAACCCCAAAATGTAGCGGCGCACTACCGCCGCTACAGCGCTGGCCAAGGCCACAGGAACCAAACTGCGGGGCTTCCATTCGAACAGCAGAAGCTCCACGGCAAGCAAAACCGCGGCGACCGGAGAAGCAAATGTTGCGGACATTCCTCCCGCAGCTCCGGCCACCAGCAGCGTTTTGCGCTCAGCGCTGGTCAGCTGAAAAAGTTGCGCAATCATGGACCCGAAGGCCCCGCCGGTCATGATGATCGGCCCTTCCGCGCCGAACGGCCCGCCCGACCCGATGGAAATTGCGGAAGAAAGTGGCTTGAGGAACGCGACTTTCGGCTCGACGCGACTGCCGTTGATCAGAATCGCCTCGATGGCTTCCGGAATGCCGTGGCCGCGAATGCGTTCGGATCCATAACGCGCCATAAGTCCAACGATAAGGCCGCCGCCGATAGGCACAAGAATGCTGTACCATCCCAGATGATTTCTGGCCGGAGAAACGAGCGACGCGCTCCAATGGCCGTAGTAAAACAAATTGGTAAAAAGCCCAATCAGCCGCAAGAGCGCCAACGCCACGAACGCGCACATCGCGCCGATTACAACCGCCAGCGCGGAGATTGGCAAAACACGAAGCGTGGTCGAGAAATCCCCCAGCTCTTCCTTCCGGCCCTTTGTCTTTTTCTTTTCCTGATGGTGAGAAGAGATCCCTTGTTGAACCTTATTCACGCCTTTTTCCCAATCCTTTCCGAACGATAGAAATCTTTCTGCCATGAAGCTCATGACTGTTTTTCAAAAGTGCTGCGATGGCGCTGGCCAGCGCGGCGCCGGAGGCACGCAATTCACCAACGCGGTGCTGCGCGACTTGCTCGAGCAATTTTTCGCCGCGGGGCAACAGCGACACCAAAACCGTCCGCCGGTCTTCGCGGCTCCGGCTGCGACGCACGTAGCCGTGAGCTTCCATACGATCGATAAGTTCCACGACGCTGTGGTGCTTCAGCACCAGCCGCTCCGCTAGATTGCTGACCGTGGCTTCCTGGCCGGCGGGAATTCCGCGAATCATCAGCAGAAGGAGATACTGCTGAGGTTCGAGGCCAGATTCGCTGGCCACGGTGTCGCCTTCGCGTAGAAACTTGCGGATGCGGTAGCGCAGTTCCGCGAGCGCCTGGTACTCGGCGGTCGCGAGCTCTTTGGGCATGATGTTAGTATATCGTAGTACGATATAAATGCTGGTTAAAACTCGGAGGCGTGTTTCATAAAGGGAATAACCCGGACGCGGCGTAGTGCGTTGTCCCTGATATTTCAGGGCGCGGCGTTAGTTGAGCTCTTTCGCTCTGCTCAGGACGACACGCAGTGCAGCGAAGTGCGCCCGCTAGCGGGGAGGCGGTAAATTTGTATTACAGTGGCTTACGGAAGGATTTTTGCGTTTTGTAGTGTTCGTAGCCGTTGCGCTCGTAGAATTGATGGGCACGTTCGCGGATCACGTTCGAGCGGACCGACATGCCTTTGCAGCCGTGTTTGCGGGCCCAATCTTCGGCGGCCGCTAGGAGCCGCGCGCCGGCGCCCAGACTGCGCTGGTCTTCCGCGACGACCAGGCCGTTGACCTCCCCGCGGATTTCGACTTCCAGCAGCGGCTGCTTGCTCACGTGGAGCCAGCCGATGACCCCGGCTTCCTTGGTTTCCGCAACAAAAAGCGCGTGCTGTGCTGTCGGGCGGATTCCCCGCATCCGCTTGCGAATCTCGGCTGGTGTTGCCGGATAGCCAAGTTGCCCGGAGAGTTCTGCGAGGCGCGCAGCGTCTCCGACTTTCGCGAGCCGAATTTTCAGCCCCGGCTTCTTCTCGTTTGACGTCATTGCTTTGCGCTTGACTTTCGCCGCAGCCTCGTTTGCACTGCAGGGCTCCGGAGCTCCCGTAGTGCGTCCACAGCAATCCACCGGCCAGATCGTGAGCCGTGCCGTCGAATCCTCTCTGCCGCGCGAATCGCTTCGCGGTTCAGGCGAATGTTTCTTTTGCCGATATTCCGCAAGGCCCAGTTGACCGCTTTTTTCACAAAATTTCGCTCATCGCAAGCCTCCCGCTCGATCACTCGCAAGAAGCGCATAAACGGGGCGTCCGGGGCGGCCTTGTCCTTATAGCTCAGATAAGCCATCAATGAAAATGCTGCCCGCTTCACGAATTCTTCCGGCCGCCGGCTCCATGCCGCAGTTTTGTTCCACGCGGGTTTCGCCTGAGCGTAAAGATAACAGCAGGCCGCGTCGACCACATCCCAGGAATCGAAATCCCGCACCCAGCAATCCATTTCGGTGGCCGTAACTTTCTCGGATTCACCAATAAGCGTCGCAAGGATTCTCGCCTCGTGGTTCCCAGTGGTCCAGAGTTCCGAGGCAAGGGAATGATCTTTGCCGATTTGCTTCGCCAGCGCATGTAACACAGGCGCCGAGATACCATGCGCATTGGGCACAACAACGCCAAAGTACTCCATCTTCGCGCGCACGCGGGGATCTGCCAGCGATTTCAATTCCCGCAGCACAGCAGCTTTCGTCCAACGAGGCTTATCATCTGCCGCGACGAAATGCTGCTTAGAAGGTGTTGTCCGAATCGAGGAGGATGGTGACTGGGCCCTCATTAACAAGCTCCACGGACATCATGGTTTGAAAAATCCCGGTGGCGACGGTAACACCCAGCTTGCGCAGTGCCTCGCAGAATTCTTCATAGAGCGTTTTTGCGAGTTCCGGCGGCGCCGCGGTGATGAAGCTGGGTCGGCGCTGGCCGCGCGCATCCCCATATAAGGTGAATTGCGAAACGGCAAGCGTGCTGCCTTTCACATCAAGCAACGAGCGGTTCATCTTACCCGCATTGTCTTCAAAGATGCGCAGGTTCGCGCATCGTTCTGCCATTCGCGCTACAACCGCCGAAGTATCGCTGCGGCCCACGCCGAGCAAAATCATCAGCCCTGGCCCAATCTCACCAGTGACGCGGCCGTCCACGGTCACTTTCGCGCGGCTAACTCTTTGTAGAACAGCGCGCATGCGGGTTTCAGCGACCGCTCGCTTTGAGGGATTTCCGCAGACGCCTTCCATCGGCTCTCCGCGGGCGCTGCTTTGTCCGCGCAGGCGCTGCGGCAGCGCGCGGAGGCAACTGCAACGCACCAAATCCGCGCGGCGCCGGCTGGCACTTCGGGCAAAAATAACTGCTACGCCCCGCCACAATTCCCCGCCGGATCGCCGTCTTGCAACGATGACAGCCTTTTCCTTCGCGCCCGTAAGCCCGATGGTGCCGCTGATATTCCCCGGGCTCGCCTTCGGCATCAAGAAAATCGGAAATGGATGAACCGTGCATCACGATGGCTTTCCGCAAGATTTCCTGGAGCGCACTCCACAACATTTCTGCTTGTTTCACGCTCAACTTTGCCCCGAGTTGCGCCGGATGAATCTTCGCCCGCCACAAACTCTCGTCGGCATAGATGTTGCCGACACCGCGAAGAACGCCCTGATCCAGAAGCAGCGCTTTGATGCGTGCACGCCGCTCGTGAATCCTTTTCACGAACTCCTCTTTGCCAATTTCAAGCGGGTCAGCGCCAAACCGGGTCAATTCCTCCGCAAGCGGAGCTTCCGTCAAATAGGCGATGCGCCCAAACCGCCGCGCATCGGTGTAGCGCAATTCGCGGCCGTCATCCAGAAGCATGCAAACATGCGTGTGTTTTTCAGGCGGTTTCTCCGCGGGGCTTGGCGCCATCTGTCCGGTCATTCCCAAGTGCACCAGCAAAGAAGCCTGCTTCGCCGCATCCCCGCCCACAATGCCGTTCGTTGCGGCTGCCTCGGATAGCCGCAGCAACATGAATTTTCCGTAGCGCTCCACGGCCTCAATCCGGCGTCCTGGCAAATGCTGCTCCAGCGCAACGGGATCATCGATGAAATCCGTTTTCCCCAGCGTTACCGACAGGATGCGCCGCCCAAGGATAGCCTGGCGCAATCCGCGTGCTACGGTTTCGACTTCGGGAAGTTCCGGCATAAACGAGGAGCTTTCAAAATAGCACACCCGAAAGCGTATTGCTCTTCGCGCGAGCGGATTTTCCACTTTCTCAGGGTGCTTGAACTCCGCGGGACTCGTGTTACAGTTTCTCGCTCAGAGGTGACTCGTGCGCGCGTCCCGGAAATGCCTGATTTACATTCTTTTTTCGGTTGTTGTTGCTGCGCTGATGGCCGCTCCGGCCGAAGCCAGGAAAACGGAAACTGGCTTTCTCGACCGCACCGTCACCGTCGCGGATACAGAATACAAATATCAGGTGTTCGTTCCGGACAATTGGACGAAGAAAACAAAGTGGCCGGTCATTTTGTTCCTTCATGGCGCGGGCGAACGCGGCGATGACGGCTTGATTCAAACCGAAGTGGGCATCGGCACGGCGGTTCGCCGGTACCGCGACCGCTTCCCTGCCGTAATCGTAATGCCGCAGTGCCGCAAGAATGTCTGGTGGGCGGAGTCCAACATGGCGGACGTCGCCATGGCTGCGCTGGCGCAGGCTCAGAAAGAATTTCATGGCGATCCCGCTCGAACTTATCTCACTGGGCTCTCCATGGGCGGTTACGGAACCTGGTATCTGGCCGGGAAGTATCCTGGAAAATTCGCCGCCATCGCCCCTATTTGCGGAGGCATCCTCGTGCCCGACATGGCGCGTCAGCAGTCGGCGGACGACAACGCGCCTTACACCGAGGCCGCCAGGAAAATTGGCAAAACGCCTGCGTGGATTTTCCACGGAGGGGATGACCCTGTCGTTCCCGTCACCGAGTCACGCCGCATGAACGACGCAATGAAGGCGCTGGGCGGCGAAGTCCATTACACGGAATATCCGGGCGTGGGCCACAATTCGTGGGAGAAAGCATACGCTGAGGCAGAGCTTCTTACCTGGATGCTCTCGAAAACGACAAGCGCAAGTACGAGGAAATAAACACAGCGGCGCGCCGCCACGCAGCGTGCCGTGTCTCTGCGAAAACGTCTTCCCTACTTCTTGTGATAGTTCGGATACGGCGGATGATCCGGAATCGTCACCGGGTTCTTCTTCAGCGCGTCCATGGTGACTTCCACAGCTTTTTCTAACTGACGATCGTGCCCCGCTGCAACGGATGCCGGATCATTCTCCACCTCGATATCCGGCGGGATACCTTTGTTCTCCACTTCCCAATCGCCGTGCAGTCCGTAAATCGCCACGCGCGGCGCGGTGACGAAGCCGCCATCGAGCAGCGGCGGATACCCATAAATGCCCACCAGCCCGCCCCACGTCTTCATGCCCACAAGCGGGCCAATCTTGTCTTGCCGGAACATCCACGGCAGCGCGTCGCCGCCTGAACCGGACATTTCGTTGATGATCATCGTCTTCGGCCCGTAGATTTGCGCTAGCGGCGAGCAGAACTTTTCGCCTTCGCGCGAAATCGCGCAGTTGCGCAGCGGGCGCTTCAATTCATCGATGATGTAGTCCGCGATGGCGCCGCCGTGATTGTAGCGTTCGTCAATCACCGCGCCCTGCTTGCCGACTTGTGAAAAGTAGAAACGGTTGAAGTTGAGCCAGCCGCCGACCGCGGTATCTGGAACGTGCACGTACGCCAATTTCCCTCCGCTCAGCTCATCCACTTTGCGGCGGTTGTCTTCCTCCCACGCGCGGTTGCGCAGAGCAAATTCGCTCGGCAGCGGCACGACGGTTACTTCCCGCGAATCCTTGCCGTCCGCGTTGGAACCCACTTTGATTTTGATTTGTTTGCCCGCGGTGTTCTCGAAGAAGCTGTAGACCTCGGCCGGCGGCCGCACATCGCGCCCTTCGACTTCCAACAGGTAATCGCCCACCTTGACATCCACGCCCGGCTGCGTGAGCGGCGCACGCAAGTCTGGGTTCCAATTCTCGCCGTTGTAGATCCGCGCAAAGCGGTAGCGCCCGTTTTCGATTTTGTAATCCGCGCCAAGCAGCCCGCCCCTCACTTGATTGGGCCGGGGAATGTCGCCGCCCGCAATAAACATATGGCCGACGGTGACTTCGCCCAGCATTTCGTCGAAAAGGTAATTGAGATCGGCGCGTCCGCCGAGTCCCTTCAGATACGTGGAATATTTCTTCTCGGCGGCCGGAATATTGAGGCCATGATGATTCGGGTCGTAAAGGAAGTCACGCTCGATGCGCCACACTTCGTGGTACATCTGGTTCCACTCGGCGCGCGGGTCCACGTAGGTTTCCATCCCGTCCAGCTTCAGCGCACCGTCGCCGGGCTTTGGAGCCGCGGCCGTGGCTGCGATGAACCATGCGGGCCCCTGCCGGTACAACACTTTCTCGCCGTTTGCCGACACGCCGAATCCATTGATGCCTCCGAGGAACGGCTCGGTCTTGCGCGTTGAAAAATCAAACTTCGAAACCGTTACGGGAGTTGGCCCCTCGAAGCGCGGCACGTCCACGATTTCCGAAAGAAACAGCGTTCCCGCCTTGCCGGTGTCCATCCCTTCGTAGCGCGCCGCCTTGATGGGCAGCGAAACGATGCGCTGGCCGATTCCCTCCAGGTCAATCACTACCTTGGCGGCCTCTTCCTTTTTCTTGTCCCCTTCCTTCCCTTTTTCTCCTTCCTTGCCCTTGTCCGCTTCTTTCCCTTTGTCTCCGCCAGCCGCATCCTTCTTTTCATCGGCTACCTTTTCTTCGTCGCTTTGTGGCTCGACGGGCGAAGGATCACCCTTCTTCAAGACCGCCGCGTAGATATGCCGCAAGACCGGATGCTGGAAACTCGACAAATCGAGCCAGCCCGAAGAAAGCCCCATATCCGTGCTGACGGCGAAGATCAAAGATTTTCCGCCTTTGTCAAATACCGGGAATCGCGCGTCGCTGATGCCATCGGTGATTTGCGATTCCTTGCCGGAATCCAACGAATACACGAACACGGTGCGAAGATGATTCT
>Ga0075425_100004712_pt1 | contig 14100 bp, 20 predicted proteins | sample SoiMethybrSBSTD4_FD_75300 | JGI IMG/M metagenome (GOLD analysis project Ga0075425, IMG submission 75300) | Bulk soil microbial communities from a Populus tree surrounding site in Tennessee, USA - Soil MetaG P. TD hybrid SBSTD4 | ecosystem: Environmental > Terrestrial > Soil > Tree plantation...
GCCCGCTGCAATAGAGGTCTCGCTGACCACAGCGCGGCTGTAGAGGCCATCCCCGAGCGCTCGCCAATTCGACGATCGGCGGGATGGCTTCCCAGTTTGCTCGCGCAGCCCCGGTCACCAGCTGCGGCGGGGGCCCGTGTCAATGTGGAAATGTCCGTCGGCATAGTGCTTCAAACCGCCGACGGCACGATGTCCGCCAAGAAAGGCCAGCACGGCGCGCACGTTGCTTGCCACCTTGAAATCGACGGCATCACCGGTGAGATGGCGCGAGCGCGGCGCTCCGCCCACACCGGCATTGTGCTGCTTGCTGCGACACGTGGAGTTGACGGTGACAGGGCCGAAACTGGCACTGACTTCGGCGAGGACACCCCGCAAGCTGGCTTTAAGACAGCCGGCAGAGGCACTCCAACGCACCTGGCCGCCGGACAGACTGCGGCCAAGCCGCTCCCTCCGCGGCAGCTCACCCCCGAGGCTGGCCAGCTGGATGGCGCCGGGCTGGCGCGAAGGCATGGGTTGAGCGTCCTCGAGTTGCTCGATGGCGCTCGCCGGAAGGGGCTCGCGTTCCTGTCGTGTGGCGGTGCCGAGGCTAATCCACTTGTCGGACGCGGGCACGAACGATTGGGAATCCTCCCCTTGACTGTGGGCGAGAGCCGCGGACGCAAAAGGAAGATTGACCATCATGACGCTTGAGACTGTGGCGCCGGCCAAAAGTGTGGCGGCGCGCGCCGTGCGCCAAAGCCTTCCAGTCATTGCTCTGTGGTGGTTGCAAGCCTTGGTCAAATCGCAAACTCCTAATAGTTCGCCTGTGTCGGAGGACACCGCGCGATCCGGTGGTTTCGTTTTGAGTCACTCGGCAGGCATGGGACCTGCCCGCCTTTGGACCATCCCCAGCGAGCGATAGGGCCAACCGACGAGGGCGGGGCAATCGCGATCAGGAAGGTTGCCGTAGCGATGCGCGGTAGATGGCCGAGCATGGCCGATCGCACATTCCCCGATACGGGGGAGATTTCGGCGGGCGGAAATCCGGGGACGCTTTGGCCTGGGGTCAGACGAGGTTTGGCCTTGCCCGATTTTGCCGGCCCGAGCCCTTGCGCAGAGCCCGTGCACGCCCTCATCCGTTGCGCCGGCCGAGCGCGCGCCGAGGGCCGCGAACGCTGGCGCACGCACGCCAGCACGGCGCGCGAACTCCCCCCAAGCGGGGGGCGCTGGGAGCTCGAGTGCGCCTATCTCACAATGTGTGTGCGAGCCTCTCAGGTGAGGATTGTGACGTCATGGCCTCGTTCGCTCTGCTTCTCGGCGCTCTTCTCGCGGGCATCTTGCTGTTCGGCGGCAGCATTTTGAGCGTCGCCCTGGTGTCGCTGAAACGGCGAACGCGCAACAGCGCAGAGCATCTTGAGGCCCAGTTGCAGCGCGGGCGTTGAGACGCCGCGGCCGAACGCGATTGGGTGCGGCCGCGCGGGTCGTCGGGCCCCGCAGGTCGCTTGGCGCGCGTCCGCTCAACACAAGCAGCACTCACGACCCCCCAGTCTTGCCTGGCCTATGTCGGGGTTTTCCCCCATTCCACGCCCAAGTCTTAGCCGTTAACCCTCGTGACGGTGGAAGCGATGGGGACGACGGTGGGACCGCTAGGTGGGTACTCGATTCTTGTTGTCGACGATGAGCCGCTGATCGCGATCGGCCTCAATGAGGCGTTGCGCGACGCGGGGGCGGAGGTTCTGACCGCACACGATCTCACCACGGCCTTAGAAGCAGCCGTCAATAGCAGCGTCTCAGCCGCCATTCTGGATGTTCAACTCGGAGCCACGGATTGCGGCGCGGTGGCGGCGGCCCTCACCTCCCAGGAGGTACCCTTCATGTTCCTGACGGGGTTCGACAGCCACGATGTGTTGAAGGAGTGGGCCTCGATCCCGACCCTCGCCAAGCCGACGGGCGAGGCCGAATTGCTCGCCAGCGTTGAAGCTCTCCTGAAACCCGCGGAGCCCGCCAAGGCCTCTGCAGAGGACGACCCGGCCTCAGACTGAGCGCCACGCTTTGCGCGACATGGTCTTTGGCCGGACGGTTTGCGGTCCAGAGAATGCGGCCTGAACCTCCGGGTTCTGCCCGAGTTTCGGCGCCACCTCGAGGTGGCATTCTGATGCGAGCCGGAATCGCGCAAAAGGAGTTTTCGCATGCGCAAACGGATTCTTATCGGCTTGCTGTTTGCTGGGACGATGTTGGCCCTGGTTGGGAGTTCCAATTCGGCTTCGGCTTGGTGCTTCCGAGGCTATGGGTATGGCTACGGCTACGGATATAGCCCGTGGCTCTACCGGTCATACTCCGCGCCAAGGTTCTACTACGGCGGATTCTATCGTCCTCGCGTGTGGGGTTGGCGCGGTTGGGGGTATCGCGGCTGGGGCTATCGCGGTTGGGGTTGGCGCGGTGGCTGGGGTGGGCGACGCTGGGGCTGGAGGCGATGGTAGGCGGTGAGAAGCAAGCATGCGCGGCGGTGATCGCGCTGCCTCCGCCCAAAAGTGAGTGACGCGCAGCAAAGCGGCGTGAGGGCACGCGCGGGCGCGATCGATCGAGACACCGCCGATGCCCTCGCGCTGAGCCTTCGTCTTCTGCTCAGTGCTGGCGAGCTGGGTCTTCACCCGGCATGGAAGTTTGCTGGCGTGGCGAGCCTTGCGGCAGGGGGCCGGCGCTAGGGCGGACGCTTGCCCCCTCAGTTTTGTCCGTGCCGGTCGCTAGGCCTTTGGCGCTAGCCCTGCCGCACCGGCTCCTGCCATGCTGATGGTCTCAGGAGCCGGCGCATCACGTCCAATGCTTCTTCTGCCGAGCGCGTAGTCCTGCCCGAAGCCTGGAGCTTTCGACAAAGCCAAGCTGAGCTGCGACGCGCTTCGGCGCGCACCGCGAACTACGGGCGCGGACTTTAGGGGATCAGATTTTGGCGGATCGCCTCGCACGCGGCTTGCGACCGGTTGCGGACACCGAGTTTATTTTGTGCCTTCTTGAGGTGCGATCGAACGGTTTCCTCACCAAGGCCAAGCAGCTTGGCTATTTCCTCGGTTTGCTTGCCCACCGACACGAGCCTGAGAACTGCCAATTCTCTTGGTGTAATGCGCGTGACTTTTCCCATCCACCGGGGGTCGTGATCGATCAACTGCTCCAAGCGCAACGCGGCGAAACTCGCCGCAGCATAAAGCAGGATACGGCCAGGTTGCGTTAGAATGTTGCCGAGCGGTTGGCGTGACCAGTAGGAGACAAGCCAGCGTCGTCCCACGGAACATGTCAGGGCGTCGCGCATACCATACTTAAGCGATAGCTCGTAAGGCCACCGATCGATGCCGATTGGCTCGAGCATCTGCATCGTTTCGGTCCACGTGCATGCCATGAGACTTGAGCGTGCCATCATCACGCCGGGATCATACTCGCGGCCCGCCATGGCGCTGTATTCTTCCCACCAGCCCTCCGGCACCGAAGGATGCAAAAACGCATCCCTGCCCAGACGGGTCGATTTCCAGTCCGACGTTCTGACAGGAAAACGCGCCGCACCCAGGACGGAGATGCAAAGGTACTTCGACGCCAGCGTGTGCAAGGTCTCCAGCACTTCGGCGGGTGTCTTGCGCCGATCCATGCAGTCGGTGAATTCCGTCAATACGGGCGTAATCGGCAGTGCGTTGAGTAATCCCGTCGATGCCATGCATCCCTCCAGCGCCAGGGGTAGAACCTGGCGTATTGCCGCGCAGGCGGGTATCCGGAGAAATCTGCACCTTGCCGGCAGGGCGACCCGCAGCGAAGCCGTGCTGAGCGCCCGCTGATGGGTAGAATTGGCCCCGCTCAAGCTGGGTCTTAGCCGGGATCGTCAGGGCAATGCGTTGCCCGAGAACCACACGCTCCCACTTGCGTAGGCGCTGTCCCCTAGGTGACAGGCAGCCACATAATCGCCATGCTATGTGAAAGTTCATTGCGGGTTTTGGTGCAGAAAGCAGACGCTTTCTCCTGGGGTGCGAGTGATCCGAAGCGCGGTTGCGTGCTTCGGGTCTTTTTTTGCCTGCCGCAGCCCCCCGCTTACCAGCCCGAGGCGCGACGCGGAAGGGCTCCTCTCCCGTGGAAATGATCGGCGCCACTTTGAGTTGCGGCGCCTTTGTCACGTCCCACAAATGGGGGATGATCCCCGTGCAAGCCCCGCTCCAAACTGCAGGCCTCGCACGCGCCGCTTGCGCTCGCGCTGGGTCTGCACCCCAGCGCGCTGAGCCGGCGTTGTGGCAATCGGCACGTGCAACGCGGGTCAGGGGACGTCGATTATTGGTCCAGGACACTTGGTATCGTCATCTTGCAATCGCGGATCGTCTGATCGTCGAAGCGCGCAGGCGCCTCGCGGATCAGAAGACGCACATCGCCGATCTCGAAGAGCATGGCGAGGACACGCGCACGGCGACGGCGCTATTGAGCCTGCTTGAAGAGACCTTGCGCTTGATGCAAAGCCACCGTGCCACGATCCTGCAAAAGCTTGCGGGACTGGGGCAACCCGAGCCGCGTCCCGCCGCGCCCGTCGATGGGTTCTGAGGCGCGGTGAGCGCCACGTCGTGGCTCGGCAATGGCGAGGCGCGGGCTCGCGAGCCGATTTGCGCTGGGGCACTTTTAGTAAGGGGTGACCCGTCGCTACCAGGGGTCGAGGACTGGGTAGTAGCCAAACACCGGATCAGCTGCATAGGGGCGGCCGTAAGCGGGCGCAGTGATGTAGCCGTAGGCTGGCCCTGTCGGATAGGGCACGGCCGCGTAGCCCACCGCCGGTGCTGCGAGATAGGGAGAGCTTTGGCCCCCATAGCCCCAACTTGGGTCGACCGCATAGGTGTTGCTGGGCCCTGCTCCGGAGCCATACCCCGGACCGGCGCCCGTGCAACAGTAGGGCCTGGCGCCATAGGCGTAATTGGGTGCAGAGCCATAGCCGGCGCCCCAAGCCCATCCCGGCTGAGCGTAGCCGCCCGCGCCGTAACCAGAGCCTGGTGCTGCAGACCACCCTGGGGCCACCGCGCGCGCCCCATAGGCTGGGCCGATGCCATAAGCCCGGGCGCCGCCAGCCCCATAGCCGAACCCGCGTACTGCGCGGCCATAGATTTGGCCCGCCACGTAGCTGGGATGGACAGCGGGGCTACCGGCTCGAACTGCCGGGGCAGCGTAGGTCCTCGCTGTCGCGCCGTGGCGCTGGCCCTCAAGGACTGGGCGACCGTCGCGTGGCGCGGCCTCGGCACCACTGACCACGACCAGACCCAGCACCGCGCCTAATGCAACCCCAAGCTGTCGCTGCATCGGATCCTCCTGGGCGAGCCCGCGAGCCAACCTTGGCAGCGTCCATGCCCCATCACACTCGGGCCTTTCCCTGAGCCTTGCGCGGTTGATCCCGCGCATCCGAGAACGGCGTCGCGGCCGATCTCGAGGGTTCCTAGCCCTTTCAGCCGTCTCCCGTTTTCGGCCGCAGCGCCGGCCGGGCCGCTGCACGCCCCCACTCGCGGCCCTTGCTTTGATGGCTGAGGACAATGCCCGCGAACAGACCGGTCAACAGCAACCGCCCCAGGACACAGCCGGACACCAAATGGATCGGGTTTTTCTCGGCATGTCCCAGCTCCGCACCCATGACAATCATCCCTAACATGTCCTGAGCTCTTACTGGGGAAGCGCGCAACTGCTAGGGATTGATGCAAGCTCGAGGATGGGCACGGATTGGGCTTTTGTGCGCGACCAGAGAAAGACGACGCCGCCCCATCTATTTATTCTTATGTCCCCGAGCCGACGCGCGGGCCTGCCCAGGACGGCGCGGCGAGGGTATGGTAAAACGGCGGGGAGATGCCGGCGATGGCCACTTCAGCTAGTGCCCTTGAGCTATTGGCCCGTACACGGCTCTTCGGCTCAATCCCCGCACCGTTGTGCGAAACGATAGCGCAGGAAATGCGGGACGCGCGCTATCGGGCCGGTCAATCGATCTTCGAGCGCGGGGATCCAGGCAACGTCATATACCTCGTTTTGGAGGGCCGCGTGCGGCTTTCGGTATCCACCGCCGAAGGCCGTGAGCTGTCGTTTACTCACGCCGTTGCTGGTGACATCTTTGGCGAAATTGCTGCCCTCGACGGATCGCCACGAAGCGCTACCGCCAGCGCGCTCACAGACGTTAGATTGAAGTCGCTTGCGGCCTCGGCCCTGCACCGGCTTATAGTGGCACACCCTGCCCTTTCCAAGAGCGTTATCGAATTCTTGTGCGCGCGCCTGCGCGACGTGAGCGATCATTTGGAGGACGTGGCGCTGTTCTCGGTGGAAAGGCGGCTCGCGCGCTTCTTGCTGCACGAGGCGTCAAGACGAGGCCGACAGAGCGGTGGCAGCCTCCGGATAACGCTCGGTATGTCCCAGGGCGAGCTGGCCCTGCTGGTTGGCGCCAGCCGACCGAAGGTAAACACCGCGCTCACTATGTTGGAGGAGCTAGGGGCGATTACTCGGGATGGCAGCGAGATCATATGTGACGCTAAGATGCTGGAGGACCTTTCTGAAAGTAGCTAGCTCGGCGCGGCTCCCTATCCGATCAGCTGCGCTTGCGACGCCAACCCTTTGCAGGTCACAGATTTGCCAGTGGCGATGGAGGGCGGCGCGCGCGGCTAGCGGAACGCTGCGACGCGCAGCCCATTCTCGGCAATGACACGGGCGTTATCGTGCCCGGCAGAACCGGCCGGTACGCCACGGATCAACACATTGGGATTGGACCAAACCGGCAGACGGGGGCAGCCGCCGCAATTGGCCTTGTAGCTCATGATGTCGCGCCAATCGTTGCCGTGCACGTAGCCGCGTTCGTGGCTGGCGCCCAACAGATGCCCGATCTCATGCACCAGCGAGAAGTTCGCTTTCGCGCAGGCATGGTGCACGACCGCAAAGGCCTCGTCTTCGTCGGCTTGAACGCGCGTGGCCTGCCCGCAACCGTCGGCATCATCGACCACGAGAATGGCGACATCTGCCCGGTAACGATCGCGCAATTCATGAATTTCATCCATATGGCCATCGCCTTTATCGGCAAACCGCCACAGATGCACGAATTGATCGCCGGCTTCCACGTAGTCGGTCTGGTAGGCATGCACCAGGTGCAACTTAATGTGACCGATGCCGCTCATTTGAAACGACTCGTTGCCGGCCTCGACGGCGGGTTCGATGACCTCGCGTACGATATCCGCATAGTTCTTGGCCGCCGCCTTCGTGTAGGCAACGATCACGTCGATCACCACGTTCTCGAGCGCCGTGCTGGGAACGTCCGGTTTTGTGAACGCTAAGCCGGCTGGATTGAACGCAGCTAGTTGCATATCTCGATCGGCGCTCTGCGCTTGCGTGGGCCGGCGCATCCCCGCCGTGATGGGCCTTAGCGTGCGTTTTGGCGCCGTAAGGCTTGGATCGGTCCTATCCTCCACCACGCTCGCGGCCTCAAGGCGCTGAGCCGGGTTAGCGTCGCCCCCTTGTAACGGGATGGCTGGCAGACCCAAGGACAGTGCCAGGGCCGCACCGAGCAGGCCCATCGCCGCACCGGAGCGACCACGACGCGCGCGTGCACGAGCCGAAGCGAACTCATCGTTTAGAGCTTGGTGGAGAGCATGCATCGCAACCATTGCGCCGGGACCAAGCGGAGCAACGACGGCGAACCGGTGCGAGCATTCTCGGTACCGCTGCAGATTGGCTGCGCGACCTGGGCCACTGAGCAGCTTGCCAAGGCGCGCAAGCACCGAGGTCGGAGTGTTGGTCATCGTCTGCTCCCGCTCTGGACCGGTGACGGCATGCAACCGGTCTCGATGCCCAGCACAGTGCGAGAGCGCGCTAAGTCCCGCTGTTAATTGGGGAACAGGTGGCAGCTAAAATGTGGAGGCCGCCGCAGAGCGGTGAACGCCGGCAGAAAATTGAGCGCGAGGCTAATGCGGCGCCGGGCTAGCGGGTGGGGCTCCAGTCAGTCATCACTAGCCCCAGTGGGCTCTCAAGCAGCCGCGCTTCGAGCAGGGGCCTGGCGTCGGTGCCTGGGCCCTCCTTTTCCGGGCGGATTGCGGTCAAAGCCTTGCTTTTCGAGGGAGGTGCAATGGCGTTTTGCTGAGGACTATCGGGGTTGGGGGCAGGCAAAAGTGCCAAAGTCGGGCACTTGCGCGAAGCGTTGCTCGGTGGACTGCGCATCCCAGCCCCGATAGCCGTTTGCAGGCTACGCCCACAACGATGCTCTGCTGTGCTACAGGTCACAGCGATACCCATCGGGCGTGAGAGCCTCGGCGCTGCCGGTTCCGGCCATGGCCTTGGCGGGCCTACCCAGGCAGGCCCCGGAAGGCGCGTTGCAGCCGCGGCGGCTACGGAGGAGACGCCAGACCGTGTACTGTCTGGCGTCGTGCACATAGGCAAGCTCGGAGCGCTCCTGTAGGCTAAGTTGATGGCTGGGGCGAAGTCGGCGCCAATGCCGACCTCGTAGGTGGGGCGGGGCATCATGTTTTTGCGGGCGCTAATCTCTCTTGCTGCGCTCACGGCGTGCAATCTCGTGAGCGTCGGTCAGCCCAGGGGCCATCTCAATTCGTCCCCCGAAGCCGAAACGGGCTTCGTTAAAATGGAGCGGGCCGCCGTCGGCTCCAGGATCGGGATCGAGCAACAGCCGACGCCCAGCTCGAGGAGAGAAGATGGGATGCTCGGTGACCCGGCTAAGGTGGCCCAGTCGTTCGAGGCGCAGGCGGGCCCGCGTGAAGACGCAGCAGCGAGCGTAGAGCCTGCGGCCAACGCGGACCCCGCTGATGTCGGCAGCAGGGAGTTCGAAAGGCCTGAGAAGGGCGAAAGCGTCCTCGTGCGACAGGGGACCCTGCCAAGCACGCTCGACAAATACCTCGACGCGCTTGCCATCGCCGAGCGCCTGGCCGATGCCGACCCTGCCAACGCGGCTTGGCAGCGAGACTTGGCGGTGTCGTACGACAAAATTGGCGATGCTCTTTTAAACCAAGGTCATCTGTTGGCGGCGCTGGCCAACTTCCGCGCCGCCCTCGCAATCGCTGAACGGCTGGCAAGAGCCGAGCCAACCAACGCCTACCGTCAGACCGAATTGGCGTTGTCGCATGAGAAGATTGGCAACGTGCTCGCCGATCGCGGTCATTTGCTAACGGCCTTGGAAAACTTTCGGGTGTCGCACGCGATCGCCGATCGATTGGCGAAGGAGGACCCGAACAATGCGAGCCGGCAGCTCGATTTGGCGATGTCGCATGACAAGCTTGGCGATGTGCTCGCCGAACAAAACAAGCTACCCGTCGCCTTGAAGAGTTACCGAGCATCGCTCGAGATCTTCGATCGATTGGCGAAAGTCGACCCAGAAAATATTGGTGGACAGCTTCTGCGGGCGCTGTCGCAAGAAAAGATCGGCAACGTGTTCGCGCAACAGGGCAATCTGCCAGCTGCACTTGAAAGCCATCGGTTCGCCATTGCCATCACCGAACATCTCGCCCGGGCCGATCCTGACAATGTGGGCTTACAAAACGATCTCGCCATCTCCCATCACAGGATCGGCGAGGTTCTGCAGGCTCAGGGCAAACTCCCTGCGGCAATCGCAAGCTATCGGGCCTCCCTTGCCATCACCGAGCGCCTGGCGAGGGCCGATCCTGGCAATGTTCGCTGGCAACGCAAGCTGCCCCAGTTGCACACCAGGATTGGCGACGCCTTGCGGTCCCAAGACAACTTGGCCGCCGCCTTGGAGAACTACCGCCAATCGGTCGCGATCGTCGAACAGCTGGCGGCAGGCGAGCCCGCCAATTCTAGCTGGCAGCGCGAACTCGCGTTGGGCCATGGTCGCATAGCCATGCTGCTGGTGCGCCAAGGTTCGCAACGAGAGGCGGCCGCCGCCCTCAGGCAGGGGCACGCCATCCTTCAGCGGTTGCGCCAGCTCGCGCCCAACGACGCCGTGCTTCCCAAGGATGTGGTCTGGTTCGAAGAGCGCTTGGCCGAGTTGAAGAAATAGCTACCGGCACTCGAATCTGAGCCGCACGCAGCGGCGCACCTGCACGCAGTACCGGACTGGACAATGTCGGCCCCGACACGGACCCGCCAGATAGCTCGAGGGACATCCGCGAGCGTGCAAGGCGCATCCAGCCGACTGGCTTGTGCGCATGCTCTGGATCAAGGCTTTTCGCCGCTCGCCCGCCCCTGTGATCTACAGCACAGCTCGGGCGCGATCTCCCTCTTATTGTCGTAGCGGCTATCGGGGCGTGGGACGCGCCATTGTCCAGCGTAGGGGTGCGTGCTCGGTGGGTCGCAACCCGCGGGGAACTCCCGATAGCCGCCACTCCATCAACCGCAGGTCTCGGCGGCCATTTGTCCGGCGGGCCACTGCGTCCCCCAAAACCAATCCTGCCTGGCTCCCCCGCAAACGCGTGAGCGGCATGGCGCGCGATCCAATGTGGCGGCGCTGGACGTCGCCCGCAGCATTGTCGTCGGTGCGCCGGATGAACAGGAGCCGCTTGTTCCAGCCTACTGAAAACACGACATTGAGGATGGTTTGCGCCGGGCCGATTGGGGGCACGCGCGTGCTTACCTGGGAGCTGAACCGCTTTCCGGGCCGCGTGGCCGGTGGAGAGCCGGCGCCATCTGCACCACGGACCCTCCCGAGTCCCCGAACTTCCGTGCGTCGTGGTTGGCTGCGACCGGCCTCACCCATTCCGGTGATCCGGCTGGCCAGGCCGCGACCCTATTTCACGAGCCGAATAGGGAAGGACGCCGGCTCCAGGCCATGCCTACAAATTCAGAGCATCATAGATCATGGACGTGCCAGGCTCCTGACCGCTGGACAGCAATGGCCTCGTGCTCTGCCATGCCCTGCCAGTTCCATCGGTTGCCCCACCGGAACCCTGACGCGGCCGAGCAGAGGGTCATCAGCAAGACCTGGCTTAGGGCGGCCGTCGTTACGCTAGAGCAACGTCATGGGAAGCTGAGAGCTGATCGCGGCGGTCTCGAAGCTCGCTCGCAACGCGGGGATTCGGCCAATGCCTAAGGTTCGGGCGACCAAGCCGGCAAGAAAAGCACACCTTAAGCGCAGCCGGGCCGCGCTTTGTACAATCGAGCTTGCGGTTGACACAGTGGCTCACAGCATCCGTCAATTGAAGGTCCTACGGGCTCATATGCATCGAGGACACCGAAGAGCCTTATTTGCACTCAGCACGGCCCGCCACCACTCGCTGAGTGAAGCCGACCTAAGGCGGGTTGAGGATATGGTCGGCGGTTACGCCCGGGTCGCTGACTGGCCAGCAAACATGCGATCCCGGATCCCGCATGACCACCTTGAGCGGCCCCTGAGCGAAGCGGAGAGCGCCGTCTTAGCCGTGCTGGCAGGGCAAGCTCTTACGGTTGCGGCTGGGGCGCTCACAGTCTGCGAGCAGCTCGACAATTGGTACGGCGGGCTTGCTGTGGCGGCCGCCGTGGCGGGTCGGCTAGCACTCCCGAGCGTGACGATCGAAGCGCACAGGCGACGAGCCGAGAAGCTCATGACGCGCCTGGAGCATCTTTGTGCCAATGACCAAATCAAGTGGGCATTCGTCGCAGCCGCTGGGCGATCTCCGGCGGTTCGGCCGCGCTCTGACCAGACAACCGTGCACTGATCGAGGAGGGTGCCTCCTCGGCGGCTGCTGACAGCTCCTTGGACGGGTGCGGGTAGGACGCCGCGAGCCCGGCGGATGAACACCAGCGTCACCCTACGACGCTCCGGATTTCAGGGTGCTACCCTTGGCACGGCAAAAACCCGGGCAGCCTCATGAACTGGCACAAGTACTATTGACGCGGCAGAAGTTCCCGCGCGGCCGTCGTTCACCTACCCCCGCAAACACAACGTCTACGTCACACCCGAGCAGCACGGCGCGCCTAAGAGGACGCGCGCTCGGGGGTGAGTTATGGCGCGATCGTACGCCCACGGTGCATCTTGCATCGTGTACGCGCGTACGCTCAATCCGTTACGGCCTACCGCTCGGGGGCTAGATCATCCCGCTAGGGCAACAAAGCCGGTCAGCAGTCCAGCAAGCACTAGCAAGGCAATCCACGTCCAGTCAGGCCACTTTGAATCTTCGTCGTCGCTCGGTCCGTCTTCAGGCATCCCGCACCCGCACAATCGCTCCCCGACGGAGCGCCCTCGTGAAGCTAAAAGACCCGGGTACTGATGATCGGTAGGAAACATGACCAAAGCCGCGTCCGTACACTTAGACTTTCGCCTAGACACAGGGAGCCTGTCGCAGTCCGCGACTGCAGACCAAGCGCCCGGAGAACCCGTATGGAGAACCCGTATGAAGTGCGCCAGCCACCTGGCGAGACCATCGGGAGGGGAATGGTATGGTTAATGCCGCGCGGGTAAGGATGCTCGCATCGCTCGAAACGATCCGCCTCGGTGCGAGGACCTTGGTGAGGCTTGCTGTGTGGCCAGGCGTCTTTACGGCATCAGAAGCCGCCCAACGCTCGCGGCAGCATGCGCTTTAGAACAGCGTCGCGGCGAATAAAGTGATGATAGAGCGCCGCGCTGATGTGGGTCAGAGCGAGAAGTACCACTAGCCAACCGACCCAACGGTGGAGCGCGAACAGCTGTGTCGCGAGCGCTTCGTTTTTGCCGATTATCCGCGGCAGTTCGAACAAGCCAAAGAAGGGCGTGCTAGCGCCGTACGCCGAGTTTGCGATGTAGCCGACGATCGGCATTGCGAGCAGCAAGACATAGAGCGAAGTATGGACGATCGATGAAACCGCTTTTTGCCACGGCTCAATGCCTGCTTCGGCTGACAGCGCGCCTACCGCAAGCCGATTGATAAGACGTAGAACCATCAGGACAAGGATCAATACGCCAAGCGATTTGTGGAAATTGTATAATGCGTCCTGAGTTGGCCCTTTTCCGATGCGCGTCATCGCGATTGCCACCGGTGCGGTTGTCAAAACGCAGATAGCAACTAGCCAATGTAATACTTTTGACGTTGCGGGATAATGATCCGTCCTGGTGCCGTAGGTCATCGCGGCTCCTTGAAGTTTCTGAGCTGTCGAGGTCGTACAGAGCGGCGCACCTACGCTCGCCTCGCCGCGCGAGCGTAAGACGTTCAAACGATCAAAAGGTTCCGCCTCGCCCTGTGGTGCACTGCCCGATCAATTGGGAACCTTTGGCTCACCCAACTATCGAATCCCCCAGCCATGCTTAACCAGAACTTGGGAGCGGTCCGATGAGGCGCAACTCGCAGCGAAGCAATGATGCTGAGATTGGCACGGCGCAAAGTCATTCGCCTTCTATCTCGAGACGAGCGGTAGTTGCAGGGCTCGCGCTGAGCGCAGCACCGATTGGCGCCGTAGGCGCCCAGGCGCAGGGCAAGCAGACCGCCACTGAGAAAAGCCTGTACGAACGGCTCGGCGGTGTGTTCGCAATCGCCGCGGTGGTGGATCACTTCAGCGACGCCGTTGTGAAGAACCCCGTCGTCGGCCAGAAGTCGAAGAACCCGCAGCTGCGGGAATGGCACACCAAAAATCTGAAAAGACTACCCGACCTCAAATTTATGCGCACACTATGGGTCTGCAACGTTTCTGGCGGGCCGTTTCGGTTTACCGCTACCAAGCCGGGCGCAACGCCCCTCGGCCTCGAGGAAGCCCACCGTCGCCTCAAGATCTCTCCTGCGGAGTTCGACGAGGTGGCAGCAGAACTGGGACGCACCCTCGATTTCGCCAAGGTGCCGAAGCGCGAGAAGGCCGAAGTCTTGGCAGCCTTTGCCGCCCGTAAGGACGAGGTCACCGCAGGGTATGTCGCGCTCAAAAAGCGCGGGTGACATGTTAGTTCCTGGCCGGTTAGTTCCTGGCCGGGCTAGCCGCTCGCCGGTGTCTAGCCTGGACGCTCAGGCGCCGCGCAACTGCTTCGGCAAATCCATGTGCAGCTCAAGCCACCGTGAGAATCGATGGCCGGCGTCAGCACGTCGGCCGTGGTCAGATGGTGCTTTAGGTGCATCGCCCGGAGCTCGCCCGTGGGCACACTCCTCCGTTGCCGACCGTCTGCTCACCGAGGAGAACAACCGGCTGTTCCCCGCCCGGCCCATCCGCGAGGTCGAAACGGTCTACCTTGGATGGGGATGGAACAGCCGCTCA
>Ga0075425_100004713_pt1 | contig 14100 bp, 11 predicted proteins | sample SoiMethybrSBSTD4_FD_75300 | JGI IMG/M metagenome (GOLD analysis project Ga0075425, IMG submission 75300) | Bulk soil microbial communities from a Populus tree surrounding site in Tennessee, USA - Soil MetaG P. TD hybrid SBSTD4 | ecosystem: Environmental > Terrestrial > Soil > Tree plantation...
AAACATATTTTCGCCTGCTCGAAACCTGGAACCGAAAGATCAACCTCACGGGACTCAACCTCACGGAAGCAGCGCCCGAGACGCTCGATCGGCTGCTGATCGAACCGCTCGTCGCCGCACGACACATCCCGCAGGGGGCGAGCCGGATGCTTGACGTTGGGAGCGGCGGCGGCTCTCCCGCGATTCCGATGGCGTTGACGGCTCCATCGATTCAGTTGCTGATGGTGGAATCAAAGACGAGGAAGTCGGTCTTTCTCCGAGAAGCTGTTCGCGCGGTGGGCCTCGCCGGCGCGGACGTCGCCGCGTCACGGTTCGAGGAACTGCTGGCACGCCCTGACCTTCATGAAGCGCATGATCTCGTCACCATTCGCGCCGTTCGCGTAGAACCCCGCGTACTGTCGAATCTGCAGGCGTTCGTCAAACCGCGAGGCTTGTTATTTCTTTTCCGTGGCGCGACCTCGGCGGATCCCTCCGAAACAGTGCCGCCGCCATTGGCCTGGTCCGCAACTTACCCGCTTCTTGAATCACTGCGAAGCAGGCTCGTGATTCTCGAAAAGAAACCTGTCGGGTACCAGCGTTTCACGTGAAACGTTGCCGCACAACGTCCTCGCGTCGTTCCACGTGGAACAAATGTTTGTTGACATACGATTAGTTGGGTACTACAGTGTTCAATGCCACTAGATAACTGCTTTTGGGCGCATGCCAGAATCAAATCCAGCTCAGACAACTCAGCCCATCCATGGCCGGGTCGTCGCCATCGCTAACCAGAAAGGCGGCGTTGGTAAGACGACGACGGCCATAAACGTCGCCACTTCGCTCGCCCTTCAAGGACGGGCGGTCCTGCTGGTGGACGTCGATCCGCAAGGCAATTTGACGAGCGGAATCGGAATGAAAGGACAACGCGCGCCTGGCGGCACGACCTACGAGGCGCTCATGAACGACAGCGCGGATCCCGACAGCTTCGTATTGCCGACCGGGGTCAAGCACCTCTCCTTGATTCCCGCCGATCGGAATCTCACGGGTGCGGAAATCGAAATGGTGCCCCTGCTGGCGCGCGAACGCCGGCTGCAGCACGTGCTCGAGCCGCTGCGCTCGCGATTCGAATTCATCTTCATCGACTGTCCGCCCTCGCTTGGCCTCCTGACGCTCAACGCACTCGTCGCCGCCGATGCAGTGCTCATTCCCCTGCATTGCGAGTATTTCGCGCTGGAGGGACTCGCTGATCTCGTCGGTACGATGCGGCGCGTGCGCGGCGCGCTCAATCCTTCGCTCGATATCGAAGGCGTGCTGCTGACGATGTACGACGACCGCACAAACCTCGGCCAGCTCGTCGCGCGAGACGTGCGCGATTTCTTCAAGGACAAGGTGTTCAACACAATCATCCCGCGCAACGTCCGGCTCGGTGAGGCGCCGAGTCACGGCACGCCGGGCGTGTTGTACGACGCGAAGTCGCGCGGCGCAGCCGCTTACATCGCGCTCGCCAGGGAAATGCTTTCGCGGCACGCTGCGTAACCGCGCGGTTTTCGCCATCACGCCGCGCCGCAAACAGTGAGAGAGGGAAAGATGCTCGAGAAACGGCCCGCACTCGGAAAAGGATTGAGCGCGTTAATTCCCGATGCGCCGGAACCCACGCGCCAGGGCGCCATCGAAGTGGACATCGACCTCCTCTCGCCCAACGACAAGCAGCCGCGCGTGCAGATGGACGATGCCAGGCTCGACGAACTGGCGCAGTCCATCAAGGAAAATGGCGTAATTCAACCGATCCTTGTCCAGAAGATCGGGGATCTCTATCGCATCATCGCCGGCGAACGTCGATGGCGCGCAGCGCAGCGCGCCGGCCTTCTCAAGGTGCCCATCGTTGTGCGCGATGTTCCGATCGACGCAGACCGGCACTTGCTGCAGCTCGCCCTCATCGAGAACATCCAGCGCGAGAACCTGAACCCGGTGGACGAAGCCGCGGCATATCATCGCCTTGCCGACGAATTCGGCCTGACGCACGATCAGATCGCGGCGTCGGTTGGCAAGGATCGCAGTTCGGTGGCGAACTACGTACGTCTCCTGAAGCTCGCCGAAGAAGTGCGTTCGGATCTCGCCGCCGGCGCGCTCACGATGGGGCACGCGCGCGCGCTGCTGGCGCTGCCCGATCACGCGGCGCAATGTCAGGCGGCCCGCGAAGTCATTTCGAAGTCGCTGTCGGTCCGTGAAACCGAAGCGCTTGTCAAACGCCTCGCGTCGCCGACGGCGTCGCGCGCGGGAAAGGCTGAAGCGCCCTCGAGCGACGTGCACACGCGCGCGGCAGAGGAGCGGCTCCGTTTCGCTCTCGGAACGAAAGTCCGTATCGTGCGCCGGGGCCAGGGGGGTCACATCGAAATCGCGTTCGGTTCCGAGGCGGAGCTCAACCGGATCTACGAACAAATCACCAGCTAATCCCCTTTCCCCTTCCCACTTCCCCCTTATTCCTGATATAAAAAGGAAGTTTGTGCCGTTCAGGTACAAGCTGTCGTACGCGCCCGTCCTGAAAGAGAACGCGATCACCACCTGACACGATGCCATCTCGAGCCTCCGCCGCCCGCTACGCGAGAGCCCTGTTCGATGTCGCGTTGAAGGAATCGGATCCGGTTCAGATCGAACGCGATCTCGCGTCATTCGCCGGCCTGATGTCCTCGAACGCGGAGCTTCATGGTGCGCTGACCAACCCCGCGATCCCGGCGTCAGCAAAGCATCAGATCGTGGACACGCTGGCCTCGCGGCTCAACATGGCGCCGCCGGCACACAAGCTTCTGCTCCTGTTGGCCGATCGAGATCGACTGACGATGGTGCCAGACATGCTCGACGTCTACCGTGAGCGGCTGATGGAGCATCAGCAGATCGTGCGCGCCGAGGTGACGACCGCCGCGCCGCTCACGCCGGATCGGGTTGCCCAGCTGCAGAAAAATCTGGCCGATATCACAGGTCGCAAAGTGGACATGACGACCAACGTCGACCCCTCGCTCATCGGCGGGATCGTCACGCGCATCGGCGGCATCGTGTACGACGGAAGCATCGCGACGCAGCTCGCGAAGATGAAAGAAAAGTTAGCGGTGTAGGGCGGTCCTTTTGGACTCGCCACATGAGACAGAGATATGGACATCAGAGCGGACGAAATCTCCAAACTCATTCGCGATCAGATTGGCAGCTTCACCGCGACCGTTGACGTCGCCGAGGTCGGCACTGTCATCTCGATCGGCGATGGCATCTCGCGCGTGCACGGCATCGAGCGCGCGATGGCCGGCGAGATGCTCGAATTTCCTCACGGCGTCTTTGGTATCGCGCTGAATCTCGAGGAGGAGAGCGTCGGCGCCGTGCTCCTCGGCGACTTCAAGGAAATCAAGGAAGGCGATCAGGTCAAGCGGACCGGGCGCATCATCTCCGTTCCCGTTGGCGACGAGATGCTCGGCCGCGTCGTCAACGCGGTCGGCCAGCCAATCGACGGCAAGGGACCGATCACGACGAAACAGTTTCTGCCGATCGAACGCCTCGCTCCGGGCGTGGTGGATCGTCAGCCCGTGAAGGAACCGCTGCAGACGGGACTCAAGGCGATCGACGGAATGGTGCCAATCGGCCGCGGCCAGCGCGAGTTGATCATTGGCGACCGTCAAACAGGCAAGACTGCCGTCGCGGTGGACACGATCATCAATCAGCGCGGCAAGGGCGTCATCTGCATCTACAACGCGATCGGCCAGAAGCAATCGACCGTGGCGCAGGTCGTTCGCACGCTCGACGAGTACGACGCGATGAGCTACACCATCGTTGTCGCCGCCGCGGCGTCGGATCCTGCTCCGATGCTCTATATCAGCCCGTACTCGGCGTGTGCCATCGGCGAGTACTTCCGCGACTCGGGCCGGCACGCGTTGTGTGTCTACGATGACCTCTCGAAGCATGCGCAGGCGTATCGCGAGATCTCGCTGCTGCTGCGTCGTCCGCCTGGACGCGAGGCGTACCCTGGAGATGTTTTCTATCTGCACTCGCGGCTGCTCGAGCGCGCGGCGAAGCTGAATCAGTCACACGGCGGCGGATCGCTGACCGCGCTGCCGATCATCGAGACGCAGGCGGGCGACCTGTCCGCGTACATCCCGACGAACGTCATCTCGATCACCGACGGCCAGATCTTCCTGGAAAGCGACTTGTTCCATCAGGGGGTCCGTCCCGCGATCAACGTCGGCAATTCCGTCTCGCGCGTCGGCGGGTCGGCGCAGATTCGCGCGATGCGGCAGGTAGCCGGGTCGCTGCGTCTCGACCTCGCGCAGTACCGCGAGCTCGCGGCGTTCGCCCAGTTCGGCAGCGATCTCGACAAGGCCACGCAGGCGCAGCTCAATCGCGGCCGCCGTCTCGTGGAAATCCTCAAGCAGCCGCAATATCAGCCGCTCCCTGTCGAGAAGCAGGTCGCCATCGTCTATGCGGCGACAAAGGGCTATCTCGACCCGGTGCCCGTGGAGGAGCTGCGGCGCTATGAGGAGGAGCTCTATCGCTTCCTCGAGACCCGTGCGTCGAACGTACTGACCGGCATCGCCGACAAGAAGATCATCGACGACGAGATCAAGACGGCGCTGGAATCGGCGCTGACGGAATTCGGCAAGCAGTTCAGCGGGACAGTCGCCGCCGCGGCCGTTGCGTAACAGATGCCGTCACTGATCGATCTCCGGCGCCGGATCCGCGCGGTCAAATCGACGCAACAGATCACCAAGGCGATGAAAATGATCGCCGCGTCGCGTCTCAAGCGCGCGCAGGATCGCGTCATCGCCGCGCGCCCCTTTGCGCAGCGAATGTTGAAGGTGCTCAACGGCCTGGTCTCACGCGTGGATCAGGACGCGCACCCGCTGCTTCGCATCCACGCGCAGGGGACGGGCCGGCCGCTGTTGATCGTCATCACCGCCGACAGGGGTCTCTGCGGCAGCTTCAATTCGAACGTGATCAAGGCGGCGGGGCAGTTCATCCTCAATGAAGTGCCGGGCCGCGACATCGCCCTGGGGCTCGTCGGACGCAAGGGCCGCGATTTCTTCCGGCGGCGCGGTTTCGACATCCGATATGAAGCCGTCGGCATCTTTCAGAAGATGACGTTTGCCGAAGCGATCGACATCGCCGATGCGGCGATCGAGGACTTCACGGTGGGCAAGGCCTCGAGCGTCTATCTCGTGTACAACGAATTCAAATCAGTGATGACGCAGCGGATCGTCGTCGAGCGGCTGCTGCCGATCCCGCGACTCGAGGGTGAGGCAGGCGAAGCGTCTGGCGCGCCGAAGCCGCCAGGCGAAAGCGGCGGTCCGAACGTCGACTACCTGTATGAGCCGGCGCCCGAGGACATTTTCCGTGACCTCCTGCCGCGTCACGTCCAGACACAGGTGTATCGCGCGCTGCTCGAATCGAACGCGGCGTTCTTCGCGGCGCAGATGACGGCGATGGACGCGGCGACGAGGAACTCGACCGACATGATCGAGAACCTCACGCTCTACATGAACAAGGTCCGTCAGGCGGCGATTACGCGCGAAATCATCGAGGTGGTGTCGGGCGCCGCCGCGACATAGACAGTGGAGGCCGGGTCCTTCTAGACCCGGCAAATCGAAGATGGCAACAGCTACGGCGCAGAAAACAGGAAAAGTCGTCCAGGTCATCGGACCGGTCATCGACATCGAATTCCCCGAAGGCCTGCCGGGCATCTACAACGCCGTCCGCATCGTCTCCGACGGCAGCGGCGGTTCCGAGAAGATCGATGTCGTTGCCGAGGTCGAGCAGCATCTCGGCGAGAACCGTGTGCGGGCGGTCGCCATGAAGCCGACCGATGGTATGACCCGCGGCATGGAAGTGATCGACACGGGGGCACCGATTTCGGTGCCGGTCGGTCCCGAGACACTCGGCCGCGTCCTGAACGTGCTTGGCGAGCCCGTTGACTTTCCGGATCGCCCGGTGAAAACGAAGGAACGGTGGCCGATCCACCGGCATGCCCCGACGCTCGAACAGCAGTCAACCGAACTGAAGATGTTCGAGACCGGCATCAAGGTCGTCGACCTGCTCGAGCCGTACCTGCAGGGCGGCAAGATCGGACTCTTCGGCGGCGCGGGCGTCGGCAAGACCGTCATCATCATGGAGCTGATTCACAACATCGCCATGAAGCACGGCGGCGTGTCGGTGTTTGGCGGTGTCGGTGAACGGACACGTGAGGGCAACGACCTCTGGCTCGAATTCCAGGAGTCGGGGGTCATCGACGTGAATGACCCGTCGAAGTCGCGCGCGGCGCTGGTCTACGGACAGATGACGGAACCGCCTGGCGCGCGGCTGCGTGTCGGTCTGTCCGCGCTCACGGTTGCGGAGTACTTCCGTGACGGTGAAGGCAAGGACGTGCTTCTCTTCATCGACAATATCTTCCGTTTCACGCAGGCGGGTTCCGAGGTTTCGGCGCTGCTCGGGCGCATGCCGTCCGCGGTCGGTTATCAGCCGACGCTGCTCACCGAGATGGGCGAGCTGCAGGAGCGCATCACGTCGACGAAGAAGGGGTCGATCACCTCGGTCCAGGCGATCTACGTGCCTGCCGACGACTACACCGATCCGGCGCCGGCAACGACCTTCGCGCACCTCGACGCGACGACGAACCTGTCGCGGCAGATCGCGGAGCTCGGTATTTATCCGGCCGTCGATCCGCTGGCGTCCACGTCGCGCATTCTCGATCCGCGCATTCTCGGCGACGAGCATTACAACGTCGCTCGTTCGGTGAAGCAGATCCTGCAGCGCTACAAGGACCTGCAGGACATCATCGCCATTCTCGGGATCGACGAGCTGTCGGAAGAAGATCGTCTCACCGTCTCGCGCGCGCGCAAGCTGCAGCGGTTCCTGTCGCAGCCGTTCTTCGTCGCGGAGCAGTTCACGGGCTTCAAGGGGAAGTACGTTCAGATTGCCGAAACGGTCCGTGGCTTCAAGGAAATCGCCGAGGGCAAGCACGACGAGCTGCCGGAGCAGGCGTTCTACATGGTCGGCACGATCGAGGAGGCCGTTGAGAAGGCTGCATCGATGAAGACGGCCGCGTAAGATGGCTCTACCAACGAAACTTACGCTCGAAGTCGTCACGCCGGACCGCGCGCTGATCCGCGAGGAGGTTGACGAAGTCGTCGTCCCCGGCAGCGAAGGCGAGCTCGGTGTGCTGCCGGGTCACACGCCGCTGCTCTCATCGCTGAAGATCGGCGAGTTGTGGTATCGCCAGGGGCAGGAGAAGCATTACCTGGCGATTGCGTTCGGATTCGTCGAGGTGCTTCCCGATCGTGTCACCGTGCTGGCGGATGTCGGCGAGCGGGCGCAGGAAATCGACGTTCATCGCGCGGAACGCGCCAAGCAGCGCGCCGAGCAGCTGCTCGCGCAGGCACCCCCGCCGCACCTCACGGCGGTCGATCTCGATATCGAACGTGCCCGCATCGCGCTGCTCAAATCGCTGATTCGTCTCCAGGTCGCGAGCCGCGCGCGCACACGCGCCTGAAGGCAAAACAGGCTTCAGGTTTCGGGTTTCAGCTTTCAGGGGTGGTCTAGGTATCAGGCGACTGATACCTTATTGACTGATTCCTGGACCACGACTGAAACCCGACACCTGATACCTGATACCTATCCGTCTTGTTGGCCAGCCTTCGAACGCTTGTCCGATACCGCGCACTCATTCAGAGCCTCGTCGCACGCGAGCTGAAGGCCCGCTATCGCGGTTCCGCTCTCGGCTTCGTCTGGTCGTTCGTGAACCCGCTGCTGCTCCTTCTGATTTACACGTTCGTCTTCACGGTCGTCATGCCGGGCGCACATCCACCGGAACTCGAGCCGTTCGCGTTGTTCATGTTCTGCGGCATCCTGCCGTGGACGTGGTTCTCGTCATCGCTGCTGGAGTCGGCGAACGCCCTGATTGCGGGCGGCAATCTGATCAAGAAGGTCCTGTTCCCGGCGGAGGTGCTGCCGATCGTCAGCGTGCTCGCCGGGCTGGTGCACTTCTGCCTCGGGCTGCCGATTCTGGCCGCCTTCCTGATCTACTACCGCGTGCCGCTGTGGCCGTCCGACCTGCTCTGGTTTCCGCTGATCGTGCTGACGCAGCTGGTGCTGACCATCGGTCTCGCCCTGTTCGTGTCGGCGTTGACGGTCCATTTTCGTGACGTGCGCGATCTGCTCGCGAATCTTCTCACCCTCTGGTTCTTTGCGACGCCGATCATCTATCCGATCACGCAGGCACCCGGGCGAGTCCAGCGACTGCTGAATCTCAATCCGTTCACGCATCTCGCAATCGCGTATCAGGAGGTGCTGTTCAGGCCAGGTCCGTTCACACAGGTGAACCGCCTGATTGCCGTCGGCCTCGCGTCGATCGTCGTTTTTCTGGCGGGGTATTTCGTGTTCGATCGACTGAGAGACACACTTGCGGAGGAAGTCTAGTGAACGCGATCGAGGTTCGCGACGTTCATAAGGTCTACCGCCGCTATGCCCGACGGAAGCAGTTCGCGACGCTCAAGAGCGCGCTCCTTTCCGGAAGCGTTCTGCACGATCTCCGGCCCGACGCCGTGTTCGAGGCGTTGAAAGGCGTCTCGTTCGACGTCACCGCCGGCAGAACCTTCGGCATCATCGGCCGCAACGGCTCCGGCAAGAGCACCATGCTGAAACTGATTGCGGGCATCGGCAAGCCAAACGCAGGGAGTATTCGGGTCGCCGGCCGCGTGTCGGCGCTCATCGAGCTCGGCGCCGGTTTCCATCCAGAGATCTCCGGGCGAGAAAATGTCTACATCAATGGCCTGATGCTGGGTCTCAGCCGCCGCGAGATCGCAAAGAGGTTTGACGAGATCGTCCATTTTGCCGAGCTCGAGGAGTTCATCGATGCGCCCGTGAAGACGTACTCGTCGGGCATGTACATGCGGCTGGGATTTGCGGTTGCCATCAACGTCGACCCTGACGTGCTCCTCGTGGACGAAGTGCTGGCCGTCGGCGACGAGTCCTTCACGCATAAGTGTCTCGACAAGTTCGCGGAGTTCCGGCGCCGCGGCCGCACGGTTCTCCTCGTGACGCACTCGCTTGATCTCGTGACGCGGTTCTGCGACGAGGCGCTGTGGCTCGACGCTGGTGTCGCCAGAACCCATGGCGACCCGAGGCGTGTCATCGATGCCTATCTGATGGATGTCGCACGCGCAGAAAACGACGCGCTCGCCACAACCGGGAATCAGGACCCGGGATCCTGGATCCGGGAAGCGCCTGAACCCACCGATTCCGGATCGTCGATACCGGATCCCGCGCTGGATCTGTTCAAGGCGGCCGAGGGCCGCTGGGGCAGTCGCGAGGCCGAAATCACCGCGGTTGAAATGATTGGGGCCAGCGGTCAGCCCGCGCACCTCTTCCAGTCGGGCGAGCACGTCGACATCCGCTTGCACGTGCGGGCGAACCAGCGTATCAGCGACTTCGCGTTCGGCATCGGCATCTTCAACGCCGAAGGCACCTGCTGCTACGGGACGAACACGGCGATTGACGGCGGCGCGCCTGGCGAACTCACCGGAGAGGGCCTCGTCATCTTCACGATCGATGCACTGAATCTCGTCGACGGCACCTACAAGCTCGATGTCGCCGTGCACCGCCAGGACGGTGTTCCGTACGACTATCATCGCCTTCTCCACACCTTCCGCGTGAAGTCGCCGCGTAAAGAAGTCGGAATCTTCCGCCCCCCACATCGATGGTCGTTCTCGGGCGGCATTCGGATGTCGGGCCTCTGAAAATGGGGTCTGACCCCCTTTTTTCGATCGATCGCGCGGCGCGGCTTGCTGCGGAGGTCCGCAAGCGCGGCGGAAAGGTCGTATTCACCAACGGCGTTTTCGATCTGCTTCATCCCGGCCACGTGCGGTATCTGCAGGAGGCACGCACGCTCGGCGACGCGCTCATCGTCGGCATCAATTCCGACCGGTCCGTTCAGACAAACAAGGGTTCGGCGCGCCCAATTACTCCCGAAGCGGAGCGCGCCGAAATCCTGATCGCGTTGGAGTGTGTCGACGCGGTCGCCATTTTCGATGAAGAAACGCCGGCTGCAATCATCAGGCGCATCCAGCCCGACGTGCTGGTGAAAGGCGCCGACTGGGGCCCGGATAACATCGTCGGTCGGGACACGGTAGAAGCACGTGGCGGGGTTGTCGTGCGGATGGAGCTTGTGCCCGGCTATTCGACGACCGACCTGATCAAGAAAGTCAGATCGGTCCCCTGAGACCGGTTTTCGCGCATGTGACAATAGAAGGTCGAAGGTCGACCTGCCCACCCTGCGCGACCGCGGGGCGGGCGAGTCCTATGTACAGGCAATGACAACGGCTACGTCTCTCACGCTGCGGGCACTGTTCAGCCGAGCGGCATCCAAGGTATTACTCGACCGCCCGGCGGCTGTCGTCTCTGGTCTGACCCCGGCAGCCAAGGCGCTGGCAGCGACGGTTGCGGCTCGTACGGCTACGGGCGTCACCCTTCTCGTCGTCCCGACGGACAAGGACGTTGAGCAGATGACGGCCGACGGACGTTTCTTCTACGCCGCGCTCGAAGGTGCGTCCGACGCGGACGTCGAACGCGCGGTGCTTCCCCTGCCGTCGCTTCAGATCGATCCCTATCGGGGCATGACACCGCACTTTCGCGTATCAGCCGCTCGAGCGCGGGCACTCCATGGCGCCGCCACCGGAACGGCGCGTTTGATTGTGGCGTCGGCGGCCGCACTTCTTCCGCGCGTCAGCCGGCCGGAGCGCCTGTTGAGCGCCTCGCTGGACCTCCGCTCTGGAACGGAGATCGACCCGCAGAATCTCGCGGATCTGCTCGTCGATGCCGGGTTCACGCGCGAAGACCCTGTTGAAGAACATGGGTCGTTCGCGATCCGCGGCGGCATTGTCGACATCTTTCCAGCAGGCGATTCCGAGCCGGTTCGTCTCGAGTTTGTCGGCGACATGGTCGAATCGCTGCGTCGATTCGATCCGTCCACTCAGCGATCGACCGGCGCAATCGATCAGCTGCTGATCGTTCCCGTGCGGGAATGGTTCGACGAGGAACTGTCCTCAGCAAATGACCTCCGACCCCATTTATTCGAATTCCTCGGGGCGTCACAGGGGCTCCATGTGCTGGTGTCGGAGGAGGAACAGGTCAGAGAACAGGCGCAGCGCGTTCGCGACCAGCTCGCGTCGAGCTACGAGGACGCCGCCGCGCGGGGACACGTCGCCGCGCGGCCGCCGTCGCAGGCCTACGTCGGCTGGCAGGATCTCGAGCCTCGCCTTGCTTCCGCACGGCGCCTCGAGGAGCTGACCGTCGATGATTCCGGGCAGCTCCATCATGTTCGTTGCCAGCCGGCGATGGAATTCCGCGGCCGCGTCGGCGATTGGATCGCCGAGCTACGGCAGGCGCGCGAGCGCGGCGACGCAATCCTTTTCGTGGCTGAAAGCGCCGGCCGCGCCGAGCGGACCATCGAGATTCTGCAGGAATACGACATCGTTGCGGTGCCCGTGGAACGCGCAGAAGACGCGTACGCGTCGCCGGTCCTTGTTGCCGTCGGGTTACTGTCGCGCGGCTTCCGGTTGACCGACGCGGCGCTGCAAATCTACGTCGAAACCGATGTCTTCGAGGAAGAACGCCACGCGCCCGAGAAACGGCGGAATCTCGCGAAGACGTTCCTCTCGGACCTTCGAGATCTCAAAGTCGGCGATCTCGTCGTACATGTAGACCACGGCATTGGCGAATTCGTCGGACTGAAACAGCTTGGCGTCCGCGGCAGCGCGGAAGGCGCGCACGAGTTCCTCGAGCTGCGGTACCACGGCGACGACAAGCTCTTTGTTCCCGTCGAACGGCTCGACCTGATTCAGAAGTACACCGGTGGTACACGGCCTGCGCTCGATCGCCTGGGCGGCACCACATGGGAAAAGGCCAAGACGCGCGTCAAGAAGGCGATGCGGGACATGGCCGAGGAGCTGCTGAAGCTCTACGCGCAACGCAAGGCTGTGCCCGGCTATGCCTTCTCACCCGATACGCACTGGCAGGAAGAGTTCGAGGCGGCCTTTCCGTACGAGCTGACCGTCGACCAGGCGTCGGCCATCGCGGAGATTAAGAAGGACATGGAAGCGGCGACGCCGATGGACCGACTGCTTTGCGGCGATGTTGGCTACGGCAAAACCGAAGTCGCGATGCGGGCCGCATTCAAGGCCGTGATGGACGGCAAACAAGTCGCAGTGCTCGCGCCGACAACGGTTCTTGCATTTCAACACCTGAAGACGCTGCGCGACCGCTTCGTGGGTTTCCCGATAACGATCGACATGGTCAGCCGTTTCCGCACCAAACAGGAAACCAAGACCATTCTCGACGGCCTCGCCTCTGGAAAGGTCGACGTCATCGTCGGGACGCATCGGCTTCTGTCCAAGGACGTGATCTTCAAGGACCTCGGACTTCTGGTGGTCGACGAAGAGCAGCGGTTCGGCGTCGCGCACAAGGAGCGCATCAAACAAATGCGCAAGCGCATCGACGTGCTGACGATGACTGCCACGCCGATTCCAAGAACATTGAACATGTCGCTCGTCGGTATCCGCGACATGTCGATCATCGAGACGCCGCCGAAGGATCGACTCTCCATCCAGACAAACGTCGTCAAGTTCGATGCGCCCGTCATCGAGCGCGCCGTGCGCAACGAGCTGGGGCGCGGCGGACAAATCTATTTCGTCCACAATCGTGTTGAATCGATCTTCTCGATTGGCCATCTCTTGCAGCGTCTCGTCCCCGAAGCGCGCATCGTCATCGGTCACGGGCAGATGGGTGAGGATGAACTGGAGCGGGCGATGCTCGGGTTCGTCGAGCGTCAATACGACGTCCTGCTTGCAACGACGATTGTGGAGAACGGTCTCGACATCCCCAACGCCAATACGATCATCATCAACCGCGCCGACAGGTACGGCCTCTCGCAGCTTTATCAACTCCGCGGTCGCGTTGGCCGCTCGGATCGGCCCGCGTATGCCTACCTGCTGATCCCGCCACAGGAATCGCTCTCGTCGGTCGCACGGAAGAGGCTTGCGGCAATCAAGGAGTTCAGCGACCTCGGCAGCGGGTTCCGCGTCGCCGCACTCGATCTCGAGATCCGCGGCGCGGGGAATCTGCTCGGGGGCGAGCAGAGCGGACACATCGATGCGGTCGGATTCGAGATGTACATGAAGCTGCTCGAGGAAACCGTGCGCGAGCTGAAGGGCGAGGATATCGAGGACGACGTCCGGGCGACGGTGAATCTCGGGGTGGACCTCAAGATCGACGAAGGTTACATCCCCGATATGAATCAGCGGCTGATGGTCTACCGGAAGGTTGCCGCGACACGAACCGAGAAGCAGCTCGAGGCGACCCTCGACGAGGTCGCGGATCGGTACGGCCCGCCCACTGATTCGGTGCTCAACCTCGCCGAATACGGCCGCATCCGCATCATGGCCGACCGTCTTGGCGTCGATGCGATCGACCGCGAGGGGCGGCTTGTCGTCATAAAGTTCAGGCCCCAGGCGAAGGTCGATCCGGTCAGGCTGGTCAAGGTCGTTCACGAGTGGCCGGGTGCGGTGCTGGTTCCACCGGTGTCGTTAAAGCTCGATTTGGACGCTGCTGACGCGCGCAAAACGCCAAAAAAACGCGAGTCATCGTGGTGGACGGCGCGAGCGACTTCGGGAGAGGTCAAACCTGGGTTTACGAAGGAAGAGATTCTTCGCAAGCCGAAGCAGAATCCTCGCGCAGAAGGTGGGATGTTCTCGCGCCTGGAAGAGCTCCTCGGGGCGCTCGGTCCGGGTTAAGATGTTGAATTCCAAGGAATTGCACATGTTCAAACGATTCGCGCTCGTCGCGCTCATTCTTGCCGCCCCTCTCCACGCAGAAGTCATCGAACAGGTCCTCGTGAAGGTGAACGGCGACATTGTGACCAAAAGCGACTTCGAGCGGCTGCAGCTCGAGCTGCTTCGCCAGCGTCCGGAGCTGCAGAACGTGACGCCGGAGAGTCCCGAGTTGCAGAAGGCGGTAGCCGAGAGCACGCCGCAGCTCATTCTGAGCGCCGTTGACGAGCTGCTGCTCGTGCAGCGCGGCCGCGAGCTTGGCTACGTCATG
>Ga0075425_100004714_pt1 | contig 14097 bp, 14 predicted proteins | sample SoiMethybrSBSTD4_FD_75300 | JGI IMG/M metagenome (GOLD analysis project Ga0075425, IMG submission 75300) | Bulk soil microbial communities from a Populus tree surrounding site in Tennessee, USA - Soil MetaG P. TD hybrid SBSTD4 | ecosystem: Environmental > Terrestrial > Soil > Tree plantation...
GTCGAAAACGACACCGCCCTCGACGAGGTCAAGCGCGACGTGAAGCGGCTCTGCGATCAGTTCCCGCTCTACGCGGCGCGCCTCGAGGCCTACGACGCGGCGCTGGCCGCGCACGCCTAGACCCCGGAAAGCGACCGGACCCGGGGAAAGCGCGGCGGCGCGCTAAACTCATGGGTCCGTGCCCGGACTGGCCCCCGCCGCTTCGACGGATTTCTTCGGCCCCCGCGGGCTGCTGGCCCGCGTGCTGCCCACTTACGAAGAGCGCGCGGCCCAGGCGCGCCTCGCCCAGGCCGTCGCCCAGGTCCTGACCGACGGCGGGATCCTGCTGGCGGAGGCGGGCACCGGCACCGGCAAGACCCTGGCCTACCTGCTGCCCGCGGTGGAGCTCGGACGCCGCGTCATCGTCTCCACCGGCACCAAGAACCTCCAGGAGCAGCTCCTCACCAAGGACCTTCCGCTCCTGGCTCGCGCGCTCGGACGGGACCTCAGCGTCGCGGTCATGAAGGGCCGCGGCAACTACCTCTGCCTCCTCCGCTACAAGTCCTTCGGCCAGGCCGGCAGCTTCCGCCGCTTCGACGAGATCCCCCTCTTCCGGGCCGTGGAGGACTGGGCCCCGCGCACGGAGACGGGAGACCGCGGCGAGGTGGAGGACCTTCCGGACGGCGCCGACTTCTGGCGCGAGATCTCGGCCGCCAGCGAGAACTGCATCGGGCAGGCCTGTCCCGACTTCGATCCCTGCTGGGTCACGCGCATGCGGCAGCGCGCGCTGGAAGCCGACCTCGTCGTCGTCAACCATCACCTGCTCTGCGCGGACCTCGCGGTGAAGGACGGAAGCTACGGCTCCGTCATCCCCGATTACGACACCGTGATCCTCGACGAGGCCCATCTCCTGGAGGACGTGGCCACCCAGTACTTCGGGATCCAGGTCTCCTCGCACCGGGTCGAGGACCTCTGCCGCGACGTGGAGCGCGAGCTCAAGGCCGCGCGCCTGGACGGACGCGACGTGCACGCGGAGCTCGACGCGGTGCGGCATCGCAGCGAGAGCTTCTTCAAGACGGTGTCCCAGGGACGCGGGCACCGGCTCAAGAAGGGCTGGATGCCCCCGCGGGTGGCCGAGCAGGCGTCGGCCATGCTCGAGCGCTTCGAAGGACTGCGGACGGCGCTGCTCGCCATCCCCGAGCGGTCGGACCCGCTGACCTCCCTGGCCGGGCGCACGCAGGGCCTGGCCCAGGACCTCACCTTTGTGCTGGGGGCGGAGGACGACGGGCACGTCTGCTTCGTGGAGACGCGCGGACGGGGCGTCTTCCTCCGCGCCACGCCCATCGACGTGTCCGCGCGGCTCAAGGAGCTGCTCTTCGATCAGGTGCGCGCGGCCGTGCTCACCTCCGCCACCCTGGCCGTGGACGGCGGGTTCGAGTACCTGAAGTCGCGCCTCGGCCTGGAGCCCACGGACGAGGTGATGCTGGCTTCGCCCTTCGACTACGCGGAGCAGGCCGTGCTGTACGTGCCGAGGCGCATGCCCGAGCCGTCCGCGCCCTCGTTCGTCGATCGCGCGGCGGAGGAGATCGTGCGCATCCTCGAGGTGAGCCGCGGCCGCGCCTTCGTCCTGTTCACGTCCTACGCGAACATGAACGCAGTGGCGGAGCGCATCGCCGCGCGCGTCGAGTACCCGCTGCTCATGCAGGGGGAGGCGCCCAAGCCGGTCCTGCTGGAGACGTTCCGGCGCACGCCGGGCGCGGTCCTGCTCGCGACCTCGTCCTTCTGGCAGGGCGTGGACGTCGCGGGCGAGCAGCTCTCCTGCGTGATCATCGACAAGCTGCCGTTCGCGTCGCCCGCCGACCCCGTCGTGCAGGCGCGCATCGAGCGCCTCCGCAACCAGGGGGGCAATCCTTTCCAGGAGTACCAGGTCCCCGTCGCGATCCTGATGCTCAAGCAGGGGCTCGGACGGCTGATCCGGTCCGCGGCCGATCGGGGCATCCTGGCCGTGCTGGACAGCCGCCTGGTGGAGCGGCCCTACGGGCGCCGCTTCCTGGAGAGCCTCCCTCCGGCGCGGCTGGTGCACGACCTCGCCCAGGTCGCGGACCACCTTGATTAGGACCGCTCTCGTCCGTGCGGCTCTCACCGCCCTGATCGCCTCCCGGGCGGCGGGTGTGCTCGCCCAGCCCGATCGCATCAGCGATGCCGACCTGACCGTCACGTCCCTCGACCGCCCGGTCTCGCTCGCGGTGGACTGGCGCCAGAAGACGGGCGACGACCTGAGGTGGGCCCAGGACGACTACGACGATTCGTCGTGGGCGCGGGTGCGCGTGCCCCTGGGCTGGGGCCGGCACGCCGGCCCGCGCGAGTCCTACGCGTGGTACCGGCTCACCGTCCAGGTCGGCCCCGACGGCCTCGGCCCCACGCCGGAGGAGCGGGCCCGTCTCCGCCTCGGCCTGGCCATCGGCAAGGTGGACAGCGCGTACGAGGTCTTCGCGGGGGGCGAGCGCCTGGGCGGCGTGGGCGGCCTGCCCCCGCAGTACCGCATCGACTACGACCGCCACGGCATCTACTTCGTCCCCGCCTCCGCCGTCGAGCCCAGCGGCCGTCTCGTCCTCGCCCTGCGCACCTGGAAGTCCGGCGTCACCAGCCCCAGCATTCCCGCGCCCGTCGAGGGCCGCTATCGCCTGGGCCCGATCGACGAGCTGACGCGGGACGACCTCTTCGCCGAGCTGCCCGCGCTGTTGTTCGGCGTCCTCTTCCTCGCCGCCGGCCTCTACCACCTCCAGCTCTTCCGCCGCCAGCCGGACCAGCGCGTCTACCTCTGGTTCGGGCTGGTCGCGGTCGGGGCGGGCATCTACACGCTGCTGCGCAGCCAGTGGAAGTACCTTCTCTCCGACGACTTCGTGCTCCTGAAGGAGATCGAGCACGCGCTCCTGTACGGGATCGCGATCCTGTTCGTGCAGTTCCTGTGGCCGTTCCTCTCGCGTCCGATCTCGCGGCCGATGCGCGCCTTCCAGGTCGCGAACGCCGTGGGCGGCATCGCCGTCTTCCTCTCCCCCGGGCTCGGCCTCAACCTCCGCCTGCTGCCCCTCTGGGAGCTGGGCGCGCTCTTCCTGGCCGGAGCCATGTTGTGGGAGATCCTGCGCGCGGCCTTCTGGGGCCATCCGGAGGCGCGCACGGTCCTCCTCGGGCTGGTCGCCATGACGGGCTGCTACGTGCACGACATCGTCCTCGAGCGGGGATGGATCGCGCCCTCGGTCCGGCTCATTCCCGTCGGCTTCGCCGCCTTCCTGACCTCGATGGCGGTCTCGCTCGCGAACCGCTTCAGCCGCGTGCATCGCGACGTGGTCACCTTCCGCCGTGATCTCGAGCACCGCGTGCTGGAACGGACGCAGGAGCTCTCGAAGCGCACGGAGGACCTCTCCAAGGCCAACGAGCAGCTCCGCGAACGCACCCTCGAGCTGGGGGAGGCCAGCCTGGCCAAGAGCCAGTTCGTGGCCAACATGAGCCACGAGATCCGCACGCCCATGAACGGCGTGATCGGGATGGCGTCGCTCCTGCAGAACACGCCGCTCTCGCCCGAGCAGCGCGACTACGTGGAGACGATCGGCAGCTCCGGCCGCGCCCTGATGCGCATCATCGACGACATCCTGGACTTCTCGAAGATCGAGTCCGGCCACCTCGCCCTGGAGAGCGTGGACCTCGCGCCGCGCCAGCTCGTGGCGGAGGTGATCCGCCTCTTCGCCCCTCTGGCCAAGGCGAAGGGCATCGACCTGGCGGCGACGATCGAAGACGGCGTGGCCCACGTCCTGCGCGGCGACCCCGGCCGCCTGCGCCAGGCCCTGGTCAACCTCGTGGGCAACGCCGTGAAGTTCACCGAGAAGGGCCAAGTGACGGTGCGCGTGCGCGCGGAGGCGGAGGAGGAGGGGGCCCAGCTCGTCCGCTTCGCCGTGCGCGACACCGGCATCGGCATCACGCCGGAGGCGCTGGGGCGCCTCTTCCAGCCCTTCGCGCAGGCGGACGGGTCCACCACGAGAAAATACGGCGGCACCGGCCTCGGCCTCGTCATCTCCAAGCGGCTGGTCGAGCTGATGGGCGGCCAGCTCGGAGTCATGAGCGAGCCCGGCGAGGGCAGCGTGTTCTGGTTCACGGCCCGGCTCGAGCGCTCCGCGCTCACCGCGCGCCCGGAAGCGCTGGGGGCGTCCGAGATCTCGGCGAACGACGTGGCGCCCCTGGGCGACCTCGCGCCGCCCGTGCCCGTGCCCGCGCCCGCCTCCCCGCTCGGCGATCCGGGCCGTCGCGCCGGCTCCACCCGGGGGCGGGTCCTGGTCGCGGAGGACAACGTCGTGAACCAGAAGGTCGCGGCGCGCATCCTGGAGCGGCTCGGTTACGCGGTGGACGTGGCCGCCACCGGCAACGAGGCGGTGGCCGCGGTGGGACAGCACACCTACGACGCGATCCTCATGGACGGCCAGATGCCCCAGACGGACGGCTTCGAGGCCACGCGCGTGATCCGCGCCATGGAGGGCGCGCATCACACGCCGATCATCGCCCTGACCGCGAGCGCGATGCACGGGGACCGCGAGCGCTGCCTGGCCGCGGGCATGGACGACTACATCTCGAAGCCCGTGAGTCCCGAGCAGCTCGAGGCCGTCCTCCTGCGCTGGGTCCCCGTGGCCGGCGCCGTCCCGCGCGAGCCCCATCGCGCGCCGGAGTGGGCGGAGCGCAGCACCGGCCCCGTGGACTGGGACGTCCTCTCCGAGCTCCTGGCCATGACCAGGCCCGAGTTCCTCCAGGAGCTGGTCGGCATCTTCCTGCGTGACTCGCGGCGCATGATGGCCGAGCTGCGCGCCGCCTACGAGCGCGGCGCCCGCGCCGAGTGCAGGCTCATCGCCCACAAGCTGCGCGGGAGCTGCGCCACCATCGGGGCACGGCGCATGATGAAGCTCACCGCGGAGCTGGAGGAGCTCGGCGACGAGGCGATGGAGGCGCGCGGCGGGGCCGTGCTCGCCGACCTCGAGGAGGAGTTCGCGGCGGTGCGGGGGGCCCTCCTCACCGAGAAGCGGCGGGCCGGCGCTCCGTTCGTCGTCGTCGAAGACGGGCCCGACTGACGCCCCTCAGACCGTCGCCGGCCCCGGCGTCTCGACCTCGGCCTCCGCGGGGTTGAGGCGCAGGGAGAGGATCCCCGCCGCCACCACCAGCGCGCCCCCGGCCAGCGTGAACGCGTCGGGGAGCTTGCGCCAGAACAGCCAGTCCAGGCCGGCCGCGAACACCACCGAAGAGTAGATGAAGGGGCCGACCTGCGACGCGGGCGCATGCGCGTAGGCCCGCGTCATGGCCAGCTGGCCCGCGGTCGCGGTCAGTCCCATGGCCAGGGCGGCCAGCCACACCAGGCCGTGCGGCGTCCGCCAGGACACGGCCGTGGGCAGGGCGGAGAGGACGGTGGCGGTGATCGCGAAATAGAAGACGATGCGCGCCACGGGCTCGGTGCGGGTCAGCCGCCGCACGCCGACCTGGGCCACCGCGGCGAAGAGGGCCGAGGCCACGCCCAGGAGGGCGACGGGCTCCATCAGCCCGCTGCCCGGCCTCAGGATGACGATCACTCCGAGGAAGCCGACGGCCACCGGGATCCAGAGCCGTCGCGGGAAGTCCTCGCCGAGCCAGGCGCTCTCCACGAACGGGATGAAGATGGGCAGCGAGTAGTTGAGGAGCACGGCGTCGGCCAGCCGCATGTGCGCGAGGGTGTAGAAGAAGCAGTACATCGACGCGATCCCGGCCAGGCTGCGGATGAGGTGCTCGCGCACCTGGGTGGTGCGCAGGTCCACCCCGATGATGAAGGGGAGCAGGGTGAGCAGCCCGAAGCCGCTGCGGAAGAACACCACGACCACGTTGGGCAGGCTGGCGGAAGCGATCTTCACCGCGACGCTCATGAGCGCGAAGAGCAGCGCGGAGGCGACCATGTAGAGCCCGCCGCGCCGGAGGTCGTACTCGTGAGCCATGGCCGGCAATGATAAGTTACGAGGAACTCGCGGCCGGGTTGGGCAAGGCGAAGGCTCGAGATGATTGCTGCGCGTGCGCCGTCTGACTGATCGCACCACGCAGCTTGGCCACCAGTCAGTGAGCTCGGCGCCGCGCAGCGGCGGCGAGCGACGGGGGGTTTCAGGGGGGGAGCTCCTACCCACCGTGACGATGTGGGAGTTCCCCCCCTGAGATAAAAGACGTCAAGATGTTCGAAGTGACCTATGAGACGACGTTCTGCGCCACGCACCGGCTGACGCGCGATGAGGAGCCCATCGAGCCCAACCACGGCCACGATTGGCGGGTGGAGGCGGTGGCGGCGGGGAAGGACCTCGACGGCCTCGGCGTGGTCATCGACTTCGAGCACCTGAAGAAGGCCGTGGGCGAGGTGGCGGCGACCTTCCATTACCGCGACATGAACGAGCATCCCGGCCTGCGCGGCCTCAGCCCCTCGGCGGAAGTGGTGGCGCGGTATTTCTTCGACGAGGTCCGCAAGGGCCTGGGCCCGGAAGGGCGGCTCCTCCGGCGCGTGCGCGTGTGGGAAGCGCCCGGCTGCTCCGCCTCCTACGCGGAGTAGGACGCTGCTCACCGTCAACGAGATCTTCTTCTCCATCCAGGGCGAGGGCACCCGCACGGGCCTGCCCTGCGTGTTCGTGCGCCTCACCGGGTGTCCGCTGCGCTGCGTCTACTGCGACACCGCCTACGCCTTCTACGAGGGATCGCGGCGGGAGGAGGAGGACGTCATCGCCGAGATCGAGCGCTTCCCGTGCCGCCTGGTCCTGCTCACGGGGGGCGAGCCCCTCTCGCAGCCCGCCGCCTTTCCGTTCGTCACGAGCCTGCTCGACCGCGGGTGGCAGGTCCTGATCGAGACCTCCGGGCACGTGCCCCTCGACGGGCTGGACGCGCGCGCGGTGGCCATCGTGGACGTGAAGACGCCCAGGTCGGGGGAGTCGCACCGGATGCACTGGCCCAACCTCGACCGCCTGCGCCCGCAGGACGAGGTCAAGTTCGTGATCGCGGACCGCGAGGACTACGAGTGGTCGCGCGCCCTCCTGCGCGAGCGCGCGTGGGCGGGGGAGCGCGCCGTCCTCTTCTCGCCCGTGCACGACACCCTCGCCCCCGGCGAGCTGGCGCGCTGGATCCTGGAGGACGGGCTGCCCGCGCGCGTGCAGGTCCAGCTCCACAAGTACCTCTGGCCCGGGGTGGAGCGCGGGGTTTGAGCGGGCCGCGCCCGCTCGCCGTCGTCTGCGTGAGCGGAGGCATGGACTCCGCGGTCACCGCCGCCACCGCGGCCCGCGATCACGATCTGGCCTTCCTGCACGCCAACTATGGCCAGCGCACCGAGGGCAAGGAGCTGGCCTGCTTCCACGCCCTGGCGGACCACTACGCGGCGCGCACGCGCCTCGTGGTCGATTTCCCCGTGTTCGCGGCCATCGGCGGCAGCAGCCTGACCGATCGCCGCATTCCCGTCCGCGAAGGAGAGCCGGAGGCCGACCGCATTCCGACTTCGTACGTGCCCTTCCGCAACGCGCACCTCCTGGCCACGGCCACCTCCTGGGGCGAGATCCTCGGCGCGCGCGCGATCTTCGTGGGCGCGGTGTGGGAGGACTCCTCCGGCTATCCGGACTGTCGTCCCGCGTTCTACCGGGCCTTCGAAGAGGCCATCGCGCAGGGGACGCGGCCGGAGACACACCTCCGGATCGAGACGCCGGTCATCCAGATGTCCAAGGCCGACATCGTGCGCCAGGGAAGAACGCTGGGCGTGCCTTTCGACAAGACCTGGTCCTGCTATCAAGCGGAGGACCTCGCCTGCGGCGCCTGCGAGTCCTGCCGGCTGCGGCTCCGGGGATTCGCGGAAGCGGGAGTACCGGACCCCTTGGCCTATCGGACGGGCGCGTGAGAAACTGGAAGGGTTTGTGAGGGCCTGGCCCTCGGAGGACGAATCGATGATGAAGCGCGTGTACGTGGCGGCCGCCCTCGTCGCCGCCGGCCTGCTGCTGACCGCGGATGCAGGGTGGGCGCAGTCCACCGGCGCCGTTCGCGGCCGCGTCGTGGACGAAAAGGGCGCACCGCTGCCGGAGGCCCTCATCAACCTGGACTTCCAGGGCGGGGTGACGCGGAAGTTCGACACCAAGACGAACAAGAAGGGCGAGTTCACCCAGGTCGGGCTGGTGCCCGGCGGCTACCGGATCACCGCCAACAAGGAAGGGTACGTCGGCACCTACCTGGACACGCGCGTCGGCCTCGGCGAGCCCATGCAGCTCCCCGATCTCAAGCTGGTGACCAAGGCCGCGGCCCAGGCGGCGGCCGGGGGCGAGGTCGAGAAGGCCAACGCCGCGCTGCGTGAGCTGTTCGCCAAGGCGAACCAGCTCAGCACCGAAGGCAAGTCCGACGAGGCCATCGCCGCCTACAACGAGGTCCTGGCCAAGAACCCGCAGGTCGCGGAGGCGCACTACAACATCGGCTTTATCCAGGCCAAGAAGAAGGACTGGGCCGCCGCCGAGGCCGCGTACCTGAAGGCGCTCGAAGTGCGTCCCGGATACGGCGAGGCGATCTCCGCCCTGGCCCGCGTCTACCAGGACAGCGGCCAGGCCGCGAAGGCCACCGAGCTCCTGACCAAGGCGGCCACGGACAACCCGAAGGACGGCAAGGTCCAGTTCAACCTCGGCGTCTTCTACCTGAACTCCGGCAAGGCCGAAGAGGCGTCGGCGGCGTTCCAGAAGGCGGCGGAGGCCGATCCCGCCAACGCCGAGATCTACTACTACCTCGGGACCCTCGCCGTGGGCCAGAACAAGATCCCGGAGGCCATCGCGAACCTCGAGAAGTACCTCTCGATGAACCCGACGAACGCGCAGAACACGGCCACCGCCCAGGGACTGCTCGCCGCCCTCAAGCCCAAGAAGTGACGTGATCGCCAGCCGCGTCGCCGCCGTGCGGGAGCGCATCGCCCGGGCGGCGGCGCGCGCGGGGCGCTCTCCCGACGACATCACCCTCATCGCCGTCAGCAAGACCCAGCCCGCGGACGTCGTGCGCGAGGCCTTCGGCGCCGGCCTCCGCCACTTCGGCGAGAACAAGGTCCAGGAAGCCGAGGACAAGATCGCCGCCCTCTCGGATCTCCGCGCGGCCGGCCTCGTCTGGCACATGATCGGGCACGTCCAGAGCAACAAGGGCCGCCGTGCCGCGGAGCTCTTCGACGCCGTGGATTCCGTGGACGACGCCACCCTCGCCAAGCGCCTCGAGCGCGGAGCGGAGGCGGCTCGCAAGCAACTGCCGGTGCTGATCCAGGTGGACCTGGGCAAGGAGGCCACCAAGTTCGGCCTGGACGAAGCGCACCTCTTCCCGACCCTCGAGCAGCTCCGCGGCTACAAAGCCGTGCACGTCGAGGGCCTCATGGTGCTGCCTCCCCTGGCGGAGGATCCAGAAGCGGCGCGCCCCTACTTCCGCCGCCTGCGGGAGCTCCTCGAGGAGGCGCGGGGCCAGGGCCTGGTGCGCGGGCGCGCGCTGTCCATGGGGATGAGCCACGATTTCGAGGTGGCGATCGAAGAGGGGGCCACCCACGTCCGCGTGGGCACGGCTCTCTTCGGGGAACGCAAGAGGCCATAGACTGGACGCATGTTCATCCTGGGAAACATCCTGATCGGCCTGGGACGCGTGCTCTTCTACTTCTTCCAGTTCTACATGATCGTGCTGCTCGGTCGGGCGATCGTGTCCTGGGTCAGCGCCGATCCCCGGAACACGATCGTCCGCTTCCTGGTGCAGGCGACCGATCCGCCCCTGCGCGTCATCCGCCACATGCTGCCGGTCAGCCTCCGCTACTTCCCGCTCGACGTCGCCTTCCTGGTGCTGCTCGCCCTCGTCATCTTCGCGGAGTACGCAGTGGCGCAGACCCTGATGGACATCGGGGTCCGCCTGCGCGGCCCGGGCGCTCTCGTCTAGCCGTCCGGCCCCCCGCGCACCGGGGCGATTCGGCTTGAGCCCGGCCCGCGATCGTGCGACCCTACCCGGCAGGATGGAGCCATGAAAATCTCGCCGATGGACATCCAGCGGCAGACCTTCGGCCAGGCCTTCCGCGGGCTCGACCCCGACGAGGTGCGCGCCTACCTGAACATCGTGGCCGAAGAGGTCGCGGCCCTGCAGATGGAGCGCGACCGCCTCGACCAGGAGCTCGCGTCGCTGCGCTCCCTCCTCGACGAGCACCGCCAGCGCGAGACGATCCTCAAGAACACGCTCCTCACCGCCCAGCGCGTGTCGGAGGAGATCCGCGACAACGCGCGCAAGGAGGCGGAGACCACGGTCAAGGAAGCGGAGATGCAGGCCGACCGCCTGGTCGAGCTGGCCCAGGGCCGCGCCCACGAGGTGGAGCGCGGCATCCTCGACCTGCGCGCCCACCGCAGCGCGCTGCGCACGGACGTGCGCGCCCTGATCACGCGCCTGAGCCACCTGCTCGACCTCCAGGAGGAGGCCGAGCTCGAGGACAACCTCCGCTTCCTGAAGCGGCGCGAGGAGGCCCAGTAGCGAGTCGCTTCGTCTCCCCCGCGGGCCCCCGGCGATGATCGAGGTCCGCGACGTGGCCGGAGGGGCGACCGTGCGCGTGCGCGTCTCGCCGCGGGCTTCGCGGGACGAGGTGGCGGGGGAGCGCAACGGCGCCCTCGTCGTCCGCCTCACCGCGCCTCCCGTCGAGGGCCAGGCCAACGCGGCCCTCGTGCGCTTCCTGGCCCGCCACCTCGGGGTCGCGCCTTCCGCGGTGTCGGTCGCGCAGGGCGCGAAGACGCGCGACAAGGTGCTGCTCGTCGCGGGCGCGCGCGCGGACGACATCAGGGCCTCCCTCGCCGGATGACGCACGATCTCGTCGTCCGCAACATCGGAAGGCTGATCACCCCCACCGGGCGGGCGCCCCGTCTCGGTCCCGAGCTCGCCGCCGTGCGCGAGATCCCGGCCGCCGCCCTGGTCGCGCAGGAGGGCCGGATCACGTACGTCGGTCCGGAGTCCCTGCTGCGGCCGGACGACATCCCGCCCCGCGCGCCCATCCTCGACGCCGGCGGCGCCGTCGTCCTCCCCGGCTTCGTGGACGCGCACACCCACCTCGCCTTCGCCGGCGATCGTGACGGCGAGATCCGCCAGCGGCTGGCGGGCGCGACCTACAAGGAGATCGCGGCCGCCGGCGGCGGCATCGTGCGCACGGTGGCGGCCACGCGCGCCGCGGACCGGGAGACGCTCGCCTCCCTCCTGCGCGCGCGCCTGGACGAGATGCTCCTGTGCGGGACGACGTCCGCGGAGGTCAAGAGCGGCTACGGCCTGGAGACACCGGCGGAGATCCGGTCGCTGGAGGCCATCCGCGAGGCGGCGGACCATCCGGTGACGCTCGTGCCCACCTTCCTGGGCGCGCACGAGGTGCCGCCGGAGCACCGCGCGCAGCGCGAGCGCTACGTCGAGATCCTCGTGAGCGAGATGATCCCCGAGGTCGCGCGGCGCGGCCTGGCCACCTTCGCGGACGTCTTCTGCGAGGAGGGCGTGTTCACGGTGGCGGAGAGCCGCCGCATCCTGGAGGCCGCGCGCGCCTCCGGCCTCGCCCTGCGCATCCACGCGGACGAGCTGGGCTGGACGGGCGGGGCGGAGCTGGCGGGCGCGCTGGGCGCGCGCTCCGCGGACCATCTCCTCTTCGTCTCGGAAGCAGGCATGTCCGCGCTGGCCGCGGTCCGGTGCGCGGCCACGCTCCTGCCCTCCGCCGCGTTCTACCTGCGGCTGGGACGATACGCGCCCGCGCGCGCGCTCGTGGAGGCGGGCGTGCCCGTCGCCCTCGCCACCGACGGCAACCCGGGCGGGGGCCTGTCGCCGTCCCTGCCCTTCGCGATGACGGTCGCGTGCTTCGCCATGGACCTGTCGATCGAGGAGGCCCTCACCGCGGCCACGCTCAACGCGGCGTATTCGCTCGGCCTGGACATGGAGAGGGGCAGCCTGGAGGCGGGGAAACGCGCCGATCTCGTGATCCTGCGGTCGGCACGCCTCCTCGACCTCCTGCGCGTGGGAATCCCGGCCGTGCGGACGGTGGTGAAGGACGGCGGAGTGGTCGTACGCGACGGCGCGCGCTTGGCGGGATAGGATCGCGGGCGATGCCTTCCGTCCTCGTCGTCGAAGACCTGCGCAAGACGTATCCCGGCACGCGGAAGACTCCGGCCGTGGAAGCGGTGCGGGGAATCTCGTTCGCGGTGGAAGCGGGCGAGACGTTCGGACTGCTCGGCCCCAACGGGGCGGGCAAGAGCACGACCCTCGGCTGCATCACGAGCCTGGTCCGTCCCACGTCCGGCCGCATCGTCGTGGACGGCGTGGACGCCCAGCGCGACCCGCAGAAGGTCAAGCGCCTCATCGCGGTGGTGCCGCAGACCCGGAACCTGGACCGCGACCTGAGCGTGCGCGAGGTCCTCACCTATCACGGGCGCTACTTTGGGCTGGAGGCGGCCGAGCGCGAAGCGCGCGCGGACCGCCTGCTCGAGGAGATGCAGCTCACGGACAAGGCGAAGGCGAAGCCCCTGACCCTCTCCGGCGGCCTGCAGCAGCGGGCCATGATCGCGCGCGCCCTCATGCACGACCCGCGCGTGCTGCTCCTGGACGAGCCCACCACCGGCCTCGATCCGCAGGCGCGCCGCGCGCTCTGGGACACCTTGCGCGGCCTGCAGCAGCGCGGGCTGACCATCATCCTGACCACGCACTACATGGAAGAGGCCGACCGCCTGTGCCAGCGGCTGGCCATCATCGACCACGGCGCGATCCTCACCATCGACACGCCGGCCGCGCTCAAGCGCAGCCTGCCCGGGGGCCACATCCTGGACGTGTGGGTGCGCAGCGGGACGCCGGTGGGGCCGCGGCTGCAGCCGCTCCCGGGCGTGCTGCGCCTGGAGACGGTCGCCTCCACCGGCGATGAAGACGGCCTGGAGCGGCTGCGTCTGTTCGTGGACACGGGCAACGGCCTGCTCGATCGCGTCCTGCTCGCCGTGCGCGAGGGCGGCGGCGACCTCCATCACGTCAGCCTGACCCAGCCCAGCCTGGAAGACGTCTACATCCATCTCACCGGGAAGGAACTGCGCGAATGACCGCCTTCTTCGCCCTGCTGCGCCGCGACCTCGTGGTGGCGGGACGGCACGGGCTGATGCTGCTGACAGCCACCCTCACGCAGCCGATCCTCGTCGTGCTCGTCTTCGGCAACATCCTGCCGCGCCTGCACCTCGTGGCCGACGAGTTCCGGACGGTGATGGTGCCTGGGCTCATGTCGATCACGATGCTGATGGCGGGCGTGCAGGGCGTGCTCATGCCGCTCACCATCGATCTCTCGGGAAGCCGCGAGGTGGACGAGCGCATCCTGGCCCCGATCTCCGTCCTCGGCGTCGCGTTCGAGAAGGTGATCGCGGGGGCGATCCACGCCGGCCTGGCCGGCCTGATCGCGCTGCCCGCGATGATGCTGTTGATGCATCGCGTGACCGGCGTGTTCGTGCGGCCGGCCTGGGCCATCCTGTTCCCGCTGGTCGCGGCCAGCGGCGTCCTCTCCGCCGCCTTCGGCCTGACCCTGGGTACGCGCGTGCAGCCGCGCTTCAGCGGGCTCCTGTTCGCGGTGGTGCTGGGGCCACTGATGCTGTTCGGCTGCGCGTATTACCCGTGGGTGTCGTTGAGCGTCTTGGGCCCCGTGCAGTACGTCTTCCTGTTGAACCCGCTCGTCTTCATGAGCGAGGCCATGCGGCTGTCGGTGACGCCGGACGTGCCGCACATGCCGGTGCCGCTCCTGATCGGCGGGCTGGTGGCGTTCTCGGCGTTCTTCCTGCTGAGCGGCGCGCGCGCGTTCGAGCGGAGAACGATCCTCTAGGGACTATCCGCTTCCGTCTTCGCGTCGCGATCGGAGCCGGCGTCGGAGGAGCAGGACGACTCCCAAAACGAGGAGAGCGAGAGCGAGGAGCGTCTCGCCCGGCGGCGGCGGAGCGCCTCGGCGCTGAATGAGCACCAGGAACAACGCTCCGATGAACGGCCACACGAGGCCGAGCCACTCCAGTAACGTGTCAACTGGGCTTTCCGCCCCGACTGCTCCGACGATGGCGTCGATTTCGTCTCGCGTCA
>Ga0075425_100004716_pt1 | contig 14096 bp, 12 predicted proteins | sample SoiMethybrSBSTD4_FD_75300 | JGI IMG/M metagenome (GOLD analysis project Ga0075425, IMG submission 75300) | Bulk soil microbial communities from a Populus tree surrounding site in Tennessee, USA - Soil MetaG P. TD hybrid SBSTD4 | ecosystem: Environmental > Terrestrial > Soil > Tree plantation...
ATCAGGATCAGCAACGCCAACACACCCGCAGAACGTTTCCGAGCGATTGCGATGGTCATGGTGCCTCCAGTTTGCAGGAGCAAAGCAAAGGCGTTACGAGCAGCCCCGAGCGCGCGAAGCCCCGCAGCGAGCCCCGAGACAGTACAGCACGGCGAGGGGCGAGCGAGGAGGCGACAAAGCGATCGGGGCGCACAGCGGCCTTTGCGAGTCTTATGACGGTGACATCCCATTATGCCTCAACAAGGCATCGATTTGGGGTGGCCTCCCGCGGAAGGCGATAAACGACTCGAGCGCCGGCCGGCTGCCGCCGCGCGCCAAGACCTCTGCCGGCACGCTGGCGAGCTCGGCGCCATTTTCGATGTACAGCTCCGGCGTGATTTCCCCGAATCGGGGGAGTCCTGAGACCTCGAGCAGCGGATTGGATACCAGCGGTTCGTTCGTGGCGATCATCGCAGGACTCTTTCGCGGCGCATGCGGTGCAGCTGTCGATCGAGCCGCGCGAGCTCGTCCGGCGTGCCGATGTTGGCCCAGATGCCGGTATACAGCTCGCCGCTGGCCCAGCCGCGCCCGATCCAGTCGCGGAACAGCGGCAGGATTTTCAGCTTCTCCCGGCGCGGCAGTTCCTGGAAAAGGGACGTTCGGTAAAGCGCAACATTACCGAACGTCAGGCGCGACGCGCCGTCGAGCGCAAGCCGTCCGTCGACAAGCGAAAAATCGCCGTTGGGGTGGTAGCCCGGATTGGGCACCATCACCATATGCAAATGCGGCGGCGCCGCTGTTGCGTCCATTGCCGATGCGCGCGCGCGAAGCAAGTCGTAGTCGTACTCGGCATAGACGTCGCCGCTGACGACGAGCGCCATGCCTTCGCCGAGCAGCGGCAGCGCCGTGGCGATCCCGCCGCCGACCTCCAGCGGCTCCGGTTCCTGCGAATAACTGATCGTCGCGCCAAAGCGCGAGCCGTCTCCCAATGCGGCCGCGATCGCCTCGCTGCGATGGGCAACATTGACAACGACATCGGTGAATCCCGCTGCGACCAGCCGTTCGAGCTGCCACCCGATCAGCGGCTTGCCGCCGGCCTCGAGCAGAGGTTTCGGCATCGTGTCGGACAGCGGCCGCATCCGTTCGCCGCGCCCCGCCGCAAGGATCATCGCTTTCATCAGGCTCGCTAGAACGTGTAGCCCGCCACGGATTGGCGTTGCTGCAGCTCGTCGAAGAGCCGGAGCATGGGCCCGAGCTCGTGGTAGCGCGCGCAGGCGCCGCGCAGATAGCGCATTACCCGCGGCATTTCCTTGAGATACCCATCCTTGCCGTCGCGATGATGGAGTCGGGCGAAGATGCCCAGCACCTTGAGCTGGCGTTGCACGCCCATCCACTCGAAATCACGCCAGAAACCGGAGAAATCCTCGCCCACCGGCAATCCCGTACCGCGTGCCTTTTCCCAGTAGCGCACGGCCCAGTCGATCTGGCGCTCCTCGTCCCATTCGATGTAGGCGTCGCGCAACAGCGACACGAGGTCGTAGGTGATCGGGCCGTAGACCGCGCCCTGAAAATCGAGGACTCCGGGATTGGGCTCGCTGACCATCAGGTTCCGCGAATGGTAGTCGCGATGCACGAACACGGAGGCCTGCGCCAGATTGTTGTCCAGGATCGTCCGGAAAGCCTTGTCCAGCATTGTTTTCTGCGCCGCGGTCAGCGTAGCGCCGAGATGTTTTCCCACGTACCACTCCGGGAAAAGATCGAGCTCGCGCCGAAGCAGCGTTTCGTCGTAGCGCGGCAGCACGCCCTCCCGGCTCGCGAGCTGCCAGCGCACGAGCGCTGCCGATGCATCGCCATAAAGTGCGGGCGCACAGGTCGAGTCGAGCGCGTCGAGGTACGTGCGCGTGCCCAGATCGGTGATAAGGAGGAAGCCGCGCTCGAGGTCCATCGCGAGCACCGCGGGCGCATGCACGCCCGCGGCGACGAGCAGTCTCGCGGCGGCGACATAGGGGCGGCAATCCTCCTGCGGCGGCGGAGCGTCCATCGCGATGAGCGTGCGGGCGCGCTCGCGGCCATCGGGCACGGCAACCGCGGCGGCGAGCGTGACGCGAAAATAGCGGCGGAAGCTCGCATCGAATGACGCGGGCTCGACGCCGATGATCGGCGCCGCTATCACGCCGGCGAGCCAGACGCACAGCGCGTCGAGACGGCTATCGGCGGCAGCGGCGTTCGCGCGGTGGGTTTCCATTAACAGGCACGCTAGAATGCGGCATTTTAGCATTCGCTTCTCCCGCTCTTCGGATGCTCCATCCCTCCGGCTTCGTCTGTTTCGCGGCGCTCGCGCTCGTTGTATCCGGGGCCGTTACGGCGCAACCAGCGACCGGCGAGTTGCCGCCACGGCTCAAGCTCTCACCGACGCTCGAGCCGCCGCCGCTCAAATCCTCGCAGGTCATTGCCCTGCCGACCGAGCGTGACGCCATCTTCCTGCGCGCCGACCGCCTCGAGGGAATCGGTCAGAAGTGGATCGAGGCAACCGGCAAGGTCGAGCTCCGAACGCGACGCCAGACCGTGCTCGCCGATTGGCTGCGCTACGACGTCGAGTCCGACGAGATGTGGGGCAAGGGCAACGTGACGATCCGGCGCGGCATCGACGTGATCGCCGGGCCGGAAGCGAAATTCAAACGCGACACCGAAGTCGGCTTCTTTACCGCACCGGAGTTCCGCGTCGGCGAGAATGCGTCGCGCGGAAGCGCGAGCGAGATCCTGTTCAACGGCCCCGATCATTACAACATCAAGGATGCGAGCTACACGACCTGCGTCGCGGGCAACGACGACTGGTACTTGCGTGCGGCCGACGTGGATATCGACCGGTCGCGCCTGGTCGGCACCGCGAACGATGCGACGATCTATTTCAAGGGCGCACCGATCCTCTATTCGCCATGGCTCAGCTTTCCCCTGTCGAACGAGCGCAAGTCGGGGTTCCTCACGCCGGTCTTCGGGTCGACCTCGATCCGCGGCTTCGAAATGTCTGTGCCGTACTATTTGAACCTCGCGCCCAACTACGACGCGACGCTTACGCCGCGCTACATGACGCGCCGCGGCCTGCAGGTCAACGGCCAGTTCCGCTATCTGTTCCCCGATATCGCGGGGGAGACCGACGTCGAAGTACTGCCCGACCGCGCCACCAACACCACGCGTTACGGGCTCTCCTGGAAGCACAACGAGAACTTCGGCTTTCTGCCGGGGCTCGCCGGCTACCTCAACTTGCAGAAGGTCTCCGACGACGCTTATTTCACGGACCTTTCCGATCGGCTGACGATCACGTCGCAGACGAACCTGCCGCGCGAGGGCGGGCTTGCCTACACCAGCGGCCCGTTCTCGATGCTCGCGCGCCTGCAGACGTTCCAGACGCTGCAAGACCCTAACAATCCGATCAAGCCGCCGTACTTTCGCGAGCCGCAGATCCTGGCGATGCTGAACCCGATCGACTGGAAAGGGTTCGAATTCGCCGGCAACGGCGAATACGTGCGCTTCCGCCAACCGGCGTTGATCAACGCCGACCGCGCGCTTTTCTACCCGACGGTGGCGTGGGCGCGGCGCGGCAACGCCTGGTTCGTCACCGCGCGCACGGGCCTGCACATGACCCACTACGACCTGGAGGATTCGATCGCCGAGGACACCCACCTCAACCGCGTGCTGCCGATCACCAGTGTCGACTCCGGGCTCGTGTTCGAGCGCGATGCCAGTTTCTTCGGCCGCAGCTACGTCCAGACGCTCGAGCCGCGCGCCTATTACGTCTACATACCGCATCGTCGTCAGGATCAGATTCCAGCGTTCGACACGGCGATCGACGATTTCAATTTCTCCCAGCTCTTCACCGAAAACCGCTATCTCGGCAGCGACCGGATCGGCGACGCGAACCAGGTCACGCTGGCTGCCACGACGCGACTGCTCGATCCGGTCAGTGGTGAGGAGCGCCTGCGCGCCGCGATCGGGCAGCGCTACTACTTCGAGAATCAGCGCGTGACGCTGACCGAGGCCCCGAGAACGGCCAATACGTCCGACGTTCTGCTGACCGTCGAGAGCAAGCTGTCGGACTTCTGGACCGCCGCCGGCACCTATGAAGTCAACGTCAACCATAAGCAGACGCAGGAGCTGGACCTCGGCGTGCGCTGGCAGCCCGAAGCCGGCAAGGTCCTCAATGCGAGCTATCGCTACCTCCGCCAGCAGGTCGACCCGAGCGGAAACGTTACGCAGTTGAAGCAGGTCGATCTGTCCGGCCAGTGGCCGATCGGCAACTGGTCGGTGATCGGACGCTGGAACTATTCGCTGGTCGACGGCAAGACGCTGGAGGGAGTGCTCGGCCTCGAGTACAATGGCGGCTGCTGGGCATTCCGCATCGTCGGGCAGCGATTGACGACGACGACGCAACAGGCGAGCAGTTCCGTGTTCGTGCAGTTCGAGTTGAACGGGCTGGCGCGTCTCGGTACCAATCCGATCGACGTTCTCAAGCGCAGCGTGCCCGGATACCTGACCGTCAACGATCCGAGCGCGCAGCCCACTCCCGGTGCGGCCGCCGGATACTTTCCGGAGTTCTAGGCATATGTTCGTCCGCTCTCTGTCTCTTGTCATGCTCGCGCTGGCCGCCGCCGCGGTCTCGGCGCAGCCATCGCCGCCGGTACCGAGCGCGGCTCCGCCACGCGTGGTCGCCATCGACCGCGTCATCGCGGTGGTCAACGACGAGGCCATCACGCAATACGAGCTCGACGACGCAAGACGCATGGTTGTGCAGCAGTTGAAACAGCAGAACGTGCAACAGCCCGCGGCCGACGTCCTCGACAAGCAGGTGCTCGAGCGCCTGATCACCGAACGCGCCCTGCTGCAGCACGCGAAGGACAGCGGCATCAAGGTCGACGACACACAGGTCGAGCGCGCGATCCAGCGCATCGCTGAAGACAACAAGCTCACGCTCGACGGGCTCCGTCAGGCGCTCGCCAGGGAGGGCGTCGCGTACGTCAGGTACCGCGAGGACGTGCGCAGCGAGATCGTCATGCAGCGATTGCGCGAGCGCGAGGTCGATGCGCGGATCACGGTGAGCGATGCCGAGGTCGAAAATTACCTCGCCACGATCAAGGCGCAATCCGGAGGCGAAGCCGAATATCGTCTCGCGCATATCCTCGTCCTGGTTCCCGAGCAGGCGAACGCGGAGCAGATCGAAGCCAAGCGGCGGCGCGCCGACGAGGCGCTGAAGAACATCCGAGACGGCACGGACTTCGGGCAGGTCGCGGCAGGGTTTTCCGATGCGACCGACGCGCTTTCCGGCGGCAATCTAGGCTGGCGCCCCGGGGCGCGGCTGCCGACGGTGTTCGCGGAAACGGTGCGCGGCATGAAGGCCGGCGACGTGTCGCCGGTCCTGCGCAGCGCCGCGGGATTTCATATCGTCAAGCTTCTCGAACGCCGCAGTCGCAACGAGCCGGCTTTGGTCGACCAGACGCATGTGCGGCACATCCTGATTCGCGTCAACGAAATCACGTCCGAAGCCGAGGGCAAGGCCAAGATCGATCGCCTCAAGGATCGGCTCGACGGTGGCGCGAAATTCGAGGACATGGCGAAGCTCAATTCCGAGGACGCGAGTTCGGCCAAGGGCGGCGATCTTGGCTGGCTCGGGCCTGGCGACACGGTGCCCGTGTTCGAGGATGCGATGAACAAGCTTACGGTGAGCCAGGTTTCGGCGCCGGTGCGCACGCCCTTCGGCTGGCACTTGATCGAAGTGCTCGGGCGCAGGAAGCAGGACGTCAGCGCTGACCGCGAGCGCACGCAGGCCCAGCTCGCGATCCGCCAGCGCAAGTCCGACGAGGCCTTTCAGGACTGGGTGCGCCAGACGCGCGACCGCGCGTATGTGGAAGTGCGGCTGGATGATCGCTAAAGACGCGCCAACAGCGCATGGACGTCGCCTCGGTCTTTGCTGAGCCGCTCGTCGACCTTGGGACGGAGTCGCCGGCATTTGCCGGCATCTACGCGCCGCAAAGCTCGATCGGTGCGGCAAAGGTCGGAGTAACTTCCCAATTCCTGGAGAATGCCGAGCAGTATCACCGTGCCTATTTCGACACGGGGTATTGGAATTTTCTGCTCGGCAACGCCCTCGAAGCGGCGGGGAAGCCGAGCTCGCCCGCACGGATCATCGATATCGGGTCAGGGTCGGGTAACTCGGTCATTCCTCTTGCCGATCGGTTCCCGGACGCGGAGATCATCGCCACGGACATCAGCCCGCAGCTTCTCGCGATCCTGCGCGACTTCCTGCGCCAGCGTTCGGACGGCGAACAACGTTTCGGACTCATCTGCGTGGACGCGATGGCGGCGCAGTATCAGGAGGAGGTCGCGGAGCTCGCCGTCGGTGCCGCAATCCTTCACCATATACTCGAACCCGAACGCGTCTTGGCGTCCTGCTTCCGGGCGCTTGCGCCAGGCGGTTGGGCGATTTTCTTTGAGCCGTTCGAAGCGGGAAACGCGCTCTTGAAGCTCACGTACAGGAGGATTCTCTCGCAGGCATCCAATGCCGAAAGGGCGACCCCGGGCCTCCGCTTTATCGAGCGGATGGTCGAAGATTACAAACGACGGGAGCGGCCTGCCTCGGACCCCATTTATCGCGAGCTCGATGACAAATGGATGTTCACGCGAACGTATTTCGATCGCCTGCGAGCCAAACAAGGGTGGGCCGAGCTGATTACCTACGCGCTGAATGTTTCTCCAACGGGCTTGCGCGATCAAGCCATCGTGCACCTGAGACTCGGCGCAGGCTTGACCGCAGACGCGCTGCCGGCGTGGGCGTGGTCGGTCATCGACGAATCCGATGCCAGCGTTTCAGATGATCTTCGCGAGGAGCTCGCTCAGGAGGGTGCAGTCCTGCTGCGTAAGCCTCTCCATCGCTGACCGAGCCTGACCGGCATCCAGCCGTCGCGATCATGTTTGCCCTGCCGTTCATGCGTCGGCGCTCACGTCATCGACCGATTCCGATTCTTGCCTATCACGCTCTGAACGCACCCGACAAGGACTACGCATCGAACGACCACGTGGCGTTGGAGGAAGACCTCAAGCTCGTGCGGAAACTCGGATTCAAGGTCGCCAGACTCGCGGAAATTGCCGAATTCACATGGAACCGCGCGCCATCTCGGCTCGACTCGGAGCAGTGGATCGGGTTGAGTTTCGATGACGGCACGGACTTCGACTATCTCGACATCGAAGCTCATCCGTATCTCGGCTACGTCAAGAGCTTCTATACGATCCTCAAGGAGAGCGGCACGGGCGACGGGCGGGACTGGCCGCAGCCGAAAGGTACGGCGTTCGTTATCGCTTCGCCGGAAGCGCGCGCGGTGCTCGACAAGACTTGCATTGTCGGCCTGAATCAGTGGCGCGACGTCTGGTGGGCGGAAGCAACGCAGACCGGCATCCTGGAAATCGGGAATCACAGCTGGGACCATACGCATCCAACTCTGGATACCGTCGCGCAGCGCGACCAACGGAAAGGCACGTTCAAGGGCATCGACAACCTCGCCGACGCGGACGCTCAAATCGTTCAGGCCGACGAATACATACAGCGTCTTACCAACGGACGCGCTGCGCGACTATTCGCATATCCCTACGGCGAGACGACAGACTACTTGATCGAAGAATACTTTCCGCAGCACATGCAGCGGCACAGGATGCTTGCCGCCTTCTCCACGGCGGGCGGATATGCGACGCGAGAAAGCAATCGGTGGAACATCCCGCGTTTCATGTGCGGCCTGCACTGGAGGAGTCCTGAAGGGCTTGAAAGGATTCTTCGCGAGGCCATGCGCGTCTGACATTTTCGTCGGCTATGGGAGGCGCTACGCGTGTAGTATGATTAATTCTTCGTCGCGCGCGGGACGCGGTCTCCGGCAGACCGGGAGGGGCCCGCTCCTGTCAACACCATTTTGATCGCGGCATCACATCGATTGCGTTCGAGCATTCATGACGCAAGAAAACCTTTCATTGTTGTCCAGGCTCCTACGCAAGCGGGCAGCGCCGGTGGTTGCCGCCGACGACTCCGGCGAGACCGCCACCGGCACGAGCACGGCTGCGGTTGATCTCGAGCAAGTGGTGGCGTGGGACTCGAGTTCCACCGCCAGAGAACGGCCAGACCATGTCGTCGCGTCGTCGATCGACGACATCATCCGCGTCGAGGAAGTCGCGGACGCGGAGTTCTTCATCGGTGACCTATTTCGACGGCGGTTCCATGGAGATCCGCCGAATTATCCGCGCAACTTCGTCGCTTTCTACCAACCAATTCGGTCTCAGTTGGCAGCCGTAGGCTTCGTCCATTACCTCGGCTTTGAGGACTCGTATCTGTGCGGCGGACTGGTGATCGACGAGCGGCGGTATCGCCAGATGCCGACGGAGCACCGCAAGGTCATCAAGGCCGCTGGCGGCATCGCGGAGAAGATGTTGCGCGTGACTTTCGCCAGGCTTGCCGATGCGCCCGCAATCTGGGGCTACGTTGGCGACGCCCTTGCGGAGAAGGTCGACCTGCGCGCGGGATTCCGCCACACGACGCACCAGCACATCATGGTCTGCTGGAACAAGGACCTGTCGGCGGAAGAAAAAGAGCAGCGGCTGGCCAAAGTCGTGGCTTTGGGGCCATTCTGACCACGGCAGACGGCGCACCGTGTCCGGCTGATTGCCCGCCGGGGAAACCAACGCGCCTCGCGCTGCCGGGAGCGGACATGCATAACGCCGCTATTGCGGCGGTGGTTCTCCGCGGGCGCGACGGACGGGATACCGAACCCACCAGCGCCAACCGTACATCAAGCGCACGGCATCGCTCAGCCGCTGGACGTGCTCCTGCAGCGTGCCGATCGTCTGCTCATGCTCGACTACCGCCTTCTGGAGTCTCTCGACTTCCGGTCGGAGAGTATCCGCTTGTTCACGTGCGGTTTCGAATGCGGCGCGTTGTTCTGCGACGGCGGTCTCCAGCTCGCGGGCGCGAAGCGCTTGGCGTTCGACGCCGCGCTCGCGTTCGAGAACGAGTTGCTCGAGATGCAGCACATGTTGGGCATGTCGATCACGGGCCGCGGTGAGCTCGTCGACGAGCCTGTAGTGTTGAATGAGTTGTCCGACCGCGGTTTCGTAACGCCTGGCCACCGACTCCTCGCGATCGGTAAGAATCGAGCCGCGGGGTATCGGCGCTGTAAGAGGAGCCGCGGATCGAGCCGCGGCGACAATGTAGTACATCGCCTGGGGCGAACCGTACTGGGGGATCGATTGATCATCGATCGATAACGCCTCGATGGGTGCGAGTGGGGGACTGTCGCTCCAGATGCCGGACCAGCACTGGATGCGTTGGCTGAACCAGCGTGTGGCTTCGAAATGACGCGCGAGCAACCTGGCAAGCTCGTCGCGGTAGAGTTCCCGCACGTGGAACTCGTTGCGGGCCTTGCGGGCGTCCGAATATTCGGCTTTGTTGGGCGACGACAGGATCAGAATGCCATCGGGTTTGAGCAATCGGTCGAATTCTTCGAGCATTCGAACCTGGCATTCGCCGTCGATGTGCTCGATAGTCTCGAACGACACGATTACGTCGAATAATCGGTCGGGAAACGGCAGCGCCGTGCAGGACGCTTGAACGAAGCGGAGGTTGGCGCAGGCGGCGTACTTGCGTGACGCCCGGCGAACGGTGTCATGGTCGATGTCGACACCGTGAACATGGATGGCGACTGTGGAGAGCAACGCCGCGCCATAGCCTTCGCCGCTGGCGACATCGAGGATTGCCTTACCGGCCACGAAGGCCCGGGCGAACGCATATCTGTGCCAGTGCTCGTACGCGATCTCGCCCGGGCATTCGGGCAAGAATCGTTCGCCGGTGAACGATGCTTCGTCTCCGCCAGCGGGGGCGACCTGCGTATCGCGGGACATGAGGAGCGGAACGCCGACTGGCCGGCGCGTAGTAAAGACAAATTATGCCACGCGCTCTCGGCGTGCACCGCGCGGAGTGCAGCGCGAGCTCGTCCGGTCCGAGAGGTCAGGCGAGCGTCGGCAGGATCGCGACGTTGAAGGCGCGCTCGACGAGCCAGACGCCTGCGATCGCCGCAATGAGCGCCGACCCGCCGGCGAGCACGACGCGGCGATACGTCCATGTCCCGCGAAGCCAGAACGCGGCAGGCAGGAAGACGCCGACGATCGCGAGCTGTCCCAACTCGACGCCGACGTTGAATCCGAACAGCGACAGCGCGAGCGATCCGGTCGGCAGGCCGAGATCACGCAACGCGCCGGCGAAACCGAAACCGTGGATTAGCCCGAAGCCGAAGGCCGCAAGCCAGCGCCCGTGGCTGACCACCGGAAAGACGTTGTTGATCGCCGCCAGGACGACCGACAGCGCGATGGCCGACTCCACCCACCGCGATGGCAACGAGACAACGTCCAGCGCAGCGAGCGTTAACGTGATCGAATGCGCGACCGTGAACGCGGTCACGATCCTCGCTACGTCCCAGAACGCGGCGCGGAAGCTCTCCGCGGGCTGCCAGGCGCCACCGTGGCGCAAGAGCACCGCGGGCAGCAGCAGCGAGAGCAGAAAGAGAATGTGATCGAAGCCGAGCCAGATGTGCCAGACGCCCTCGTGCACGTAGGCAGCGAGCTGTTGCCAGGCGGTCCCTGCGCCCAGCGTCTGAGCGCGGGATTCGGCGCTGAAGATCGCGCTGTGCGTCCGCCCATCCTCGACGTACTGCAACAATCCCCGATGCGTCGGGTCGATATCGAACAGGAGGCGATATTCGACTGAGAGCGCCGGACCCGGTTGCGGGCACGTGGCTGACAGCCGCAATACGGCGTACGCGCCATCGCTGTGCTGGTCGATCAACGCGTCGGCAGCCTCGAGCGGGCAAGCTGTACCGCCCGAGACCATGTCGATCCGAGATAGTGCGTAAGCGACGATCTCCGCGCGTTTCGCCCGCACCTCGCCCCAGGTGATCTCGCCGTCGCCATTGGCGTCGAGCGTGATCGCTGCGTCGAGGTCGCGCAGCGCGATGTCCCACTGACCTTGCACCGCCGCGCCGTGGCGCTCGAGCGTCAGGTAGCTGTCGCTCGGCTTGTGCGCAAAGGCGCCGGAGGCGATGAGGCAGAACAACAATGCGAGCAGGCTTTTCATCGCATTTGCAGCAGGGCCGTGATCGCGGCATCTTCGAGCCGGTGCGCCCGCACCCAGTCGCCCGCTTCCCGCAGTGCGGCGGTGTCGCCTGCGGCCTTTGCCGCCGAGAGGAGGATCCGCAGATCGGCACTTTCGCGCTGGACTTTCCAGTTCTCGCGCGCGAGCGCAAGCGCGCGCGCGCTGTTGCCGGTGATCTCGAGCGCGTAGCGCGCTTCCTCGCGTCGATGCAGCGCGTCGCCACGACGCCGGGCTGCGTCGAACCGGTCCTCGAGATCGGAGCGATGCGCGTCGAATGAAGAGCGCATCTCGAGCAGGCGTGCCTCGGCCAACGTCAGCCGGAGCAGCAGATTGTCGTTGCGGGTGTAGTCCTTGAGCAGCGGGACGACTTCCGCCGGACGGTTGCGGTCGAGCAGAAAGTCTGCGTATGCGGCGAGCAGGTACGGATCGCGCGAATCGAGCGCGAGCGCGGCGCGGAAGTGCGCTTCAGCCGCGGCGGCGTCGCCGCGGCGTTGCGCGATCTCGCCGGCGAGCGTGTGTGCCCATTCGGCGAGGCCCGCGTCGGTGCCAGGAGCGGCAAGCGCACCCGACAGTGCCTGATATGCGGACGCGGCCTCGCCGGATACGCTGGCGGGCGCGGCGTCGCAGGCGATCGCCACGAGCGGCACGGTCAGTCGCGCGATGCGTGCGCAGTCGGCCCGCGCTTCCGCATAGCGCCCCTGCACGGTGAGCACGGTGGCGCGCGTGAGCAGCGCCTGGCCGTCGCGCGGATTGGCCGCGATGAGGCGGTCGAGGTCGGCGAGCGCGCCCGTGAAGTCGTGCGTGCTCTGCTTGAGCGTCGCGCGCAACAGCAGCGCCTGTGCCGGCGGATCCGGCTGCTTCCACCATGGCGCGAGGGCGGCCTGCGCCTGGCCGAAAAAACGTGGATCGCCGGTTTCACGAGCCGCTTCGATCGCGCGCCGAGCCAGTCGCGCTGCGAGCGCGAGATCGCCGGGATTCCGGTCCAGCGCTGCACGCAGGCGCTTGACGTCGCGCAGCGACGGGTCGGTCCTCTCCGGCAGCCGCTCGAGCACGGCGTCGTCGTCGATCGGCAGGTAGGGCTTGGCGAAAACGGGCGCGCCCAGTGCGAGCGCCAGCAGCATCCATGCGCACCGGCGAAGGGCACTCACGTCGTGTTCTCCTGAGGTGACCGATCGAGAGGGCCCGGGCATTGCGCCCGGGCCGCTGGATCACTCACCTTGCCGCACGTGGGATCGCATTGTCCGGGTTCGGCGAGCCTGGCAGCGGAGGCTGCAGGTATGGAAACGCCGGCGCGAAGTAGCCTGCGTAGATGAACGCGCCGTCCGTGTAATGCAGCGAGCCCGCGGGCGCGTCGGACGGCTTACAGCCGCCGATATTCAGCGTGCACAGTACGCCCATGGCGACGCGCAGCTCGATGTCGACAACGTCGTCGCCCGGTCGGCGGCCGTTCGGGAAGCCGGCGTTGTCGCCGCCGAGCACGCCGAGGCGGTTCTGAGATGCAGCCGGCACAGGCGCGATGGCGGTGTTGAGGCGCAACATTTCGGAAGGCACGACATTCGCAGGCTGGTTGAGACCCTGCACACCGGTGAGAAACGCGGCCACGAGGTCGGTCCGCGGGAAATTCGTCGGCGCCTTGACCCCCGCGCCGCCGAACAGGATTTCCAGCAGCGCCGGCAACGTCGGGTTGGTCACGTAGTCGGCGAACTGCGCATCGTCCTTCGGCTCGCTGTTGTTGAACTTGTTCTTGTCCTTCAAACCGATGACGACCTCGTTGACCAGCGGCATGCCCAGCCGCGAGACCTGCACGTAACCGCCCGACACCTGCTGTGCGCCGTCGAGGCCGGGCGTCACGCTGCCGAGAGCGCGCGTCGCCGGCAGGCTTGCCGTCGTCCAGCCGCCGATGATGGTGCCCTTGCCTTGCGTCAGGCAGTCGGTCGGGACTTCCAGCTCGATGGCGGTAACGTTGGCATCGACGATCGAGTCGACGGTCGCGAATTCAGCGGCCGGGTTGAGCTCGGTGGCGGGGTATTTGATGTTGACCAGGTCGAAGGTCTCGCCGAGGTTCACAACGAACGGATCGCGACGCTGGCCGACGAACACCCGGCCAATGCCGCTGCAGCCCGGGATCTGAATATCCCAACCGTGGTGGTTCGAATACGTCAGATAGTCCGAGATCGTCTTCTTGCCGATGTTATCGACCGGTTTGTCGAACTTTGTGATGCCCCCCTTGCTGGTGTTGAGCACCGGCTGCGGCATGCCCGTGGCGCGCGGCCCGTAGATCACGTTGATCGTGTAGGTCTCGTGCACGTTGAGCGCCGGCGAATTGGGGACCGCAACGTCGGCCGAGCCGTTCTGCACCAGCGGGATCGACACTTTCTTGCCGCCGACGGTCAGTTGATTGTCGTCGAGGGTGTTCTGGAACTTGAATTGGAAGGTGATGTTCTCGACCGCACCGCCGTCGTTGACGATGTGGATCTCGTAGACGGCGTTCGGGTCGAGGTGGAAGTAGTTCGGGCCGCCGTACGCATCCTGCAGCGGCAGATAGTTGGCAACAAGCGTCACGTAACCGGTGCGACCTGGCTCGTAACTGTTGAACATGTAGAAATCCGTACCGTCGACCTGGGGCAGGGAAGCGATGAACGGAGCCTCGCGGTGGCTCGACGCTTGCGCCGGACCGGTCCACGGCGCGACCAGGGCTGCGGCAAACAGCGCCGCGGCGACCGCCTTCGGGACAGGGCGTTTCAGGGTTTCAGCAGACATGGAATGGCTCCTCGAACATCGGTCGATGGAAGGCTGACGGGCTGGCGTCACCCGTCCGCCGGCAGCCGGCTACCCGTCGCGACGCCGTCACGATCCGGCTCTGTCGCAGTGCGGGCCGTAGGCCGATATACGGGGCGTTCCGGAGAATGGATGCGGCGACTACGCCGCAATGCCGGCGCTAGCG
>Ga0075425_100004717_pt1 | contig 14095 bp, 11 predicted proteins | sample SoiMethybrSBSTD4_FD_75300 | JGI IMG/M metagenome (GOLD analysis project Ga0075425, IMG submission 75300) | Bulk soil microbial communities from a Populus tree surrounding site in Tennessee, USA - Soil MetaG P. TD hybrid SBSTD4 | ecosystem: Environmental > Terrestrial > Soil > Tree plantation...
ACGGCTGCTGCATTCCAGGAGATCGGCCGCCGCGTGCGCAACGGCGGCACGCACGAAGCGGAAATCCAGAAATGGATTTGGGAAGCTTTCCAAAGAGAAAATCTCATTGCGGACGATCCTCCTGTGGTTGCTGTAAATGCGAACAGCGCAGATCCGCATTATTCTCCGTCAAACAATCCGGCTCCCGTCCGCGAAGGCGACTTCGTTCTGCTCGATATTTGGGGAAAGAAGAACATCCCCGGCGCCGTTTATTACGACATTACCTGGACGGGCTTTGTGGGAAAGAATCCGTCGGATCGAATGCAGGAAGTGTTCCGGACCGTGCGCGAGGCTCGCGATGCAGGCGCGACATTTGTGAAACAGGCTATTGCTGCAGGTCAAAAGATCGCTGGTTGGCAGGTAGACCGGGCAGTTCGAGGCGTGATCGAGAATGCCGGGCTGGGCGATTATTTCGTGCATCGCACCGGGCATTCCATCAGCGCCGACGTCCACGGCAATGGCGCTAACATGGATGACCTGGAAATCCACGACGAGCGGCTGATTCTTCCGAACAGTTGTTTTTCCATCGAGCCGGGAGTTTATTTACCCGAATTCGGCGTGCGCACCGAAATCAATATGCTGGTGCGAGCCAATAGCGCCGAAGTTACTGGTAAAATGCAAAGCGAGATCGTAATCATCTGAATGGCAAGCCCCTCCTCAAAAACTGAAGCCACACAGTCTCAACCAATGACCGCGATGTCCGTGATCGCCCCGGCAATTGGCTGGCTCATTCCCGGCGCCGGACACCTGATTCAGAAGCGCTGGATTCGCGGCGTCCTGCTGATGACCTCAGTGGTCACGATGTTCGTGCTCGGGTTGGCAATGCAGGGCCGCGTATATCAGCCGAATGGCGGAGACATTCTCGATATTCTCGGCTTCATCGGAGATGTGGGCGCGGGCGGGCTCTACATTCTCAGCCGGATTAACGAGTGGGGGCACGTGGTTGTCGCTCACGCCACTGCCGATTACGGCACTAAATACATCATCGTCGCCGGCCTGCTGAACTTCATCTGCGTGGCAGATGCATATCACATCGCCATCGGCAAAAAACCATAATGACCCTCTCCCACTTCAATGCCGCCCTGCTGTTCTCGATCTTTGCGTCGGTGGTGTTCGGAATCACCGTGAAGGACAACGCTCGCGAACAAGTCCGCTATGGCCTGTATTGCTTCGCCATGTTCATGGGGGGATTGATTGTCGCGGGGTGGGTGATGTGGGCGCTGCGGCACTAAGACCGCAGCTGTTTCACCCTTCCCACACAAAGGCATCGAACACCCGTTTCGTTCCAAATCCCAAGTGCTTATAGAGTTCGACCGCTCGCGTATTAGCTTCAGTCACAGTTAAAGATAGGACGTTGAATTTTCTTTGCCGCAGATTTCGAACCGTCGCCGCCAGCAGCGCCTTTCCTAGTCCATGCGAACGGTAGTCGGGCAGAACGCAAATCTGCGTCACGTGCCCAACATCGTGACGAACCCGCGAGCACAGGATGATCCCCCCCAACGCGCCCACGCGATCGATCGCCACATACGACGACTCTGGATCGAACGTTCCGCATCCCGGAAAACGCACGATGTTGTTCAAGAATCGCAAAGAGCCGCTCAGCGTGCGGTACTGGTCATTGATCTCCGAATCCACATGATTGCGATACGCGGCGGTGATCACCTGCGCGGACGGCTGATAATCCTGCTCTGTCCAGCGGCGAATCTCGAACGAGCGAACCCGTGCCTCCTCGATCTGAGAACCATTTAGCGGCAAAGTCATAAACAGGCGCGCATGGCGACTGAAATGTTGCTTTTCAAAAGGCTTGGCCGCTGCCCCGGCTTCATGGGCCAGTAACTGCGCCTCGATGCGATGGATGCCCGGTGACTGCTGCAGAGTTTCAATGACATGCGTCAGCAGCCGATTCTCGACGTGCAGCCGATCGTCTCCGTTTGGAGTATCACTTACGAACAGGTCTCCGATGACGCCCTTGTTGTTTTCGTAGACAAAGAACGAATAACCGAAAACACGGCCGCGCGAAACCGCGGCGTACCCAGGCAGAAATTTGGCATCCATGTAGCGGAGAATCATATCCGCCGAACCGCTGTAGTCCCAGCACAACTTGTTCGCCCAAAGCTGGATTTCGTCATCCAGCAAGGGACGCAAGTCTGCCGAGGAAAAATGCCTGAGGTCGAGAATCTCCATTGCGGCTCCGGAGAGCGCAAACAGCGCGCCAGAACAGAGTTTAGTGGCACAGGATTCAGGCGGCAAACGGCGGGAACAAGGAACGGCAATGCGTCGGCTTTAGGGCGTCAGGCGTCAGGCTTCAGGCCTCAGGCCTCAGGCTTCGGCGTCAGGCTCTAGGAGAGCCCCACTCTCTATTTACCAGGCACGTAAAAAAGATCCAGCTTCTGGGCTGGAAGATTTTGCAAAAACGTCGCCTTTCGGCCAGCCGCGTCTGCAACTCCGTTCGGATAACCTTGCGCTGCAACCAGCAGATGTTCTCCCGCCGGCACCTTTCCCAACTCGTAACGTGGGATCACCTGATCGCGATAGAAGGCAAGGCCGAATTCGGTCTCACGCGGCACCAGGTACACTGCCACCGGCAGGTGATCATGGCCGTATTTCGATAAAGCCTCAACGACCGATCTTGCCGACAAAGCATCATTCATTGTTTCTCCGCCTAATCGCAACAGGACCGCAGCCACAACGATTGCGGGGAGAAGAGTGGCAACGCGCAGCACTCTCCATCCTTGTCTCCAAACGAGCAACGTGATAGTTACTGCGACTCCAACCGTCACAATCAGCGGAACTAACGCCACGCGTCCCGACAGGTTTTGGCGATCGAGAAAAAGGTAGCGGACCATTAGGGCCGGAAAGAGCAAAATCGAAGCGCAGACTGCATGAAGCGTTGCCAGCACAAGCGAGGACTGCGCTGCTGCTCTTTCACGCAGCCACTGCGAAACCAGAATCGGGCCCGCCGGAATCGCCGGCAGCACATACCCGGGAAGCTTTGATTGCGAACCGGAGAAAAACACGAGAAGGACTGCAATCCAAATCAGCAGGAATGTGTTGAACTGGTCCGAGTCATCGGCCTTGATGCGCCGCGCGAACCAGACAATTGCGGCTACAACCAGCACACTCCAAGGCATCCATCCCAGAAATGTTACCGGCAGGTAGTACCAGAACGGCTCGGTGTGGTGATACAGGTTCGTCCCGAAGCGAGCGAGATTGTGCTCGAGGATGAAGACTCGAAAGAACTGCGGATTGCGAAACTGAACAGCGATGTACCAGGGCAAACCTATCGCTAAGAAGACGGCGATTCCAGGCAGCCACATGGTGCCAACCAAGGCGCGCGGGTTTCTCCGCAATGTGGCGAACAAACCCAGAATGATGGCTGCCAGCAACGGCGCAACCGGACCTTTGGCGAGCATCGCCAAAGCCAGCAAGCCCCAAAATGCCGCCAGATACTTCTGCTCAAGACTTTCAAACCACGCAAACCAGGCAAGCAGTGCGGTCGTGAAAGTGATGGCAAGTGGCATGTCCATGGATGCCGCACGCGCATATCCGACGACACCCGCAGCAACAGCGACCGCCGATGCGCCATCCAGGTCCGAGCCCCGACGGAAGCGGCGAAGAAACCAATAAACCGCGAAGACAAGCAAGAATGCGTCGCAGGCCGAAGGCAGCCGCGCTGCCCAATCGCTAACGCCGAAGACACGGTACGCGATCATCGCTTGCCAGTAATACAGCGGCGGCTTTTCCAGCCACGGAGTGCCTCCCAGGGTCGGCGTAACCCAATCATGCCGGTGCAGCATTTCGCGGGCGACCTGCGCGTAGCGCGGCTCGTCAGCCCCGATGAGGCCGAACGAGGAAAGTCTCCAGAAAAAGAACAACGCACAGACCGCACTAAGGAGCAGCCAATTTGCAAAGCGATTGCGGTGGTTCAAGGCGAAAGGAGAATGTTGCAGGTTCTCTGTGAACCTCTGTGTCCTCTGTGGTTCCAAGGTTTTGATTTAACCACAGAGGGCACAGAGTCACACAGAGAACTGTTACGTGATCGCCTTTGGGCGAATCTTTCCAAGCACACTTTCGACAGCGGCGTGCAGCGGCCCATCGACCGAGCAACCGCTCGCGCACGCGTGGCCTCCGCCGCCAAATTCTTCAGCTATCGTGGCAACATCGAGTTTGCCCTTGCTACGCAGGCTCACGCGGAAACGTCCATCGGGCAATTCGCGAAAGAAGACGGCAACCTGCACGTCGCCGATAGAGAGCGCATAATTCACGAGACCTTCGCAGTCTTCTTCTTTCGCGCCGGTGCGTTCCATCTGCTCCTGCGTTGCCCAGATCCAGGCTAGGGGCCCCTCGCGTTGCAGCGCGGAAAGTGCCAAACCTAGCAAGCGTATTTTCGCGGTTGAATGCCCGAAATAGATTGGACGAGCACAGCGCGCCGGATCAGCCCCCGCCAGCACCAGTTCCCGCGCCAGTTCGAACGTATGCTGATTGACGCCTTCGAACATGAAAGCGCCGGTATCGGTAAGCACGGCGGTGTAAAGGCAGGTCGCGATCGCCGGCGTAATTTTCACACCGGCTTGCTTCGCCAACTTATGAACCAGTTCCCCGGTGGCAACCGCGTCCGGGTCGATCCAATTCACATGCGCAAAATTCTTGCCGCTGCGGTGATGATCGATGTTGATCAGGAACCGATTCTCCAGCCCTTCGAGCCGCGTGCGCTGAATGCTGTCGCATTCGAGCAAGATCGCGGCATCGTAGATTCCGTTTACACGTTCCGCATGACTTACTCGCTCAGCAAACGGAAGCGACTGATACACACGAGGCACGCCCCCGTGCAGTACCACGTCGGACTTCTTGCCAAGCTGCCGAAGAATTTCGCTGCACGCGAGCGTAGAGCCGACTGCGTCGCCATCGGCGCGCGCATGCGAGGTGAGCACGAAGCGGTTCCGCTGTTCGATATGCTTGAGAACTTCACCCAGCATCCTGCTGACCTCTGACTCTACTTCTTTCTCTTCTTCGAGCGGCCCAATAGAGCTTCGATCCTGTATTCATATTTCTGGGACCGGTCCAGCTGAAAGAACAACTCCGGAGGACGCCGCAAGCGCAAACGCTCAGCAACTTCGCGCCGGATGAATCCAACCGCTGCCGCCAGTCCTTCCATGGTTCGCTCGGCCTCATCATCGTCGCCTTCGACTACCACAAGCACGCGCGCAGAACGTGAATCGTCGGCCAGCAACACGCTACTTACATTCACCAGTCCAATTCGCGGATCTGCAAGTTCGCCCTCGACGATGGTTTCAATCTCCTCCCGCAGAGCTTGCCCCAAGCGCTCACGATGATATTTCGCCCCGCGCTTCTCCACACATCACCTCGGAATAAAACGGATGAGAATATCAGAAATTAGGGTCACCGGCTTGTCAAAGGATCGAGTCGGAGATCTTTTGCTCGCCACGTTCTAAATGTAAACTGACATTCGTTCGGTATATGAAACCATGCCACACAGATCACCACAACTCGTTCGATCTGTTCGCGAGGAGGTGCTTGTTAGGTTTACCCGTCCCTTTGAGCAAGTTTCATTTATCGGTTACGTGCTCGAAATCGGGCCAAGCTTCTTCCTCCTAGCAGTGATCGACAATGACACCCTTCAATTCAATGGCTTCTCGTGTATCCGATTGGCAGATGTGCGTAATCTGGAAGTTCCTCATAAGTATGCCGCCTTCATCGGAGCGGCCCTCAGGAAACTCGGCGAATGGGCACCTAGAAAACCGTCAGTCACGCTCACTGACATTGGTGAGCTACTAACATCCGCCGCTCGAAAGTTTCCATTGGGACTATTCACCGAGAACGAATCGACCCCGACGTCGGTCACATTGGCCGCGGCTGGGACGTGAATAGGAGCCCACGTCAGGCTGCTTTAGATCGGACCCGACGCGCGATGGGATGCAAAGCCCTAGAGTTATCGGTTGTCAGAAATTACACGCGTTGACTTTGGTGGCCATTACGAACATGCCCTACATTTGGTCAGCGGCGAACCTTCTCGTAACTAAGCGGATTATTCACCGCGCTTGCTTCTTACAGAAAGTCCACCCACGAATCCGTCACCTCCGCCCCGGCATTGTTCGCAATCCGCATGGCCTGACGCTCCACGTTTTTCATCAAGCCATCTAGGTAATCGCGGGAATCGGAAACGCTGACCACGCCCACGGTCGCACGGTTCCATAATCCGGATGAATCCAGCTCAGCAGTGGCGACGTTGAAATGCGCGCGCAGCTTGTCCTTGAGGCTCCGGACGACTTGCCTTTTGTCTTTCAGCGATTGCGCGTGCTCGATGCTGAGTTCGAGGGTGAGGAGGGCGACCATAGTTGATAGTGGCTAGTTGTTAGTTGCTAGTGAAAACAGTCTCAAGCTCACTAACAACTAGCAACTAGCCACTAACTGCTATGCGATTACTTCCGCCGCCACCCGTTCTGTCACAAACGCCTCGATTACATCGCCGACTTTGATGTCGCCGTAGTTGGCGATGGAAATGCCGCATTCCATGCCGTTCGTGACTTGGCTGGCGTCGTCTTTGAAGCGGCGTAGTGAACCAATCTTGCCCTTAAAGATGACGACGTTGTCGCGGAGCAGGCGGACTTCGGAATCGCGCTTGAGCAGACCATCAGAAACGCGACATCCCGCAACGGTTCCGACCTTGGGGATGCGGAAGGTGTCGAGCACCTCTGCCCGTCCCTGGTAGGTTTCCTTGATTGTCGGCTCAAGCAGGCCGCTCATGGCGCGCTTGATCTCATCCTGCAGCTCGTAAATGATCGAGTGCAGCCGGATGTCCACTTCTTCCTGCTCGGCCAGTTCTTGCGCTTTGCGTTCGGGGCGGACGTTGAAGCCGATGATGATCGCGTTTGAAGCCGAAGCCAGCAAAACATCGCTCTCGGTAATTGCGCCGACACCAGACCGCAGAACTCTCAGCTTCACCTTGTCGGTGGACATTTTCGAAAGCAGATCAGTGAGCACTTCCACTGACCCGTGAACATCGCCTTTGAGGATGATGTTCAGCTCTTTGACTCCGGCGCTCTTCATCTGCTCGGCAAGGCCTTCGAGTGAAACACGAGAGCTCTTGGCCAGCGCCGCTTCGCGTGCCTTCTGTTCGCGGTAGTCGGAAATTCCACGTGCTTTATCGCGATCGGCGACGACCAGGAATTGATCGCCGGATTGCGGCAATCCTTCCATGCCAAGAATCTCGACCGGCGTTGATGGCGGAGCTTCTTCAAGCTGACGTCCACGATCGTCGAACATTGCGCGCACTTTGCCGTAAACATTGCCCACAACGAAGTTGTCGCCGGTGCGCAGGGTGCCGTTTTGAACGAGAACGGTGGCCACCGGTCCGCGTCCACGGTCGAGTTTGGCCTCGAGCACAACACCTGTGGACGGTCGATCGGGATTTGCGCGCAGCTCCTGCAGGTCCGCGACAAGACAAATCATTTCGAGCAGCAGATTCAGGTTCGTTTTCTGCTTGGCTGAAACATCTACGAAAACGGTTTTGCCGCCCCAGTCTTCCGGCATCAGCCCGCGATCAGCCAACTGTTTCTTGACGCGGTCGGGCAGCGCGCCAGGCTTATCAATCTTGTTTACTGCCACGATGATAGGCACTTCCGCCGCATGCGCGTGATCAATGGCTTCGAGTGTCTGCGGCATCACGCCGTCATCGGCAGCAACCACTAGCACAACAATGTCGGTCGCCTTGGCACCGCGCGAACGCATGCGCGTGAACGCCTCGTGACCGGGTGTATCGAGAAACACGATCTCGCGTCCGTATGCAGGCGAGTCTTTGTCCTGCATGGAAACTTTGTAAGCGCCAATGTGCTGCGTGATTCCACCCGCTTCGCCTTCGGCAACGCTGGTCGAGCGAATCGAGTCGAGCAACGTCGTCTTGCCGTGGTCCACATGGCCCATGATCGTAACCACGGGCGGACGCGGCACTCCTTCTGCCGCCGCGCCTTCTTCACCGGCCGCGGTTTCAGCTACTTCCTTGGCGGCCTGCTCTTCGAAGCTGATGACATTTGTCTCGGCGCCGAAGAAGCGGGCCATGTCGCTAGCGAGTTCTGCGTCAAGCGTCTGATTGATGGTGGCAAATACTCCGCGGGACAGCAGCCGCGCGATCAAATCTTTCGCACGAATTTCCAGCTTCTCGGCGAGGTCCTTAACGCTGATTCCCTCAGCGATGGTGATGCTCCGTGTGATTGGCAGCGGCTCGTTCGAGAGCGAAAGCCGCGGCGGTGGAACGAAGCCCTTCATCGGGCCTTCTTTTATCCCGCGCGGAACATAACGCTGACCGGGTCTGCGAGAAGGCGCGCCTGGACGGCTTCCGGGCCGAACGGGCCCCGGCGGCGGCAGCCCGGGGCCGACACCAATCGGACGCGGGCCCATTGAGCCTTGCCGTGTGGGATGCATCGGCCGGCGCTCTCCCGGACGGAGCGGTGTACGCGCCCCCGGCGCACCTGCGGTTGGTCGGGGACGCTGAAAAATGGGCTGTCCTGGAACTGGCCGCCCCGGTGCAGGACGGCTGGCGATCGGCAGGCCGGGGCGCGGAGGCGCCGGCGCAGGCGCTTTATAGACTGGTCGCGGCCCGGTCTGCGGTACGATCATCCGCGGCCCAGGAGCCTGCGGACGCGGCGGTTGGACTGGAGCCGCCGGCCTTGCAACTTGACCTGTTGGAACCGATGGAGCGGCGCTGCCCGAAGCGGCTGGAGCCGCCGGAGCATTCGCAACCGGCGCAACCACGCGGGGGACTGCAGGTGTCGACGGGATAGTGGGCTGCGGCACAACTGTAACGGGACTCGCTGGTTTTGGCGGCGTTGCTGGAACGGCCGGCCTCGGCGTCGCGACTGGCGGTGCTGGAACCGGAGCCACTGGTTTAGCTGCCGAGGGTACGGTGGGCTTGGCTTGAACTGGCGGAGGCGCTACCGGACGGGGCGGCGACGGCGGTTGCACCGGGGCTGCGGATTGCTGCTGCTTTCCGATGATGGCTTTCAGTACATCTCCGGGTTTCGAGATGTGAGAAAGATCAATCTTTGTCTTGATGCCCTCGGACTCGGGACGGCTCGGACGAGTGGCCTTTGCGCCAGAACTCTCACCGGAAGCCCGGAAATGCGCTCGGACCTTTTCGGCTTCGTGCTCTTCCAGCGAACTGGAATGCGTCTTCTTCTCGGTGACCCCGACTTCGGTGAGCACATCGAGAATGGCTTTGCTTTTTACTTCCAGCTCCCTGGCCAGATCGTTGATTCGAACCTTACTCATTCGCCTCTCTGTTCCTCCAACTCAGTCCCGTTAAGTCTGCATTGCAACCTCACGGAAAACCAGCTACTAGCTTCCAACTGCTAGCTCCTAGAAAACCAACACCGACACGTCGCCGGCAACTTCTCTGCGTTCATTCCTTCGGCTCGGCAGGCTCGGCCGCTTCGGAATTGTCCGCTTCCTGGCCGGGATCTTCGACTGGCTGCCCTTCGGCTCTAGCCGCAGCAACAACCTCTTCGCCGGTACCAACCTCGGTCTCCGCCGCAGCTTCAACCTGCTCGCCTTCGATTGGCTGCTCGCCCTCATTCTCAGGCAGGGCGACCTGCTCTCCACCTTCGAGTCCGGCGAAGTAATTATTTACCGCGACACTGATTTTTTCCACCGTCTTCGGCCCGATGCCTTCGATAGCTTCGAGCTGTTCTGGCGTCATGTCGGCCAGTGCCTCAACCGTGGCTATTCCAGCTGCTTTCAGCTTCTCAATCAAGCCTTCGCCGAGGCCCTCGACGCTTTCGAGCGGCGTAGCCGTCGCGCTGGTCAACTCGGCCATCTGCGCCTCAACTTCCTGGCGCTTCTCTTCCTCACTCTTGATATCGATCTTCCAGCCGAGCAGCTTGGCGGCTAGCCGGACATTCTGCCCTTTTTTACCGATCGCAAGCGACAACTGGCTATCATCCACCACAACTTCAAGGTGCTTCTCAGTCGGGTCAACCACAGTAACGCGGCTGACCTTCGCCGGCTGCAATGCCTTTTCGGCGAACGTGACCGGATCTTCGTGATACTCGATGATGTCGATCTTCTCACCGCGCAACTCGCGAATGATCGACTGCACGCGCATGCCCTTCATTCCGACGCACGCGCCGACGGCGTCGACTTCTTTGTCTTTCGACATCACGGCGATCTTCGTGCGCTCACCCGCTTCGCGCGCGATTGCGCGGATCACGACCGTGTTGTCGTAGATCTCGGGAACTTCAGTCTGAAACAGGTGCTGCACGAGGTCCGGCGCAGCGCGCGAAACCACAACGCCCGGCCCCTTGGAAGCTTTTTCCACGCGCGCGATTACAACTCGCACTCGTTCCCCAATTGCGAACGACTCCAGCCGCGACTGCTCCTTGCGGGGCATGCGAGCTTCGGCTTTGCCGATATCGAAGATCACATCCGGTCCTTCGATGCGCTTCACGGTCGCATTCACAATCTCGCCGACTCGGCCGATGTACTCGTTGTAAACCGTGTCACGTTCGGCTTCGCGGACCTTCTGGAAGATCACCTGCTTTGCCAGTTGCGCGGCGATGCGCCCGAGGATGCCTTCCGTCTCTTTCGGAATCTGGAACTCTCCCCCGACCTGAGCGTTAGGATCAGATTTCCGCGCGTCGTCAACCGTGATCTGAAGCGTCGGATCTTCTACTTGCTCGGGGAGTTCGACGATAGATTTCACTGCGAATGCGCGGATCTTTCCCGTGTCTTTGTCGAGCTGCGCGCGCAGGTTCTCCTGCGTCTTGTAGTACTTGCGTGTGGCGACAACAATGGCGTCTTCCACCGCACTGACTACAATCTGCGGATCAATTCCCTTTTCCCTGCTGAGAGCGTCGATCGTGTTATAGAGCTCGCTTGCCATAAGAAACCCAGCTTTTAGCTGTTGGCTCTTAGCTCTTGGCCAAACCCCTAGGGTCCAAGCTAATAGCTAAAGGCTAAGAGCTAAGTAGCTGACGTCAGATCTCCGGCACCAAATTGGCCTTCTCCACTTCGGCCAATTCGATTTCCAACTTGTGTGGAGCGGGCGCCTCGCCCGCGTCCTTTCGCAGGCGAGATTTCTTTGGCGCCAGATCCAATGTCAGCCGCCCACTTTCGAAGCGTTCCAGCCGCCCTTCGAAAAACCGGTTCCCGTTCACCGGATCGCGCGTCGTCAGCTTCACCCGGCTTCCCTGAAACCGCTCAAAATCCGCAGGCTTCGAAAGTTTCCTGTCCAATCCTGGCGAGGAAACCTCCAACGTGTACGACCCGCCCGGCACCACATCCTCAACGTCGAGGATCGTGCTTACGTCCCGGCTCACGTTCGCGCAGTCCTCGTGTGTTACGCCGCCCGGCTTGTCCAACGTGATGCGCAGCATGCGGGCTTTTCCCCCGCCCCGCATCTCAACCTCGACCAATTCCAATCCCATCGAAGTCGCTACGCGTTCAGCGATTTCGCGTATGTGGTCGAGATCAACTGCCATAAATCCAGCGGTTTAGCCAGAAACCGCAGTTCTAAAATACCTGTGCAAGTAAAAAGTGGGCTTGCGCCCACTGGTGTGTTCCGCCAAATCCTGGTACTACACAAGCAGTTCCGTTACTTAATATACGCCCGTGTACGTCAAAAAACAAACAGACGAGCATTTGGGATACGTGCTTGACCTAGTGACAAGGGGTAGAACCCGCGCCGCAACTTCGTTACTTCGTCGCGGCCGTATCGGGTGACTCGGTGACCCTGAAAAATTGACCAGTTGCATGTGGAGTGAGAGACTTCTGAGGCATCGAATCACTTAGGAACCATATGCGTTGTCGCGCAATTTTTCTGATTCTCGTTTTTAGCTCGGGGGCTTTTGGTCAACTTAACTCTGATCCTTTCGCGACAGCTGGCTCCCCAATGGGCGGGACGAAGACATATCAGTCGGATGGGGCGGTCCTTGTCGTCAGAGTCTTAGACGAGAAGAATTTTCCACTTGACCGTCAGTCACTGATCAAACTGGAAAACAAGGGCACTCGTGCAGCGATGTGGCAAACCACAGCGGATCAGTCCGAGGCTTATTTCACCGACTTGGGCGTTGGACAATATGACTTGGAAGTTAGCGCGGTCGGCTATCTGACGGCACGCAAATCTCAGACTGTAGCTGGCGGGTACGGCACCCAGCACCTTGAGGTAGTGCTGGAGCGCGATCCAACGAGCATCAATTTACAGGAGCCTAACGCGCCCGACATGCCGCCAAAAGCCCGCAAAGCCACTCAGCGCGGCGTTCGCGCTTTGAAGTCGGGCAATCTAAAAAGCGCCCAGCAGCAACTCGAGGTTGCCTTGAAGCTGGTGCCAAAAAGTCCGGACGTGAATTTCCTGCTTGGTTATCTGTACTTTTTGCGGAAAGACTTTCAGCATTCACAGACCTTCCTTGTAAATGCAGCAACTGGTGATCTCCGTAATGTACAGGCACTGACTCTCTTGGGACGGATTCGCCTGCACAACGGGGATTTGGTAGCCGCCAAGGCCACCCTGCAAGATGCTGTTACCACCAATCCAGATTACTGGATGGCCCACTATTTCTTGTCAAACGTTTACCTTTTACAGCATGATTATGAAAGCTCCCGAGAGCAGGCTCAGATCGCAATTGAGCGGAGCAAAGGTGCAGGCAACGCAGCACGCCTAGTGCTCGGGCAGGCATTGGCAAATCTCGGCAAGGATAAGGACGCGATCGATGTGCTCACCTCGTTCCTTAACGCATCCCCTGACGCGCAACAAGCTTCCCAAGTCCGCGGACTGATTGATCAAATTAAACGCCGTGCCTCAGCACCCAATCCGCGTAGTGTGCCGCTTGCCGTTGCGCCCCCGGAAGCATTGGTTGACGATACCGACTTGCGCCTCTCGATCAAGACATGGGAACCTGCTGGGGTTGATGACGTCAAGCCTTGGGTTTCTTCAAATGTGACGTGCCCCGAGGGCCAGGTAGTTAGTGAAGCGGGAGAAAGTGTTAAGCAATTAGTAGATGACATCTCCAGGTTCGCCGCAATCGAAGAATTACTCCACGAGAACGTAGATGAATTGGGAAATGCCATAACCAAAGAAACGAGACATTACAACTACCTGGCGGATATATCAGAAGCCAAACCGGGGTACTTGGAAGTGCAGGAATATCGCACGGAGCACGGCGAAATTCCTCAGTTCCCGGACAATATCATAAGTAACGGCTTTCCCACCCTCGCATTTGTATTTCATCCCGCCATGTGGGAAAACTTCGAATTCAGCTGTGAGGGCATGGGAGAACTTAGTGGCAAGCCCATGTGGCTGGTACACTTCCGGCAACGAGAAGATCGACCGAATCGCATACATGCTTTCAAGATTGGTGGCATGATCTACTCGGTCAATTTGAAAGGGCGAGCGTGGATCACACCCGACAAGTTCCAAATCGCGCGTGTTGAGTCGGACATTGTGAAGCCCATGCCAAACATCCAACTGTTAACGGAACATCAAATCGTTCAATACGGTCCCGTCGATTTTCCCAAGAAAAAAGTTCAACTTTGGCTTCCGAAGAGTGCTGATCTTTACGTTGATTTCAGAAAACATCGGTATTTCCGAAGGCATAGCTTTGATCACTTCATGCTCTTCTCGTCGGATTCTGAGGAAAAATACAGCGGGCCGAAACAGGACCCCAATTTGCCGCCAGCTAATACCCCGCAGAAACCTTAGGGACGTGCGCATTCCATTTGCGCTTGTGGCAGTCGAGACTCCAAATGAGAGTTTTCTTGAGAGTCAATACGATTTGCGAGGGTTATTCGGCGAACGCTTGTTTTGGTGAACGTCAGACGTGGCAAGACCAAAGGCTTTTTTGCTTTTGCCGCGGATCCCAGACGGACGACCCAGGACCGTTTTCCTGGCGGCTGACTCCTGACGATTGGAGTCGGTTGCCCTGATGGGTAATGGCTGACGGCTGATGGCGGTTTTCAGATTCGCCATCTCCACCGCCGCCAGTGCCGCCTCGAACCCCTTATTTCCCATCTTCAGCCCGGCGCGGTCAATGGCCTGTTCGAGTGTGTC
>Ga0075425_100004718_pt1 | contig 14095 bp, 7 predicted proteins | sample SoiMethybrSBSTD4_FD_75300 | JGI IMG/M metagenome (GOLD analysis project Ga0075425, IMG submission 75300) | Bulk soil microbial communities from a Populus tree surrounding site in Tennessee, USA - Soil MetaG P. TD hybrid SBSTD4 | ecosystem: Environmental > Terrestrial > Soil > Tree plantation...
ACGCCGTCGGCCTGGAGGACGTAGGCACCCGGGGCGAGGTTCTCCAGCCGGCGGATGGGCGCGGTCAGAGTCAGCCGGCCTTCCGGCGCGAAGAACGCGAACGGATAGGGCTGGCCGCCGGTGGTCAGGATCTGCGCGCGCGCGCTGCCGCTCGCGAGCGTGGCCGTCCCGGCGTGGATCTCGATGCCGCCACCCACGGTCAGGGGGAGCACGACCGACGGCGCGGGCGCGGTCACGACCAGGATCGCGGGCGCGTAGCCGCTGGCGTAGACGGACAGCCCGTAGCTGCCGGGAGGCAGGGACGGGATCTCCCCGCGGCCGTCGCTGTCGAGGGTGACTCCGCCCGCGAACACCACTGCGCCCGCCCCATCCGTCGCGCGCGCCTGCACGCCGCGCAGAGGCACTCCGAAGGACGCGTCCCGCACTTCGATCGAGATCCCGGCTCCGCGCGCGAGCTCCACCACCAGATCGTCGCCGCCGCTCTCCGCCGGCGTGACCTCGCGCGTCGTGACCTGGTAACCGGACTTGCGGGCGGCCAGCGTGTAGGCCGTGGGCTCGAGGTCCTCGAGGCCGAACCTCCCGTTGCTGTCCGTGCTCGCGCTGCGCGGGCCGCGGCTCTCCGTGCGCGCGGTGGCCTGCACGACGACGTCCGCCAGGGGCTGGTGGGTGGCCCCGTCGAGGACGACGCCGCCGAGGCGCGCGAACGGGATCGCGAGGTCGAGGGTGGCGTCGCCGTCGATCGTGATCGACTGCGTGCGCGGGGCCCCGCCCTGGCTGACGGAGACGTTGTACGTCCCCGCGGTCAATCCTTCCAGCCGGTAGGCGCCGGTGGCGCTGCTCCGTGCCGACGTGAACGGCCCGCCTCCGCCGAGCGATGCGGAGACGTTCGCGCCGTCCACGGGCTGGCCGTTGCGGGTCACCGTTCCCGAGAGCGCGAACCCGCTCTCGAACACGATCTGGGCCTGCGCCTCCTCCTCACCCGCCACGATCTCGACCTGGGCCCGCGCCGAGCGCAGGCCGCTGGTCGGATCGCCGGCCATCGCGCGCAGGTCGATCGGCCCCGGCGGTGCGCCCGTCAGCTCGAAAGAGCCGTCGCCGGCGGCCCCCGTGGCCGCGGCATAGCCGTCCGGCCCGGTGGCGGACACGCGGACGCTGCCGCGCAGGGCGGCGGGCAGACCGGTCACGACGCCGCGGATGCGCGTGCCCGAGGCCAGCGAGAGCACCAGGTTCTCCCGCGACTCGCCGACCTGCAGGATCACGTCCGCCGGGGTCGTCCCCTGCCCGCGCAGGGACGCGGTCACGGTGTAGCGGCCGGCGGTGACGTGACGGAAACGGAAGCGTCCCCCATCGTCGGTGACCGTCGTGTCGCCGCCCGTGAACCCGCCGAAGCCGCCGCGCGGGAAGCCGCCGGCCGCCCCCGAAGAGAGACTGACGGCGGCGCCCGCGAGCGGCGTGCTCCCCGTGGACAACACGACCCCGCCCACCGTCCCGCCCGGCAGCATGCGCAGCTCGGTTGCGGCCGGGCCTTCCTTCACGTCCACGACCGCCGTGGCATCGGCGTAGTCGGGATGCTGGGCCACCACCGTGTAGGAGCCGGGAGCCAGTCCTTCGATCGCGAAGCGTCCCTCCCCGTCCGTGCGCGCATCGGACTCGCCCATGAGCTGGGCCAGGCCGCGCCCGCCGCCGCCCCCGCGCTGGAGGGTGACGGACGCGTCGAGCACGGGCATGCCGCCCGCGCCGTCGAGCACCCGCCCGCGGATCGCGTTGCCGGGCGTGAGGCGGACCTCGACGCCGTCACGCGCGCCGCCTTCGTCCACCGAGACCCCGCCCACGCGCGCGCTCTGGTACCCCTTGGCCTGGGCCACCACTTCCCAGGTACCCGCGGGCACGTCGTCGAGCGTGAACGTGCCGTCTTCGCTGTGCACCGCTTCCGGGCCCGGAGTGGCGCCGCCCGCGAAGGCGCGGATGGCACGCACCACCGCGCGGCCGGCCCCGGCGCGGCCGCCCGGTCCGAAGCCGCCGCGGCCGCTGGAACGATCCGGCCCGAAGTCGACCTCGAAGTCCGCGATCGCGGAGCCGGTCTGCGCGTCGATCACGCGGCCGCTGATGCGCCCGGGCCCGGGCACGACGATGTCGACGTCTTCGGAGGGCGCGGCCACTCCCTCGCGCCGTGTCCCCGTGCCGTCCGGCCCGAGGACCACCAGGTCGTAGGTCTCGCCCGCGCGGAGTCCGGTGAGGCTGAACGCGCCGTCGGCGCCGGTGCCACGCAGGAGGTCGGGCCCGGCGGGGCCTGCGCCGGCGAAGGGGCCCCCGAAGGGACCCGCGAAGGGGCCGAACCCCGGCTCGGAGCCACCGGTGACCATGGCGCGCACGCGATACCCTTCGGCGCTCCGCCCGTCGCGGCGGGAGACCGTCCCCCGGATCTCCGCGCCCGCGGAGAGCGTGATGTCGAGGGGATCGCGCCGATCGGCGTCGATGGGAACGCGGTCGAGCCGGTGGTCCGCGAACCCCGCCTTGGAGACGGTCAGCGAGTAGTCGCCTTCGCTCAGTCCCTTGACCTCGAAGCGCCCGTCGTTGCCGCTGCTGGCCTTGGGACGGGCGGTGGCCAGCGCGTTGACGCCGAGCGCGCGGGCGGCGCGCGCGCCGAACCCGCGCCCGCTGCCCAGCTCGATCTCCGCGTCCGGGATGGGGCGGCCGGACTCGTCGCGCACGCGTCCGGCCAGGGTCAGGCCGCGCCGCAGCACGACGTCCACCGTCTTCGTCGAACCGGGCGCGAGGGACAGGCCGCCCGTCGTCTTCGGCTGGAAGTCGGGATGGGCGATGGTGAGACGCTGCTCGTCCCCGGCGGGAAGGCGGGTGGCCTTGAAGGTGCCGTCCGCGCCCGTGCGGAAGACGAGGCGATCGGCGGTGCGCAGCGCCCCCAGCCGCGCCCCCACTCCTCCGGGGGCGGAAGGCAGGAGCCGGCCCAGCGCGCCCGCGACGGGCTTGCCGCCCTCGTCCACGACGCGGCCGGCCAGGGTCGCGGCCAGGGTGAGCGGCACGTCGACGCGCAGGGTCTCCGCGGTGGTCAGCAGGACGCGCGTGCGGACGTAGGGTGTGTAGCGAGGCTCGTCCGCGCGCAGACGATACGGGCGCTGGGGCAGGAGCCCGCGGATCCGATAGCGTCCGTCCGGCCCTGTCCGCGCCGTGCGCGTGCGCGTCCCGTCCTCCACCGTGACCCGGACGCGCGGCACGGGCGCGCGCGTCCCCGTGTCGAGGACCACCCCTTCCAGCGTGGGCGGCGCCGCCAGCACGAGGGTCAAGACGTGTCCGGCCGGAGCGGGCAGCGGTCCCGTCGCCGCCTCACCCAGCCCGGCGTCGCCGCCCTCCGCGACCACGGTCCCCGCGCGCGCGGGCAGGTCGGTGAGCTGGAACCGTCCGTCCGCGCCCGCCTCCACCCACGGCGTCTCGAGGCCACCGGTCTCGAGCCGCACCAGCGCACCCGCGGCCGGCGTCCGGCGGTCGCTGCGCAGGACGACGCCGGACACCAGCGCGCCCAGGCCCAGCGTGATCGGCCGCGGCATCGCGCCCGCGCGCACGTTGGAGACGGCCGCGGCGCCGTACGAGCGCGCCACGACCTGGAGCCGGTTGCCGTCCGCGGCCGCTTCGGCCGTACGGAACACGCCGTCGGCGCCGGTGACGACGGTGCGCGCGGCGGGGGCGACCTCGCCGTCGCCACCCGCGTTCCCGGCCAGCGGCCACACCGTCACCGACGCGCCGGCGATGGGCGCGCCGGAGGCGCTCACGATCTTGCCCGCCAGCGTCTCCGCCCGGGCCAGCGCATGCTCGCCGAGGTCGTCGCTCTCGGCCGCGTCGTACGTCCCGCCCACCCACGAGGGCACGACGCCTCCGCCCTCGGCCAGGAGTCGCACGGCGGGGCCCGCCGCCGTGGCCGGGACCGCCACCGCAAACGTGCCGTCTCCGCGCGTGGTCGCGGACGCCACCGGCCTCGGCGCGTCGCCCTTCCCCGCCAGCCGGCGCGCTTCGACGTCGGGAGGCTCGTACGGGATCGCGCTGACGGTGACTCCCGCCGCCGGACGCTCGCCGATCAGGATGCGCCCGCGCAGCTCACCCGCGTCGGCGCGGCCGTGCCAGGCCGCGCTCGCGGCCAGGATGACGGCGCATTCAAGCGCACGGCGCGAACGCGGCATCGGTGCTCCCGGCCCACATGGTACACGGCTCACATGGGCTTGGACCCCGGCGGACGCTCGCGCGCTGGCTTTTTACCTGCTTTTTACGTGTCGGCGATCACTCTTCGTCTTCGCGCAGCTTGGCCAGCACGGAGAAGTCCTCGAGCGTGGTCGTGTCGCCGACCGTCTCCTTCCCCGCCGCGATGTCGCGCAGCAGGCGCCGCATGATCTTGCCGCTGCGCGTCTTGGGCAGCGCGTCCGTGAACCGGATCTCCTCCGGCCGCGCGATGGAGCCGATCTCCTTGACGACGTGCTCCTTGAGCTCTCCGCGCAGCGCTTCGTCGGCCTTGAGCCCGCCCTTCGGCGTCACGAAGGCCACGAGGGCCTGGCCCTTGAGATCGTCCGGGCGCCCCACCACCGCCGCCTCCGCGACCTTCGTGTGCGACACGAGCGCGGACTCGACCTCCATCGTTCCCAGGCGGTGCCCGGCGACGTTGATGACGTCGTCCACGCGTCCCATGATCCAGAAGTAGCCGTCGGCGTCGCGCCGGGCGCCGTCGCCCGTGAAGTAGATGCCGGGGAACTTCTTCCAGTACTGCTCGACGTAGCGGTCGGGGTCCTTGTAGACGGTGCGCAGCATCGAAGGCCACGGCTTCTTGATGACGAGGTAGCCGCCCGCGCCCGTCGGCACCGATTTCCCGTCCTTGTCCACGACGTCCGCGTCCACGCCGAAGAACGGCAGCGTGCCCGAGCCGGGTTTGGTAGGGACGGCGCCGGGCAGCGGCGTGATCATGATCGCGCCCGTCTCCGTCTGCCACCATGTGTCCACGATCGGGCAGCGGCCCCCGCCGATGACGGCGCGGTACCACATCCAGGCCTCGGGGTTGATGGGTTCCCCCACCGTCCCCAGCAGCCGCAGCGAAGACAGGTCGTGCTTGCGCGGCCACTGCTCGCCCCATCGCACGAAGGCGCGGATGGCGGTGGGCGCGGTGTAGAAGATGTTGACGCGGTGCTTCTCGACGATGTCCCAGAGCCGGTCCGGCTCCGGGTGGTTGGGGGCGCCTTCGTACATGAGGGTGGTGGCGCCGTTGGCCAGCGGACCGTACACGACGTAGCTGTGGCCGGTCACCCATCCGATGTCGGCGGTGCAGAAGTAGGTGTCCTCGTCCTTGAGGTCGAAGACGTATTTCGTGGTGAGGGTTGCCTGCAGGAGATAGCCGCCCGTCGTGTGGACCACGCCCTTCGGCTTCCCGGTGGTCCCGCTCGTGTAGAGGATGAACAGCGGGTGCTCGGCGTCGAGGGGCTCCGCCGGGCACACGGGCGACGCCGCCGCCATCAGCTCGTGCCACCAGTGATCCCGCCCGGCCTGGAACGGCACCGGGGCCCCGGTGCGCCGCACGACGACGACGTGCTGGACGGTCTTCGTCCCCTTGAGCGCGCCATCCACGTTGGCCTTGAGGGGGACGACCTGGCCGCGGCGATAGCCGCCGTCGGCGGTGACGATCAGCTTGGCCTCCGCATCGTTCATGCGGTCGCGCACCGCTTCCGAGCTGAACCCTCCGAAGACCACGGTGTGGGTAGCCCCGATGCGCGCGCAGGCCAGCATGGCCACCGCCGCCTCCGGGATCATCGGCAGGTAGATGCCGACGCGGTCGCCCTTGTGCACGCCCAGGGCCTTGAGCACGTTCGCGAAGCGGCCGACCTCGCGCAGGAGCTCTTGATAAGTCAGCGTGCGGATCTCTCCCGGCTCCCCTTCCCAGATGATGGCCGCCTTGTTCTTGCGCCAGGTGGTGACGTGCCGGTCCAGGCAGTTCTCGGAGAGGTTCAGGGTCCCGCCGCTGAACCACTTCGCGAAGGGCGCGTTCCATTCCAGGACGCGGTCCCATTTCTTCGACCACCGCAGCGTCTCCGCCTGCTGCGCCCAGAAGCCCTCGGGGTCGCGGATGCTGGCTTCGTAGAGTCCACGGTATTCACCCAGGCTCTTGATGTGGGCGGCCTGGGCGAACGACTCCGGAGGCGGGAAGACCCGCACTTCCTTGAGAGTGCTCTCGATGTCGTCAGCCACGCGTGACCTCCTCCAGCCCCAGCTCGATGGGGCCCGTCTCCGGATGCCGTTCCAGCTCGGTGCCGTTCTGCACGACGAGGACCCGGAACTCGAGCCGCTGCCCGGGCCCCGGATGGAGCTCGCGCAGCGGGACGGCCAGCTCCAGCACCGTTTCCACCGCGGCCTGGGTCCGCGTCTCCGCCGCGATCCAGCCCATCTCCGTCCAGGCCTCGCGGATCACCCGCACCTGCGCATCCTCCCTCCGCACACGATAGCGCAGGCTCTCCGGCCCGGGGAAGATCACGACCACCTCGGCCGTGCCGAGGAGGTCGCGCAGGGCACCCGTGCTCGGCTCCACCAGGAGGTTGAGGCACCGGCGATCGGCGCCGAAACGGACGGCCCGGATGCCCTGGGCACCGCGGTGCATGGCCCCCGTCAGCGGCACGCGGTGGAGTCCCGCCGCTTCCCACTCGTCCGGCGACGTGATCTCGCCGTCGACGACGGGCGTGACCTCGCCCGCGGGCCGGCTCTGCCGCACCTCGAGATGGCGGGTGGTGATGATCGTCTCCGAGAGATCCTCGGGCGCGGGCAGGCCGATGGCCTCGTACACCGCGCGCAGGTGGCGGCGGAAGAGGCGATCGAACTCGAAGTCGTTCTCGGACGAGTGGTCGTCGCCGTACCACCAGCACCAGTCGCTGCCGGACGCGGCCCGGAAGGCCTCGCGCGCGCGTTCCAGCGCGGCCGGCGCGACCCTGCCCTCCTTCTCGGCGGCGCTCAGCGCGTCGCGGGCCGCCCCCAGCAGGTCCCAGGCCCGCCGGTCGTCCGCGTGCCCGATCCACACGGAGAAGTCCGCGTGGATCCAGCTCCCGGCAAACACGCGCGGCAGCTCCTGCGGCGCGCCCGCGGCCACGGCCTCGCTCATGGTGACGGCGCGCAGGCGCGGATCGGCCTGCAGGCCGGCGTAGAACCGGCGCAGGAACGTGCGGCCGCCCTCGCGGAAGTGCTCCCAGGCGTTCTCGCCATCGAGGATGATCGGCACCACCGGATCGCCGGCCTGGCCCTCCCGAGTCCAGGTCTCCCCGATGCGGCGGATGCGCTCGAGCAGATCGTGGGCGGCGTGCTCCGGATCCGAGCCCGAGTAGCTGAAGCCAATCAGATCGCTGAGCGTCCGGTCGCGGAAGAGCATCGCGATCTCGCCCGCGGGCGTGCGCCGGACCCAGGGCCGGTAGAGGAGGTCGACGGGATGCGCGGTCCCGCGGCTGTCGCGGTGCAGCGGCCTCTGGATGCTGCGCTCGAGCACGCCTTCGTCGGAAGCGGTCCAGCGCAGGCCGGCCCGCGCCATCTCCGTCACCGCCTCCTCCGAGACCGATCCCTCGGAGGGCCACATGCCCGCGGGCGGACGGCCGAACACCTGGGTGTGGCGCTCGATGGCGCGGCGGATCTGGTCGGCCGCGTCCTCCGGGTGCCGGAAGCGCCGGGGCACATAGGCGCCGGGATGCGCTTCGCGGTGCACGTCGCTGTCGCAGAGGAGAGGCAGGATCGGGTGGTAATACGGCGAGGCCGACAGCTCGATCCGCCCTTCGTCCGCGGCCGTCCGATAGGCGGGGATGACCGCGGCCAGCAGAGCCTGCTCGCGCTCGGCGAGGACGCGCTTGTCGTCCTCCGTGTAGTCGCGGCCCTTGGCGATGAGCGCGCGCAGGGCCGCGTCGTCACGCTGCCACTCCAGGTCGAACCAGGCCAGCTTGGACAGGACCTGGAGATCCCGCATCTCCGCGGGCCCGAAGCGCGGCGCCGCCACCCGCAACGAGGCCTCGTCGTGGCGCGGGCCGCGCAGGGCCAGGAGCTCCGCAAACCGCGGGAAGCGCCCGATGAGGTTCTCGGGATGGGCCATGAAGGCGGCCCGCAGCAGGTAGACCTTCTCCGACTCGTCGAGCCGGTCCGCCGGGAAGAGGCCCAGGCGTAGCTCCGCCTCGCGCGCCTCCCCGCTCACGTAGGCGTCGAGCTGGTCGAGGAGCGAGGGCACGAGGTTGAAGGTGACCCGCACCTGCGGCGTCTCCGACAGGATCGCCACCATGCCCCAGTAGTCCTTCAAGGCGTGCAGGCGCACCCAGGGCAGCACGAAGGTGCCGTCCAGGGGATCGCGGTACGACGGCTGATGCATGTGCCAGAGGACGGCCACCTGCACGGTCACGGGCGCGAAAACCCTCGTGCTAGTCTCATCTGGTGACGTGGCTCCGGTGGTTCCGTCCCACCCTCCTCGACCGGTACGTGGCCCGCGAGATCTGGCCGCCGACCGGCCTGGGCCTCCTGCTCTTCACGTTCATCCTGCTCCTCGATCAAATCTCCAACCTCATGAAGGTGCTGGTCTCGCGAGGAGCGGACCTGGCCACCGTCTTCCGCGCGTTCACGTACCTCCTGCCGAGCATCTTCTCGGTCACCATCCCGATGGCTTTCCTGCTCGGGGTGCTGCTGGCCTTCGGGCGGATGGCCAGCGACAGCGAGATCGTGGCCCTGCGGGCGAGCGGGCTCAGCCCCCTCAGCCTGCTCCGGCCCGTGGTCTCGCTCTCGCTCGTCACCGCCTTCCTCACGTTCTACGTCTACGCCGTGCTCGGCCCCGCCGCCAACCAGGCCTACCGCGAGATCATCTTCGCGCTCATCGTGAGCCGCGCCCGCAACGACGTGCAGCCGCGCGTCTTCAACGACGACCTGATTCCCGGCGGGACGATGGTGCTCTACGTGTCCGACATCGCGGCGGAGACGGGGCAGTGGAAGGACGTCTTCATCCACGACACCCGGAACCCCCAGAAGCCGAAGGTGATTCTAGCCCGCGGCGGCCAGCTCACCATCGACAAGGAGCGCAAGCGCGTCGGCCTCGACCTGCAGGACGGGATCTCCTACACCTTCCAGGTCTCCCAGGCCAGCGAGATCGGGGCCGATCGCTTCGAGACCGGCTACTTCCCGTTCGCCTACGAGGAGTTCTTTCCCAAGCTGCCCCTGGCCAAGGGCGACCGCGAGCTGACCATGGCGGAGCTCAGCCAGCGCGTGCGCGAGCTGCGCGCGCAGGGCAAGCCCAAGACGGAGACCGCGCGCTACGACGTGGAGTGGCACAAGAAGCTCGCCATCCCGACCGCGTGTTTCGTCTTCGGCCTGCTCGGGCTGGGGTTGTCGCTGGGCAGCAAGAAAGAAGCGCGCTCCGCCGCCTTCGGACTCTCCATCGGCGTCATCTTCATCTATTACGTGCTGATCCGGCTGGGCGAGCAGGCGGGCGACAACGGCCTCATGGCCCCGCTGGTGGCGGTATGGGCGGCCAACTTCGTTCTGGGCCTGGCCGGGGTGACCCTGCTCTACCTGAACTACCGCGAGGCCGCGTTCGATCCTCTCGACCCGCGCCACTACTCCGCCCTCCTGCCGCGCATTCGCACGCGCAAGGGGAAGCTGGTGGTGAGGGCGCGCGCGGGGAGACCGGGCCGAGGGCGGCGCCCGCGGCGCGTCATCGTCCTCCGCGTGCCCCGGCTGAGCTGGCCCATCCCCGGCCTGATCGACCGCTACATCGTGCGCACCTACGTCGAGAAATACACGCTCGTGCTCACCGCGTTCTGGGCCATCTACGTCCTCGTGAGCTTCATGGACCTGTTCGACGACGTGCAGCAGAACAAGGTCAAGGGCGTCGTCGTGTTCCACTACTACACGTTCTTCACGCCCTCCATCGCCCACCTGCTCACTCCGGTGGCCGTGCTCGTCGCCGTCCTGATCACGTTCGGCGTGATGGCCCGCTACAACGAGATCACGGCCATGAAGGCGGCCGGGCTCAGCATCTACCGCATCGTCTTCCCCGCCCTGGCCCTCTCCGCGCTGATCTGCTTCGGGATGTTCGAGGTGGCGGAATACCTGCTGCCCTCCCTGAACAAGAGGGCCAACCAGGACATGAACGTCATCAAGGGCAAGCCCCCGCAGTCCTCGAACACCAACGAACACCGCTGGATCCTGGGCAGCGACGGGCGGATCTACAACTTCGACTACCTGCAGCGCGGGGACGCCCTCGGCAACGTGCCGACCTCGCTCTACGGCCTCTCCATCTACGACGTGGATCCCGCCACCTGGCAGCTCCGGGACCGGCTCTATGCCGCCCGGGCGGTCTGGAACGGTGTCGGCTACAACCTGGAGCGCGGCTGGCGCTGGGCCCTGCTCCCCCGCCCGACCTTCCGCGAGTTCGCGGAGGCCCGGACGCGCGAGATCGAGGGACCCACCTACTTCGCGCGAGAGGAGCGCGCTTCGGAGACGATGAGCTTCGGGGAGCTGCGCGCGCACATCGGCACGCTGGAGAAGCTGGGCCTGGACGTCACCAAGCTGCGGGTGGAGCTCCACCGCAAGATCGCCTACCCGATGATCAGCCTCATCATGAGCATGATCGCGATCCCGTTCGCGTTCGTGGTCGCGCGCCGGGGGGCCCTCTACGGCGTGGCCACCAGCGTGGTGATCGCGATCGTGTACTGGGCCATGATCGGCATCTTCGGCGCGCTCGGGGACAACGCGCGCCTGCCCCCGCTGCTGGCGGCCTGGGCCCCGAACATCCTGTTCGGGACGACGGCGCTGTATTTCCTGTTCACGCTCGACACATAGGTTCGTTGTGTCCGCGGGGTTCGGACATCCTCGGTTCGGCGCGCCCCTCGTCCACATCGTGTGCTTCCTCGTCTGTGGACTCGCGGCCACTACCGGGGCCCAGGAGAAGGACCGGCCTTGCGGACGCGAGGTCGCCGTCTCCGAGCGCACCACGTTGGCTGGGTGCCACGGAGACTCCGTGTGCGCCCGCCTGTCGAATGGGCTCACCGTGTGCCAGTGCACGACCAGCCCTCAAGCAGCCGACTTCGTCGTTCAGAGAAACGGGCGAGAGGTCCAGCGCTGGAGCGACTCGTACTCGGGCCTCTTTCCCCAAGAGGTTCGCGTCGCGGCTGCCCATCTCGATACTGGTAACGTTGAGGACATCGTCGTCGCGACTCGGAATGGCCTGAGCAACGGCATGGTGAGGCAGTACTGGACTGTTTGCGCGATCAATGGGGCCAACCCGGCTTCGCCTCCGGAGTGTGTGGGCGTCGAGGACTACGGCATCATGGGTTACCTGGTCGGTACAGGTCAGCACTGCGATCTGCTCGAGACGCATTGGAGGGAGGGCTCGGAGCCCAGTCGAGGGGATGGCCTGTATCTCGTAGGCCGCTGGCTTCGCTACGACCAGGGGAAGTTCAGCCCAGACCCCGCGCAACCGCTACTCGCCCGTCGCTACCTCTACAGCTTTGAGAGAGACCGCGGGTCGGCCTCTGCCCCGCTACCTTGGTATCTAGACACACGGACGCGGCCCGTCATCTGCCCCGACCCTCTCTGTGAAGAAGAGGCGAAGCCCGCGAGCCGCTAGGTGCTCGCGAGCCTCACGGCTCATCTCGCTGCCAGTCCATCACCAAGAGACATGCGCCTCTTGACGAGCGGGAGCCAGGGATAGTCGCAATGGGACGACCTGATCGCCTTCGGATCCCCCACGATCCTGACCCCGAAGGGCGCTTCCACCATGTCGGCAGGACACCTGACGGGCGGCAGTTCCTCGCGTTCGTTACGGGCGCCTTCGAGTACGATCCCGTAGCGGCAACCCAACGATGGGACGGCGAGAAGAAGTGGCTGGCCGTGGTCCACATCTTCGCTCCGGACGGGGCGCACCTGGGCACCGAGACTCGGCTGGGTGGATTCGATCACGAGGGTCGTCTGTTGGCTGGATCCAAGGCCTGGGATGAGCTGGGAGATCTCCTTGCCGAGGTGGGCCTGGCCGGCTGCTTGCCCGGCGACATCAATGTGGCGCCATTCGAACTGGTACGGGACGGTGTTCTCTATGGCCTCATCTACGAGTCCTACGGAGATGACGGTGAGGAGCACGAGCTCGTGATGCTGGAGCCCAACGACGTGATGTTCCATCCCCCTTGGGACAGCGGCCAGTTCTCGACGTAGCGGGTGAGCCGCAGAACTACTCGGGCCGACGGCCCCGTATTTCCTCTTCACGCTGGACGACACGTAGCGTTCGTTCAGCGTGAGCATCCGTGTGGGTTTGGTACGGCGGCCCTCGCTACCGACCCTGCGTACTCAACGCCTCTGAGTGAAGGAGCGAAATGGCAAAAGGCTTCTTTTCCCAAGGGTTGGTCGTTCTCTTCGATCGTGTCCCTACTCTCGACGAACTGGCGGGCGCCATCGCGCCTCGCGAGGTTGCCAAGCGCCTCGAGCAGGGCCGCGAGTGGGCCTTCGGCGGCCCGAGCCTGCTCACTCCGTTCAGGCCCGAGGCGAATGGCTACGTCTCCATCGACATCGTGTCAAGGCAATGGCCCGACCGCATGGGTGATCCGAAAACCGACTCCATGGTCTTCGGGGCGTGGTCCATGGGGCACTTCGGTCCGTACACCTATCCTCATGGGCTTGCGCGAGCGCGCGCGCAGTCCTGGCACTGGGCGGCAGCCGGGGCGACTGCTGGTCGCCACACCGCGTTCGTCAGAATCCGATGCAGCTATGTGTTCGGAGCCCGACCGGACACGCCGGTGTTGCCTCAGGACTACTCACCCTTGCCGGAGATCCTCTTTGTCACGGAGATCACGGATGCAATCCTGGCCATCCCCGGCGCTCTGTGTTACTTCAACCCGAACGGTGAATGCCTGTACCCGCGTGAAGGCGTCGCCGAGTTGATCACCCGGCACAAGGGCCCCGGGCCCGCCGCGCTGGAGCTGTGGAGCAACGTGCGGATGTTCCAGCTGCCGGCAGACACCTCGTGGTTGCTGATGGACTCCGTCGGCATGTGGCAGCTCGACGTTCCGGACCATGAGGCGTGCTTCCCAAAGGACCAGTACGATCCATCGGAGGTCGCACGGTTCTTGCGCAACGCCGCCGACTACGTTTGTGACCAAGGCCCCGTCATCAAGAACGGCGATACGATGGACGGTCCAGGTGCGCTTCACTGGCAGGCCGCTACTTTCGAGAATGGTCTCGCGGATCCGCCACGGGAGGTCTTGCGCTGGCTGCCACGCGACGGTCGGCCCAGGCCGGCAGGCATTCAAGGCGAGAAATGAAAGATCCTGCGTTCGGCGGGTTACTCGAAGGCCTTGGCGTATCGACGAAGACTAGTAGGGCCTGACCAGGCGTTCAGGACAATCTGCGGACTCTGACATGACTAAGCCAGAAATCGCCGGCATTGCGCCGCTCTTCATCGTGAATAGTGTCCCCACCGCGCTGGCGTTCTATCGCGATCGTCTCGGGTTCGACATCACGTTTCAAGGGCCCGAACCAGACGACATCTTCTTCGGCATTGTCCAGCGGGGCGCCGCGATGGTCATGTTCAAGGCCGTCGGCGTCGAGGCGGTGCCGAACTACACTCGAGACGTCAAGAAGGGCATCGCCCGCTGGGACGCCTACCTCTATGTCCCCGATCCGGACGCGTTGGCGGCAGAGTTCTCGTCACGCAATGTCGCGTTTTCCGAACCACTCAAAGATACCGCTGATGGCTTGCGTGGATTCGAACTCAAGGACGCCGACGGCTACGTGTTGTTCTTCGGTCGTCCTCGTTCATGAAGGCGCCCGCGCAAGCGATGGAGTTTCGCGGATCAACGCAGTGTTGAGCGAACCACGGCCGCCTCGCTTCGGCCGCATCCACTGGCCCAACGATGTGCAGAAGATCAAGCCCGCCGAGCTCCGATCGTGGATCGAAGCCCGGCGTGCTGAACTGTCCGGACGAAAGAACTAGGCCCGGCCTCGTCTCAGTACCGGTACCAGTCCGTCTTGTAGGGCCCGTCGACGGACACCCCGATGTACTCCGCCTGCTTCGGGCTCAGCTTCGTGAGCTTCGCGCCCAGCTTGTCCAGGT
>Ga0075425_100004719_pt1 | contig 14094 bp, 13 predicted proteins | sample SoiMethybrSBSTD4_FD_75300 | JGI IMG/M metagenome (GOLD analysis project Ga0075425, IMG submission 75300) | Bulk soil microbial communities from a Populus tree surrounding site in Tennessee, USA - Soil MetaG P. TD hybrid SBSTD4 | ecosystem: Environmental > Terrestrial > Soil > Tree plantation...
GCCTGCCCGCCGGGAACGCGCGCCTTTCACCTGCAGACGCACGAGGACCTGCTGCTCGCGGTGAACGCGCCGAGCGTGTGGACGATGCAGGAGTTCCAGGGCGACCAGAAGGCCTATTTCGGCGGCTCGCCCGCCGACAAGTTGAAGGATCCGGCGAGCCGCTTCACTTCGGGCATCCGCGTCTACGACATCTCGAAGCCCGAGAAGCCCCGGGAGATCGGCTTCATGCCGACCAGCGGCCTCGGCCCGCACCGTATCTGGTACACCGGCGGGAAGTACGCCTATGCGTCGATCCACTTCGCCGAATTCACCGATCACGCGTTTGCGGTGATCGACCTGTCCAACCCGCGCAAGCCCGAGGTGGTGGGCCGCTGGTGGATTCCCGGCATGCACAAGGCCGGCGGCGAGACGCCGACCTGGAAGACGGGAAAGCGCTACGCCATGCACCACGCACTGGTGACCAACGACATCGCCTATACCGCCTGGCGCGATGGCGGCCTCACGGTGCTCGACGTCGCCGACCCGACGCAGCCGAAGCTCCTGTGCCACCGCAACACCGACCCGCCTTTCGGCGGCGGCACCCACTCGCCGTTGCCGCTGCCAGACCGCAACCTGCTGATCCTCGCCGACGAGCCGACCACCGCCAATTGCAGCGAGGGACTGCGCTACATCTGGGTGCACGACATCCGCGTGCCGTCGAATCCCGTCACTATCGCGACCTTCCCGCAGCCCGCCGAGGCGGACTACTGCAGGAAGGGCGGCAGCTTCGGCCCGCATAACCTGCATGAGAACCGGCCCGGCGGATTCCAGAGCTCGAAGGTCATCTTCGCCACGTACTACAACGCCGGCGTGCGCGTGTACGACATCGAGGACGCCTTCCGGCCGAAGGAAATCGGCTATTACGTGCCGCCGAATCCCGTGAAGATGATGGACCCGCGTCCCAACCGGCCGCAGGTGATCCAGTCGTGCGATTGCTACGTGGACAAAAACGGCGTCATGTACCTGACCGATCCCAACGCCGGCCTTAACATCCTGCAGTTCGAGGGGCTCTGATTGCGAATCGACTGGGACGTCCCGATCAAGGTGGACGACGGCGTGGTTCTGCGCGCCGACGTTTATCGTCCGGACGTCGACGGCCGCCATCCCGTGATCCTCAGCTACGGGCCCTACGCCAAGGGCCTCGCGTTCCAGGACGGCTATCCCTCGGCGTGGCAGCGCATGGTGGCCGAGCATCCCGACGTCGCCTGCGGCTCGAGCAACCTCTACCAGAGCTGGGAAGTCGTCGACCCCGAGAAGTGGGTGCCCGAGGGCTATATCTGCGTGCGCGTCGATTCGCGCGGCGCCGGCCGCTCGCCCGGCTTCGTCGATCCGTTCTCGCCGCGCGAGACGCAGGACTTCTACCAGTGTATCGAATGGGCCGGCGCGCAGCCGTGGTCGAACGGCAAGGTCGGCCTGAACGGCATTTCCTACTTCGGCACCAACCAGTGGCACGTCGCCTCGTTGCAGCCGCCGCATCTCGCGGCGATCTGCGTCTGGGAAGGCATGGCCGACTGGTATCGCGACGGCACGCACCACGGCGGCATCGTCAATACCTTCTGGGCGAACTGGTACGACATGCAGGTGAAGAGCGTGCAGTACGGGCTGGGCGAGCGCGGCCCGAAGAGCCGCGCCACGGGCCAGTGGGTCTGCGGCGACGTGACGCTGAGCGATGCCGAGCTGGCGAAGAACCGCTGCAGCTTCGGCGACGAGATCGTCGCCCACCCGCTGGACGACGACTATCACAAGGCGCGCTCGCCCCAATGGGACAAGATCACGGTGCCGCTGCTCACGGCAGCGAACTGGGGCGGGCAGGGGCTGCATCCGCGGGGAAATTTCGAGGGCTTTGTCAGGAGCAAGAGCAAAGACAAATGGCTCGAGGCGCACGGCATCGAGCACTGGACGCACTTCTACACCGACTATGGCAGGAAACTGCAGCTGCGGTTCTTCGATCACTTCCTGAAGGGCAAGGGCGATTGGAAGAACCAGCCCCGCGTCCTGCTCCAGGTGCGCCACGTCGACAAGTTCGTCGAGCGGCACGAGAACGAATGGCCGCTGGCGAGAACGCAGTGGACGAAAATGTTTTTACACAAGAATCATCAGCTGAACAACGAGAAAGGCACGGAAGCCCTGGTTTCGTTCGACGCGATGGGCGACGGCGTGACTTTCATTTCCGAACCCTTCGACCAGGAAACGGAAATCACCGGGCCGATCGCGGCGAAGCTGAAGGTGTCGTCGAGCACCGAGGACGCCGACCTGTTCCTGGTGCTGCGGGTGTTCACGCCCGACCTGCGCGAGGTGACCTTCATGGGGGCGATCGACCCGCACACGCCGATCGCGCAGGGCTGGCTGCGGGCTTCCCATCGCAAGCTGGATGCCAGGCTGTCGACCGAATACCGGCCTTATCACACGCATGACGAAAGACAGCTGCTGGCGAAAAACCAGGTCGTATCCCTCGACATCGAAATACTCCCGACCTGCATCGTGGTGCCGGCCGGGCACCGCATCGCGCTGTCGGTGCGCGGCAAGGACTATGAATGGCAGAAGTCGACCGGCGCCAAGCTGTCGAACTTCAAGAACGAGCTGCTCGGCTGCGGCCCGTTCCTGCACAACGAGCCCAGGGACAGGCCTGTTTCCGTTTTTTCAGGAAGAACTACACTCCACCTGGACGCGAATTCCTATGTTCTCCTACCGGTGATTCCCCCCCAATGAAGCTCTACGGATTCTGGCGTTCGCTTGCGACCTACCGCGTCAAGGTGGCGCTCGCGCTCAAGGGCATGAAGGTCGACGAGGTGTCGATCGACATCTTGAAGGGCATGCAGCACCAGCCCGACTACAAGGCGCTCAACCCGCAGGCCGTCGTGCCTTCGCTGGTCCTCGACGAAGGCGGGCCGCCGCTGTTCCAGTCGATGGCGATCATGGAGTGGCTGGAGGAAACCCGGCCGCAGCCGGCGCTGCTGCCGAAGGATCCCAGAGGCCGCGCGCGCGTGCGCGGCCTGGCGCTGATCGCCGCGGCCGACTCGCACCCATTGGTGACGCCCCGCATCCGCGCCTACATGGAGAAGGTCCTCCTGCTGGATGAAGCGAAAAGAAATGCCTGGCTGATGCACTGGAGCCTCGAGGGCCTCAAGGCGATCGAGGGCCACCTGAAGGGCGAGAAGGAGACCGGCCGCTTCTGCCACGGCGACGCGCCGACCCTGGCCGACATCTGCATGGCCGGGCAGGTGATCGGCGCTACCGGCTACTTCAAGTGCGACGTGTCCTCGGTGCCGACCGTGATGCGCATCTACGACGAATGCATGAAGCTCGAGGCATTCAGCAAGGCGCACCCGCTGAAGCAGCCCGGCGCGCCGGCGCACTGAGCATGGCGACCGTCAAGGTGGTCGACCGCTCGAGCCTGGTTGCCGGCCTGTTCGAGCAGCTGGTGCTCAAGCCGGGCGCGACCGCCATCGTCGCCATCGACATGCACCGCGGCCACCTCGACATGGACGTGGCGACCATGCCGGCCACGCCGGAGGACGCGAAACGGGTGATCGCCGCGGCCAAGGAGGTGCTGGATTTCTCGAGGAAGAACAGGATTCCGGTGATCCACGTGGTCCTCGTCTACCGACGGATTCCCGGAATCGGCAGCGAAGGCATGGTGTCGCCGTACTGGCAGGCGATGCACGCCGCCCAGGGCGAGAAGGACCGCCTCACGCCCGGGCGAAAGAGCACGGTGCGCGAGCACAATGTCGAGGGCTCGCCGGGGACGCAGATCATCCCGGTCCTGCAGGGACCCGGCGACTACGTGATCAACAACAAGAAGCGCCTCGACTGCTTCTACGGCACCGATCTGCGCCAGCTGCTGGAGACGCTTCATGTTAAAAACGTGGTGCTGATGGGCATCAACACCAACACCTGCGTGCTCAATACCGCGTTTACCGCATTCAATCTCGACTACCGCGTGGTGGTGCTGTCCGACTGCGTGGCGAGCATGTACGGGGAAGACCTGCACCTGCTCGGCCTGCAGAACGTGGCGCGCTGCCTCGGCTGGGTGGTCACCAACGAGCAATTCTTCGCGAAGCTAAAGGAGGGGGCGCATGAGCTTCAATCGTAGGCGGTTCGTACAGGCGGTCGGCAGTGCTTCATTGCTGGGTGCCTTGCCGGTGGGGGCGCAGACGGGGCCGATGCGCCTCGGCCTGATGACGGTGAAAACCGGGCCGCTGGCCTCGGGCGGCATCGACATGGAGCGCGCGCTGGTCCAGTTCCTGAAGGAGCGCAACAACACGCTCGCCGGGCGCAAGGTCGAGCTGTTCGTCGGCGATTCGGGCGGCGTGCCGGCGCAGTCGCGCACCAAGACCCAGGAGCTGGTCGAGCGCGACCGGATCCAGATCATGATCGGGCCGCTCGACACGGCCTCGGCGCTGGCGACCGACGACTATATCCGCCAGGCGCAGCTGCTGACGCTGTCGGTGGCCGCGGCCGAGGACATGACGCAGCGCAAGCCCAATCCGTGGTTCACGCGCGGCACCTCGACCTCGTCGCAGTGCTCGATGCCGCTCGCCGACTACTGCGCCAAGACCCTGAAAATGAAACGCATGGCGGTGATCGCCGACGACATCGCCTACGGCCACGAGATGTGCGCCGGCTTCATGCGCGTGTTCGAGGAGGCGGGCGGCAAGGTGGTGCAGCGCATGTTCCCGCCGCTCACCGTGCCCGACTACGGCACCTACCTCGCGCAGCTCAAGACCAACATCGACGGCATCTTCCTCGGCTTCGCCGGCTCCAACGGCTTTCGCTACCTGCGGCAGTTCAACGAGTACGGGCTGATGAAGAAGGTCACCCCGGTGGGCGGGATGACCGCGCTCGACGAGGCGGTGCTGCGCAACATGGGCGACGAGGCGCTCGGCATCGTCACCTCCTGCTGGTATTCGGCCGACATCGAGAACGCGATCAACAAGCGCTTCGTGGCGAATTTCCGCGCCGACTGGGGCTACGATCCGGGCTTCTACGCCGCCGCCACCTATACCGAGGCGGCGGTGCTCGAGGCGACGCTCGGCGCGCTCCAGGGCCGCATCGAGGACAAGACGGCGTTCATGAAGGCCGTGCGCAGCATCAAGGTGGACACCTGCCGCGGCCCGGTGCGCTTCGACCAGTACGGCAACGTGGTCGGCAACATCTACATCCGCAAGGTGGCGCGCAAGTACGGGCGCCTGGTGAACGAAGTGATCCACACCTACCCGGACGTCAGCCAGTTCTGGACCTACAAGCCGGACGCCTTCCTCAAGAACCCGGTGTATTCGCGCGACTTCCCGCCGGCGAAGAACCTGGAGAACTGAGCTCTGCAATACTGGGCTATTCAGACCCTGAATAGCCTGGCGCTGGGAGGATTGCTGTTCCTCCTGGCGGCGGGCTTTTCGCTGATCTTCGGGCTGATGAGGATCGCGAACCTGACGCACGGCGCGCTCTACATGCTCGGCGCCTACATCGGCGTCAGCGTGCTCAAGGCGGTGCCGAACCTCTGGCTCGCCGCGCTGCTGTCGGGCGCGGTGGTCGCCGCCTTCGGCTTCTTCCTCGAGCGCTTCATCCTGCGCAAGCTGGGCGGCAACGTGCTGGGCCAGGTGCTGGTGACGCTCGGCGTGGCGTTCATCATCGCCGACCTGTGCCTGATCGTCTGGGGCGGCGACCCGATCCCGATCCCGACCCCGGCCTGGCTGCAGCAGCCGCTGCAGATCGCCGGCCTGGCCTTTCCGGCCTACCGCATCGCCGTCGTGGTCGTCGCGGTGTTCGCCGCCATCGGCCTGTTCGTCCTGGTCGAAAAAACCCGGGTCGGCGCGATGATTCGCGCCGGCGTCGACGACATGGACATGGCGCGCGCGGTCGGCATCCCGGTCTCGCGCCTGTTCACCATCGTGTTTTGCCTCGGCGCCGCGCTGGCCGGCGCCGGCGGCGTGATCGGCGGGCCGATCATGTCCGCCTATCCGGGGCTCGACGCCGACATGCTGCCGCTGGCGCTGATCGTGGTGATCCTCGGCGGGGTGGGGAGCCTGTTCGGCGCCTTCGTCGGCAGCTTCATCACCGGCTTCGTCTACACGTTCGGCGTGGCGCTGCTGCCCGACCTGGCCTACGTCATCCTGTTCCTGCCGATGATCCTGGTGATCGCCTTCCGCCCGAGGGGATTGTTCGGAAAGTTCGCGGCATGAGGAAGTCCTGGGTGCTCGCGACGGCGATGTTCCTTTGCCTGCCCCTGGTCGCGGGGGAGTACTACGTCAACCTCGCCTGCCAGATTTTCATCTTCGCCGTCTTCGCCGCCAGCATCAACCTGCTGCTGGGCTACGGCGGCCTGGCGACGCTCGGCCATTCGGCCTACCTGGGGCTGTCGGCCTACCTCTCGGCGCTGGCGGCGCTCAAGCTCGGCCTCGGCCACGCGCTCGCCGCGCTGGCGGCGCTCGCCGGCACCACGCTCGCCGCCGCGGCATTCGGCCTGATCGCGCTGCGGGCGACCGGCCTCGGCTTCCTGATGCTGACGCTGGCGCTGTCGCAGGTCCTGTGGGGCACCGCCTACCGCTGGGTGTCGGTGACCGACGGCGACAACGGCCTGCGCGGACTGAGCCGGCCCTTCCAGATGGACGATGCGTTTTCCTTCTACTACTTCTCGCTCGCGGTGACGGTTTTCTCCCTCTGGATGATGGCGCGCTATGTCGGCTCGCCCCTGGGGGCCGCGCTCAAGGGCACGCGCGACCAGCCGCGCCGCATGGCGGCGCTCGGCTACGACGTCTGGCTGATCCGCTGGATCACCTTCGTCTACGCCGGCTTCTGGGGCGCGGTGTCGGGGCTGCTGTTCGTCTACTACCACAAGTACATCCACCCGATCTCGCTGTCGCTCGCGTACTCCGCCGAAGGCCTGCTGGCGGTGATCGCCGGCGGCTCGGGCACGCTTGCCGGGCCGCTGGTCGGGGCGGCGATCGTGATGCTGCTGAAGAACTACGTCTCGGCGTACATCGAGCGCTGGAACATGCTGCTCGGCTTCGTTTTCGTTCTCATCGTGGTGTTCATGCCCGAGGGGGTGGTCCCCGGAGTGAAGAGAATATGGCTGCGCTTCAGATCCAGGGGCTGAAGAAAGCCTTTGGCGGCCTGCCCGCCATCAACGGCGTCTCCCTCGAGGTGGCCGAGGGCGAGCGGCGCCTGATCATCGGGCCCAACGGGGCCGGAAAGACGACGCTGTTCAACCTGGTCACGGGCGACTTGCCGGCCGACGCCGGCAGCATTTCCCTGCTGGGCAAGGACATCAGCCGCCTCGCCACGCACCGGCGCGCCCACCGCGGCCTGGCGCGCACCTTCCAGATCATCACGCTGTTCCCGAAGGACACGCTCGAGCACAACATCGTGCTCTCGCTGCTCGGCATGTCGCCGGCGAGGTGGGATGGTTTTTCGGCGTTCTCGACGGACCTCTACCGTTCGGCAAGGGAAATCCTGCAGCGCGTGAACCTGGAGGGCCTCGCGACCCGGCCGCTGTCCGATGTCAGCTACGGCGAGAAGCGCCGCGTCGAGATCGCCATGGCCCTGGCGCAGAAGCCGAAGGTGCTGCTGCTCGACGAGCCGCTCGCGGGGCTGTCGCGCGAGGAGCGCGCGACGGTCAAGGCGCTGATCGCCGCCATCCCGCGCGACGTCACGGTGGTGATGATCGAGCACGACATGGACACCGCGCTCGACATGGCCGAGCGCATCACGGTGCTGCACTACGGCAGCGTCATCGTCGAAGGCACGCGCGCCGAGGTGGTGGCCGACCCGAAGACGCGCGAGGTCTACCTTGGCTACTGAGGCGCTGTCGCTCAAGGGCGTGGACGCCCTGTATGGCGACAGCCACGTGCTGCATGGGGTGGATTTCTCGCTGCAGGAGAAGCGCGTCCTCGCGCTGCTGGGCCGCAACGGCGCCGGCAAGACCACCTGCATGAACACCATCATCGGCTGGCTGCGGCCGCGCGCCGGCGACATCCGCCTGTTCGGCGAGCCGGTGGCGCGCCTGTCGCCCGAGGTGATCGCGCGCCGGGGCGTCGGCCTGGTGCCGCAGGGCCGGCGGGTGTTCGCGAAGCTGACCGTCGAGGAGAACCTGGCCGTGTCGCGCCGGCCGGGAAAATGGAATCTCGAGACCGTGTGCGAGCTGTTTCCTCGCTTGCGGGAAAGAAAGCAGCAATATGCCGGCTCGCTGTCGGGCGGCGAGCAGCAGATGCTCGCCATCGGCCGCGCGCTGATGGGCAACCCGCGCGTGCTGCTGATGGACGAGCCCTCCGAGGGCCTGGCGCCGATCATCGTCGCCGAGGTCGGGCGCACCATCGCGCGCCTCAAGGCCGAGGGGCAGTCCATCGTGCTGGTGGAGCAGAATATGAAACTCGCCTTCAGCCTGGCCGACGACGTCGTGATCCTCAACACCGGCCGCGTCGCCTTCGCCGGCCCGGTCGCGGAGGTCTGCGACAACGAGGCCCTGATCACCCAGCACCTGGGAGTCTTTTGAATGCTATTTGATTGTTCGCCAGGAAATTCCGGAGAAATTTCGACCGTAAGAACCAGGAAGCGTGGATCGCTTCGAGTCGACATTCACTGCCACTATCTCAACACCGCGGTGGCGGCGAAGGTCGCGCACCTGAATCCGGGGCAGCACGAGCCCTCGGTGGTCTACGCCAACGCGCTCACTCGCGAGACCAACGTCAAGCAGATGAAGGACCGCGCCGTGAAGCTCACCGACATTGCGGTGCGCCTCAAGGACATGGATCGCATGGGCATCGACATCCAGGCGGTGTCGCCGGCGCCCAACCAGACCTACTACTGGACCGATCCCGGCCTGGGCGCCGAGCTGGCGCGGGGCGTGAACGAGGGCATCGCGGCGATCGTGGCGCAGCATCCGGACCGCTTCGTGGGGCTGGGCACGGTGCCGCTCCAGGATTTGGAATTTTCACTGAAAGAATTGAATTATTGCGTCAAGACGCTGGGACTAAGGGGCGTCGAAATCAATCCGAGCGTCAATGGACTCGATTTAACCAGTGAAAAACTGAATCTGGATCGTTTCTTTGCAAGGGCGCAGGAACTCGACGTCGTCCTCTTCATGCACCCGATCGGCTTCACGCAGGGCGAGCGGCTGGTGGATCATTACTTCAACAACGTCATCGGCAATCCGCTGGAGACCACGGTGGCCGCGAGCCACCTGATCTTCGACGGCGTGCTCGAGCGCCATCCCCGGCTCAAGGTGGTGCTGCCGCACGCCGGCGGCTATCTCGCCCACTACTGGGCGCGCATGGATCACGCCTGGCGGGCGCGTCCGGATTGCCGGGTGGTCATCCCGAAGAAGCCCAGCAGCTATCTCGAGAAGCTCTACTTCGACACCATCACGTTCGACCGTGGGATGCTTTCCCACCTGATCGAGCGCTTCGGCGCCGACCACGTGCTGCTGGGCACCGATTACCCGTACGACATGGGCATGGAGCATCCGCTGGACTTCACCGACTATCTGCCGGCGGGAAAGAAGAAGCTGGTGCAGGGCGGAAACGCCGCCCGGCTGCTGAAGATTGATTACAATAGGATTCAAAGGAGGAGGACCGCATGAATTTCACTCGCAGGAAGGTGCTGGGGGCGGCAGGCGCCGTCGCCTTGGGCGCGACGCTGCCCGGCCGGCGCGCATTGGCGCAGCAAGGCCCGGTCAAGATCGGCATGAGCATGCCGCAGACCGGCTCGCTCGGCGCCGGCGGCCAGGCGGCGCTGGTGGCGCTGCGCATGTGGGTCGACGACGTGAACCAGAGGGGCGGGCTGCTCAACCGCAAGGTCGAGTTCATCGCCTACGACGACCAGACCAACCCCGCGAACACGCCGGGGATCTACACCAAGCTGCTCGACGTCGACAAGGTGGACCTGCTGATCGCGCCCTACGGCACGGTGCCGACGGCGCCGATCATGCCGCTGGTGAAGCAGCGCGGCCTGATGCTGATGGGCAACTTCTCGTTCCAGGTGAACGCGAAGGTGCAGCACGACATGTGGTTCAACAACTCGCCGTGGAACGACGCCTCGAGCTGGTCCGACGGCTTCTTCGCCGCCGGCAAGAAGGCCGGCGCCAAGACCGTCGCGGTGCTCGCCGCCGACAACGATTTCGCGCAGAACCTGGCGAACGGCGCGCGCACGCTGGCGAAAGCGGCCAACATCACCTCGGTCTACGACCAGAACTATCCGCCGACCACCACCGACTTCTCCTCGCTGATCCGCGGCATCCGCGCCGCCAAGCCCGAGATCGTGTTCGTCATGTCCTACCCGAACGACTCGGTGGCCATCGTGCGCGCGGTGAACGAGATCGGCGTCGGCCCGCAGGTGCAGCTGTTCGGCGGCGGCATGGTCGGCCTGCAGTTCACGCCGATCATGAGCTCGCTCGGCAGCCTGCTGAACGGCATCACCAACTACAACTCCTACGTGCCCGGCATGAAATACCCCGGCATCGAGGACTTCCTGCAGCGCTATTCGAAGAAGGCGGCCGAGGCCAAGGTCGACCCGCTGGGCTTCTACCTGCCGCCGTTCAACTACGCCATCGGCCAGATCCTCGAGCAGGCGGTCAACGCCACCAAGACGCTCGACCAGCGCAAGCTCGCCGGCTGGCTGCACGGCAACGAGGCGAAGACCATCGTCGGGCCGATCCGCTGGGGCAAGGACGGCGAATGGGCCAAGGCGCGCGTGGTGCAGGCGCAGTTCCGCGGCATCGTCGACAAGGACGTCGAGCAGTTCCGCCGGCCGGGCAAGCAGGTGGTGATCTACCCGGACGACTACAAGACCGGCAGCGCGATCACGCCGTTCGACAAGGCGCGTAGCGCCAAGTAACGCCGTAACGGGCAGCAAGCGGCGCGGCGATCCCGCGCCGTTTTTTTAGGGGCCGCATGATTTTCTCGTTCGACCTGCTCGCCGAGGCGCTGATCTTCGGCCTGCTGCTCGGCTGCTTCTACGCCGCGGTGAGCATCGGCCTGTCGGTGTCGTTCGGCCTGCTCGACGTGCCGCACGTGGCGCACCCGGCGGTGATGATCCTCGGCTCGTACTGCACTTTCATCGTCGCGGGCTGGGGCCTCGATCCGATCGTGGCGGGCGTGGTGTTGATGCCGGCGTTCTTCGTCCTCGGCGTCCTGATCTACCGCTTCTACTACGAGTCGTTCGAGAAGCGCGGCACCGAGGCGGGCGTGCGCGGCCTCGCGTTCTTCTTCGGCATCGCCTTCATCATCGAGGTCGGCCTGATCCTGGTATTTGGCGTGGACCAGCGCTCGGTGCAGGCGGCATACATCGGCTCCAGCTGGGCGCTCGGCGACTACCGCATCCCGTACCGCATGCTGGTGGCGTTCGGCGTCGCGCTGGTCCTGACGCTGGCGCTGACGATCTACCTGTCGCAGACCTTCACCGGCCGCGCCATCAAGGCGGTGGCGCAGGACGAGCCGGCGCTGCGCCTGATGGGCGCCAATCCGGTGCGCATCAAGCAATGGGCCTTCGGCATCGCCACCGCCGTGAGCGCACTCGCCGGCGCGATGGTGATCATCGTCGGGCCGGTCGAGCCGGCGATGGACCGGGTCTATATCGGCCGCACGTTCTGCGTGGTGGTGCTGGCAGGCCTGGGCAGCATGACCGGCACGCTCGCATCCGGGCTGATCCTCGGCATCTCCGAATCGATCGTGCTGATGTTCTTCGGCGCCTCCTGGGCTCCGGCGGTGGCTTTTGGGCTCTTATTGGTGGTCCTGGGAATCAGGCCCCAAGGGCTGTTCGGCCGATGAAATTCTGGATCGGCTCCGCCGTCATCGTGCTGGCCGCGCTGGGCGTGGCGCTGAGTCCCATCAACGAGTACTTCTTCTTCGCCGCCTTCGTCGTCCTCACTTTTGTCGTGCTGGCGACCGCCTGGAACATCCTCGGCGGCTACGCCGGCTACGTGAACTTCGGCACCTCGGCCTTCTTCGGCCTCGGCGCCTACAGCGCCGTGGTGCTGTTCAAGGGGCTCGGCGCGCCGCTCGCGGTGCAGATCGCCGCCGGCGCCGCGATGGGCGCGTTGCTCGGCTTCGGCGTGGGCCTGCTCACCCTGCGGCTGCGCGGCATCTTCTTCGCCATTGCCACGGTGGCGGTGATCTTCATCATGGAAACGCTGATGATCAACTGGCGCTACGTCGGCGGCGCCACCGGCTTGCAGCTGCTGCGGCCGGAGGCGATGGCGCCGTTCACCAGCTATACGCGCATGCTGTTCGTGGTCATGGCGCTGATGGCGGTGGTGTCGGTGGCGGTGGCGCGCTTCGTGCAGACGTCGTGGATCGGGCGCGGCTTGCGCGCTCTCCGCGACAGCGAGGAGGCGGCGGAGGCGAGCGGCGTGCCGACGCTGCGCCTGAAGCTGTTCGCCTGCGTGATCTCGGGCGCCCTGATGGGCGCGGCCGGCGCGCCGATGCCGATGTACCTCAGCTTCATCGAGCCGGCCTCGACTTTCAGCCTCAACTACGCCATCGGCGCGCTCGCCGCGCCGATGATCGGCGGCACCATGCACTGGCTGGGGCCGGTGATCGGCGCGATCCTGCTCGCCTCGCTGCAGCAGATCGTCACGGTGACGATCTCGGGCGAGATGAACGTGCTGGTGATCGGCGTGCTGCTGGTGCTGTTCGTCGTGCTCGCCCCCGAAGGCATCCTCGGTTTCTTCAAGCGATGGCTGAAAAGCTCCTCCAGGTAAGCGGCGTCTCGAAGCACTTCGGCGGCTTCACCGCGCTGTCCGGGGTCAGCCTCGACATCGCGCCGGGCGAGCGCTTCGGCCTGATCGGACCCAACGGCTCGGGCAAGACCACGCTGATCAACTGCATCTCCGGACTGCTGCAGAACGAAACCGGGCAGATCCTCTTCGACGGCAAGGACATCACCGGCCTGCCGGCGTACCGGCGCACCCGGTCCGGCATCGCGCGCAGCTTCCAGGTGCCGCGGCCGTTCCACACCATGTCGGTGCTGGAGAACCTGCTGGTGCCCTCGGCCTACGTCGCGCGCCTGAAGGACGCCGAGGGCGAGGCGGAAGCGATGCGGATCCTGCGCGACATCGGCCTCGCCGACAAGGCCGGCCTCCATGCCAACCAGCTGTCGCAGGTCGAGCTGCGCAAGCTCGAGCTGGCGCGCGCCATGGCGGCGCGGCCGCGGCTGCTGATTTCCGACGAGGCGATGGCGGGCCTCGCCGGCAATGAGGTGGACGAGGTGCTGCAGATCCTGTTCAGGCTGAACGAGGCGGGCATCACCATCATCATGATCGAGCACATCATGCAGGCGGTGATGCGCTTCTCGCAGCGCGTGGTCTGCCTCGACGCCGGCCGCATCATCTGCGAAGGCACGCCGGCCTCCATCGTGCAGAACGCCGAAGTGCAGAAGGCCTACCTTGGCGCTTGAGCTGAAGATCCAGGGCATCGACGCGGGCTACGGCGCGGTGCGCGCCCTGCACGGCATTTCGCTGTCGATCAGGGAAAAAGAGACGGTCGCGTTGCTCGGGACGAACGGCAACGGCAAGAGCACCCTGATGAAGTGCGTCATGGGGATCGTGCGGCCGACCAAGGGCTCAGTGGTCCTAACAATAGACAATCAACAGCATGACTTGACCCGACTTTCCACCGAGGAAATCGTCAATCTCGGCGTGGCGCTGGTGCCCGAGGGGCGGCGGCTGTTTCCCAAGCTCACCGTCGAGGAGAACCTGCTGCTCGGCGCGTTCCGGCCGCTGGCGCGCGCCGAGATCCGCAAGAACATGGCGTTCTCGTATGAAGTGTTCCCGGTGCTGGCCGAGCGGCGGCGCCAGCTCGCCGGCTCGCTCTCGGGCGGCCAGCAGCAGATGCTGGCGATCGCGCGCGCGCTGATGTCGGCGCCGAAGCTGCTGCTGGTGGACGAGCCCTCGGTGGGCCTGGCGCCGATCCTGGTGTCGCACACCATCACCACCATCAAGGCGCTGAAGGAGCGCTACGGGCTGACCGTGCTGATGGCGGAGCAGAATTTCCACCAGGCGATCCGCATCGCCGACCGCGGCTACATCATCGTGCACGGCGAGATCGTGTTCGAGGGCGGGGTGGC
>Ga0075425_100004720_pt1 | contig 14094 bp, 12 predicted proteins | sample SoiMethybrSBSTD4_FD_75300 | JGI IMG/M metagenome (GOLD analysis project Ga0075425, IMG submission 75300) | Bulk soil microbial communities from a Populus tree surrounding site in Tennessee, USA - Soil MetaG P. TD hybrid SBSTD4 | ecosystem: Environmental > Terrestrial > Soil > Tree plantation...
GGTTTATTTTTACTGCAGCGTCAGCACTCTCGGCGATGCTTCCTTCACTGCCTGTGCTCGCAGCCTGCCGCTTCGCCCTTGGCTTCGGGGTCGGCGTTGCGTCCTTTATCGTGCCGCTGTACCTGGCCGAAACCGCCCCAACGTCCATCCGCGGCTCCATGGGTACGCTCTTTCAGCTGATGATCACTATCGGCATCTTCCTGATCTCGCTGACCAACGTCCTCATCGCCCGAGCATTCACTAGCCCTTCAACCTCGCTGCCTCTCATGTTCCTGACGATCACATTGTTCGCGGCGATGATGTTCTTAGGCGGCTTCATACTCCCCGAAAGCCCGCGCTGGTTGATGCTTAAGCGAAGGAAGGAGCAGGCGATCGCCGTGCTGCAGCGGACGTTGAACACGCAGCAAGAGATCGACGCCGAGATAGCCGACATCGAGCAGACGCTGCACGGGCCGCAGGGCGCGGGGATCGGCATCATCCTGCGCGGTTACTTCTTTAAGGTTCTCGTGGTCGGAGTGCTGTTGCAGATGTTCCAGCAGCTCGTCGGCATCAACATGATGATCTATTACTCGCCAACGATCTTCGGCTACGCAGGCATAACAGGCTTGCTGGCGGCGATGACCGTCCCGACCGTCAACATGCTCTTCACCTTCCCGGCAATCCATCTCGTCGAGAAATGGGGGCGCAAGAAGCTCCTGTACGTGGGCGCGGTGGCGATGCTAGTCACCATGGTCGCCTCCGGTGTCGCCTTCCAGTCGATCGCAGCCAACCCTGCAACGATCAGCAGCACCGCGAAGGTCGTGTTGCTTGTATCGGCGGTGGTTTACATTTTCGGCTTTGCGGTCTCCTGGGGACCGGTCGTCTGGCTCGTCTGCTCTGAGATTTTCCCGCTCGAGGGCCGAGAGGTTGGAATGACGATTACCACCATGGTCAACTGGACCTTCGCGGGCCTGGTGATGGGGAACGCACTTTCATTCATGACGGCGCACGGGAACGCGTCGATCTTTTACGTGTTCGGATGCTTCTGCCTGCTGGCGATTGTCTTTGTCGCCATGTTCGTGCCCGAGACTAGGGGAATCACCCTCGAGGAGATGGAGTTCAATCTCAAGAGTGGGGTCTCACTGCGAAGGCTGGGCGAACGTCAGGCCGGCGCAGCCGGTAATTGATCTTCGGACTCATCCTGTTCGATGAGCTGAGTGGATCGAAGCTAGACAGCGCGCCTTGCGTCACACGTGAGTGCTGAAGGAATTGACCATGCTTATCGCAGGCGACATCGGCGGCACAAAAACTGACTTGGCGATTTACTCGCCCGAGTCCGGGCCCTACGTCCCGCTGGCACAAGGCGAAGTTCACAGCGCTGACTACCCAAGTCTCGAGGCCATGGTCAGAGAATTCCTTGCCAACGCCAAGATGTCTGTTGATGTCGCCTCATTCGATGTTGCCGGGCCAGTCATCAATGGGAGGGTCAAGACCACGAATTTGCCCTGGGTCATGGATGAGAACACTTTGGCCAAAGACTTGAACCTGAAAGCCGCGCACCTGATGAACGATCTCGAGGCAGTCGCCCGCGCAGTGCCGGCACTTCGCGCCGAAGACGTGATCACAATAAATGAAGGAGAAGCTGTGCCCCATGCTCCCATAGCCGTCATTGCTCCCGGCACCGGCTTGGGCGAATCATTTCTGACCTGGGACGGTTCGCAGTATGTTTCGCACAGCTCCGAAGGCGGTCACTCAGATTTCGCTCCGAGCGATGAACGTCAAATTCGTCTGCTGCAGTATCTGCTGCCGCGCCTCGGTCACGTCGGGTTTGAACGTGTCTGTTCAGGAATCGGGGTGCCGAACATTTACGAATTTCTCCGCGACGTGGAAAAAATCCCGGAGCGGCCTGAGGTCTCCCCGGTGATTGCCTCAGCGACAGATCATACCAAAGCCATCGTCAATGCGGCATTTGACCCGGCCCATCCCAGCGAATTGTGCCGGGCCACTGTCGAGATGCTGGCTTCGATTCTGGCCGCTGAAACCGGCAATCTTGCGTTGAAGGTCCTCGCGACCGGGGGCGTTTACATCGCGGGCGGGGTCGCTCTTCACGTTTTGCCTTTACTGCAAGAGCCGCGTTTTTTGGAGAGCTTCACACGAAAAGGCCGCTTCAAAGATCTGATGGAGCGGCTTCCCATCAACGTGATCACAACCCGTGCGGCGCTGCTTGGCGCCGCGACATTCGGACTGCAAAGTCTAAGAAACATCAACAACGACACAAGAACACCACTTTCCGCAGCCTGAATTTAACTTTTTGATGAATGGCCGCAGGGGAACTAAAAAGGAGATCAGCATGGCAGCAAATCCTCAACCGCGGGTGACGAAGGGACCGAGCAAGCAATCCGCGTGGAAGGCACTCGCTTCTCACTACAAGACAGTTTCAAAGCTCCATCTACGGCAACTCTTCGCAGACGATCCTAAGCGCGGTCAGCGGCTGGCGCTCGAAGCTATCGGCTTATACCTCGACTACTCCAAGAACCGCGTCACCGACGAAACGATCCAGTTGTTGCTTCAACTCGCCGAAGACTCTGGTCTGCGAGATCGCATCGATGCCATGTTCAGCGGCGAGAAAATCAACGTCACAGAGAAACGCGCCGTGCTGCACGTTGCTCTCCGCGCCCCAAAAGATGAAGAGATCTTGGTGGACGGAAAAAACGTCGTACCCGAAGTCCACGCCGTTCTGGACCGCATGTCCGATTTCTCAGATCGCGTACGCAGTGGCGAGTGGCAAGGTCACACGGGAAAGCGCATCCGGAACGTCATCAACATCGGCATTGGTGGTTCTGACCTGGGCCCGGTCATGGCTTACGAAGCGCTCAAGCATTATTCGCAGCGCGACCTGACGTTCCGCTTCGTCTCGAACGTTGATGGTACCGACTTCGCCGAGGCTGTTCAGGGTCTCGATCCGGCAGAAACCCTGTTCATAGTCTCTTCAAAAACTTTCACTACGCTCGAGACCATGACCAACGCGCGAACTGCCCGCGCCTGGTCAGTCGCGGGATTCGGCGGTGACGAGAAGTCGGTGGCAAAACACTTTGTTGCCGTGTCAACCAATGCCGCAGAGGTCTCGAAGTTCGGCATCGATACCGCCAACATGTTCGGCTTCTGGGACTGGGTTGGCGGGCGCTACTCGATGGATTCTGCCATCGGGCTTTCAACTATGCTCGCCATCGGTCCTGATAATTTTCGCGCTATGCTGGATGGCTTCCACATGATGGATGAACACTTCCGCACAGCGCCATTCGACTCGAATCTACCGGCTCTCATGGGTTTGCTGGCGGTCTGGAACAACGACTTCCTCGGCGCCGCTACGGTCGCGGTTCTGCCTTACGAACAGTACCTGAAGCGCTTTCCCGCATACCTACAGCAGTTGACGATGGAGAGCAACGGCAAACACGTCACCCTGAAGGGAAAAGGAGTCAAGCACGACACGGGCCCCATTTACTGGGGCGAGCCCGGAACCAACGGTCAACACTCGTTCTACCAGTTGATCCACCAGGGCACGCGCCTCATTCCCTGTGACTTCATCGCATTCACGAAGACTCTGAATCCGCTCGGCCGTCACCATGACACGCTCATCGCCAATGTTTTCGCCCAAACCGAGGCGCTTGCGTTTGGCAAGTCTCCACAGCAGGTGAAGGCCGAAGGCACGCCAGATTGGCTGGTGCCCCACCGCGTGTTTGAAGGCAATCGTCCCTCAAACACCATCTTGGCCGACGAGCTCACTCCCGAAACCTTGGGCAAGCTGATCGCGCTCTATGAGCACTCGGTGTTCACGCAGGGCGTGATCTGGAACATTGACTCGTTCGATCAGTGGGGCGTCGAACTTGGCAAAGTTCTGGCGCAACGCATTATTCCAGAGCTCGAGAACCCCGCCGAGCCCGTCCTCAATCACGACAGCTCAACCAATACCCTGATCCGTCGGTACCGAAAAATGAAGGAGTCGAAATGACTGCAGGTGGCACTTTCAGGAACACGAGCAGTAAAACGCTACGCGATGTTTTGACACAGTTACAAACCGAAGGCGCGGCCCTCGGTCATTTCAACGTCGCGGACGACGTTTTGTTGAAGGCGGTGATCGCAGCCGCGGCGGAGACCAAGCTTCCGGTTTTCGTCGGCGCGTCCGAAGGAGAGCGGGAGTTCTTTGGTGTGCGCCAACTGGCCGCTCTGGTGAAAAGCATGCGCCAGGAGTCTGGCCTGCCGATCTTCCTCAATGCGGACCATACACATTCACTGGCGAAAGCAGTGGAGGCAGCAAAGGCCGGCTTCGACTCCGTGGGGGTTGATTTCTCGGCGTTGCCATTCGATCATAATGTGGCCCAAACAAAGGAAACAGTTCAAGCGATCAAGGCGGTCAACCCCGCAATCCTGGCGGAAGGGGAAATAGGCAACATCGGCACCGGCTCCGAAATCCACGAGACTGCTGGGGGCGACTTTAAGCTGTCAACACCCGAGGAGGCGCGACAATTCGTCGAGGCAACCGGGATTGACATCCTCGCTCCGGCTGTCGGCAACATGCACGGCATGCTTAAGAGCATGGTGCAGGGAAAAGCGAAGAAGCATCTGAATATCGAAAGAATTTCCGAAATCAAGCAGGCGGCCGGGACCTTTATGACCCTGCACGGCGGGTCAGGAACGGACGATGAACACTTTCGTAAGGCGATCGCCGCGGGAATCAACATCATCCACATCAATACCGAACTGCGAGTCGCGTGGAGAGAGTCACTGGGAGAAAGCCTGGCCCGAGACGCCGATGATGTCGTGCCCTACAAGATTCTGCGCCCGGTCGTCGACTCCGTGAAGAAGGTTGTCAGCTCGCGCTTGAGACTGTTCCATGGCCAACCGGTCAGCTCTGACGCTGTTGGAAGCGTTGCGTGAGCAGTCCCGCGACAGCACCTTTGTGAGCTAGACAGAAATATGCAAAACCATGTTGTCAAACTCGCGCCTTCGATCCTTGCCGCTGACTTTGCTCGTCTGGGTGTGCAGGTAGCACAGATCGAGCGCGCTGGAGCAGATCGGATTCATGTGGATGTAATGGACGGGCACTTCGTTCCTAACATTGCGATAGGAGCGCCGATTATGCAATCGTTACGGCGGGTCACAAAGCTTCCCATGGAAACGCATCTGATGATCTCTGATCCTGATTCGTTCTTCGACGAATTTGCCGAGGCCGGTGCGGCTTCGTTTCTCGTTCACTGGGAAGGTAACAACAATTTGCACCGCACGGTGCAGCGTATTAAGGCGCTTGGTAAACGCGCTGGGGTGGCGATTAATCCGGCAACCTCTGCGGCGGTGCTGGAAGAAATTCTGCCCGATCTCGATCAGGTGCTGGTCATGACTGTGAATCCGGGCTTCGGGCACCAGCATTTTCTGTCGTCAACACTGGGGAAGATTCGCCGCGTGGCGCAAATGATCGAGCAGGTCAATCCGGACTGCGAGTTGGCAGTTGACGGCGGCATTGATGAGGCGACTGCTCCAATGGTGGTTGCGGCAGGAGCCAATGTCTTGGTGGCGGGAACCTCAGTTTTTGGCACCAATAAAGGAGTGGCGGCCGCAATGGAATCGTTGCGTGATTCCGTCGCGCAAATAGCTTAAGAACACAAGTTTCACAAGAGGAGAACTTATGCAGCTAGGAATGATAGGACTGGGCCGGATGGGCGCCAACATGGTGCGCCGGCTGATCAAGAAAGGACACAACTGCGTTGTGTTCGATCGCTCGTCACAAGCGGTGAGCGATCTAGTAAAAGAGAACGCCGCGGGCGCTTCATCCCTGCAAGAGCTCGTGCAAAAGCTCGCAAAGCCACGGGCAGTGTGGCTCATGGTTCCCGCCGCGGTCGTTGATCAGACCATTGCAGATCTATTGCCGCATCTCGAAGCCGGCGACATCCTCATCGATGGTGGCAATTCCTACTACATTGACGACATTCAACGCGCAAAAGACCTCGCGCCAAAAAAGATCCACTACGTGGACGTAGGCACCAGCGGCGGCGTCTGGGGTCTGGAACGCGGCTACTGCATGATGATCGGCGGCGAGAAAGAAGTGGTTCAGCACCTCGATCCGATTTTCTCCGCGCTCGCTCCCGGAAAGGGTGACATATCGCCCACGCCTGGACGCGACAAGCTCGACGGGACCGCCGAGCAAGGTTATCTGCACTGTGGCCCGAACGGCGGCGGACACTTTGTCAAGATGGTCCACAACGGAATCGAGTACGGAATCATGGCGGCTTACGCTGAAGGATTGTCCGTAATACGTTCCGCGAATGTCGGCAAACAACAGCATGGCGCTGATGCCGAAACCACGCCCCTGCGCGATCCGGAACACTACCAGTACGACTTCAACCTGCGAGATGTCGCCGAGGTCTGGCGACGTGGCAGTGTGATCGCATCGTGGCTGCTGGACCTGACCGCGTCTGCTCTGGTTCAGGATCCAGGACTCTCGAAGTTCGCCGGGCGCGTGTCCGATTCCGGCGAGGGCCGCTGGACCATCAAAGCCGCAATCGATGAAGCCGTGCCGACCCCGGTGCTTACTGCCTCGCTCTACGAGCGCTTTAGCTCACGTGGCGAAGCCGATTATGCGGACAAACTGCTGTCTGCGATGCGTTTCGGATTCGGCGGACACCTAGAAAAACCAGCAGAAAAATCTGAGGCCGCGTAAAAGGAGAGATATTCATGACCAGTTCCCATTCGGACGCGCTCGTTTTCTTCGGCGCCACCGGCGACCTTGCCTACAAAAAGATTTTCCCGTCCCTACAAGCGATGGTGAAACGGGGACATCTGAACGTTCCGGTTGTCGGCGTCGCCAAAGCTGGATGGAACCTTGACCAGCTTCGCGCTCGCGCAAAGGACAGCCTGGAGAAACATGGCGGGCTCGATGCCGCTGCATTTGAAAAGCTCATCGCGTTGCTGCGCTACGTTGATGGTGATTATCAGGATCCGGCAACGTTCGCCGCCCTTCGCCAGGAACTCAAGGATGCGAAAAGTCCAGCGCACTATCTGGCAATCCCTCCGGTTCTGTTTGAAACCGTCGTCGAGCACCTGTCCGGGTCGAACTGCGGCAGAGGTGCGCGAGTAATCGTAGAAAAACCCTTCGGGCACGATCTGGCGTCAGCGCAGGAGCTGAACAAAGTCCTGCTCGGCGCCTTCGAAGAGGACGACATCTTTCGTATCGACCACTATCTCGGTAAGCGTGCGGTAAACAACGTGCTCGCCTTCCGCTTTGCCAACACTTTTGTCGAGTCGTTCTGGAACCGCCACTACATCGAAAGCGTCGAGATCACCATGGCGGAGGATTTCGGCGTACAAGGCCGCGGCGGTTTTTACGATCAGACAGGTACCATTCGCGACGTTGTTCAGAACCACTTGTTTCAGGTGTTGTGCAATCTTGCAATGGAGCCGCCAGTCCGCTCCGATAGCGAATCTCTGCGCGACGAAAAAGTAAAGGTGTTACGGGCTATTGCTCCGATTGAAGAGAAGAACCTGGTGCGCGGCCAGTTCCTCGGTTACCTCCAAGAAAACGGGGTCGCCAAGGATTCGCAAACAGAAACTTTCGCCGCCGTGAAGGTGGAAATCAATTCCTGGCGGTGGAAAGGCGTGCCGTTTTATGTCCGAGCCGGTAAGAATTTGCCGACGACTTGCACGGAAATCGTCGGGAAGTTTCGAAAGCCCCCGACGATCGTCCCCGACAGCCTGCTGGTAGAAAACCATCTGCGCTTGCGATTAAGTCCAGAAATCACCATCGCCATGGGAATGATGAATCTGGCTCCTAACGCGGAAGGAATGGCGTTGCAAACAAGCGAGATGGTGGCTACTCACTCCCCACGCGCAGAGGAGATGGATGCGTATGAACGCGTGCTCGGCGCGGCCATGGCTGGGGACAGCACATTGTTCGCACGCGAGGATTATGTCGAAGAGGCATGGCGCATTGTTGAACCTGTTTTGAAAAAGAAGACGCCGGTTTATCCGTATGCTGCCGGAACTTGGGGCCCGGACGAAGTCGCACGAGTGACTCCGCCGGGAGGCTGGAGCAATCCCGGCGACAAGAAGGCGTTTGCAGTTAAGAGCGAGGCAGCGTAATGAAAATCGAAGTTTTTTCCTATGCCGACGCAGTTGCCCGCGAAGCGGCGAGGCTCATCGCCAAGGAAGCCCGTGAGGCGGTCGCAGCTCGTGGCAAGTTCTCCATGGCCGTGAGCGGCGGTAAAACGCCCTGGGTCATGCTTCGCGATCTCGCGCAGGAAGATGTCCCGTGGAATGCGGTCCACGTCTTTCAAGTGGACGAAAGGATTGCCCCGCCCGGCGATCCCGATAGAAATCTCACCCACTTGCGCGAGAGCCTGCTTACGCACGCGCCGCTGCGTCCCGAGCAGATTCACGCGATGCCGGTGGAATCGTGCAACTTTGAAGCTGCCTGTACGCGATATGCGCTGACACTGGAGGAGATTGCTGGTTCGCTGCCGGTGCTCGATCTGGTCCACCTCGGGCTCGGGCCCGATGGCCACACTGCATCGCTTGTTCCCGGAGATCCGGTACTCGAAATCAAGAATGCTGATGTCGCGCTCACGGGAATCTATCAGGGACGCCGGCGCATGACGTTGACTTATCCCGTTATTAATCGCTCACGTCTTGTGTTGTGGTTAGTGACCGGAAGTGAGAAGGTGACCATGTTGCCCCGATTGCTGGCGGGAGACGGTTCCATTCCGGCCGGCCGCGTTCGCGCGCATCGTGCTCTGGTTCTAGCAGATCGCGCTGCGGCGGCCCAAGCGGAGAAGGCTTCCGAGATAGAAGTGGCGTAAGAACTGCCGATTCGAGATTGGGCGAAAGTTTTGCCGCCGACAGGAAAGGAGAGCAAATGCGCATTGGAATCGCCGCCGACCACGGGGGATTTGGATTGAAGGAGGAACTGTGCGGACGCCTCAGCACCGCAGGTCATGAAATTGTCGACTTCGGCGCAAGCCGACTGGAGCAAGGCGACGATTATCCGGACTTTGTAATTCCACTGGGTCGTGCTGTGGCGTCCGGCGCCGTCGAGCGCGGGATCGCCGTTTGCGGCAGCGGCGTCGGAGCATCGGTGTGCGCGAACAAAGTCCATGGAGTGCGCGCCGCTTTGATCAATGATCACTTTTCGGCACACCAGGGTGTTGAGGACGATCACATCAACATTCTCTGTTTGGGCGGCCGCGTTATGGGACCCATGGTCGCCTGGGAACTGGTCGAATCTTTTCTCGCCGCCGAATTCAGCCAGGAAGAACGCCACTTGCGGCGGTTGAGCAAGGTCGCTGCACTTGAGAAGAAAGCTGCCACTGAGCTCAAAGCCGAAGCTCCTGCAATCCCGGCGTAACTTCCAAGAACCAAAATTTGAATTTGCCATGGAGGCAGTCATGAGTACCGCAATTGCTCCACTTGAAACTTTAAGCGCCACTGAACTCGATCAGTTGTGCATCAACACCATTCGCACGCTTTCGATCGATGCCGTGCAGCAGGCCAAGTCCGGCCACCCAGGCACGCCAATGGCGCTGGCTCCGCTCGTCTATACGATCTGGAATCGCGTTCTCAATTTCGATCCTAAGGATCCGATCTGGCCCAATCGTGATCGCTTCGTGTTGTCGAACGGCCACGCCTCGATGTTGCTCTGGTCCACGCTCCATCTCACCGGCGTTCAAGCCGTTAATGCTGAGTACGAAAGGCTGGGCCAGCCTTCGGTTACGCTCGATGACATTCGCCACTTCCGCCAGCTCAATAGCAAAGCTCCCGGCCACCCCGAATACCACTGGGTTTCGGGTGTTGAGACGACGACTGGTCCGCTCGGCCAGGGCGCGGCTACGAGCGTTGGGATGGCAATTGCCGAGAAGTGGCTCGCTCGTCACTTTAATCGGCCAGGCTTTGAGATCTTCGATTACAACATCTATACAGTTTGCGGCGACGGCTGCCTGATGGAAGGCATCGCCTCAGAGGCAGCTTCCCTCGCGGGACATCTCGGCCTCGACAATCTCTGCTGGATCTACGACAACAATCACATCACAATCGAGGGCAATACGCACATCGCTTTCACGGAAGACGTTCAGACGCGATTTATTGCCTACGGATGGAACGTGCTGCGCGTTGGCGATGCGAATGATATTGAGCGTATTGAGCAAGCTTTGGAAATTTCTAAAAAGACGAAGGGCCGCCCCACGTTCATTGTTCTCGACAGCCATATCGGCTACGGTTCACCGCACAAGCAGGACACAGCGGCTGCTCACGGAGAGCCGCTAGGAGAAGACGAAGTTCGGCTGTGCAAGAAGGCCTACGGATTCCCCGAGAATGAGAAGTTCTATATTCCCGACGGCGTGTACGACCATTTCGCAGCCGGCATAGGCAAGCGAGGCACTGACGCCCGCCAGAAGTGGACGCAACTGTTCGAGGCATACCGTTCGAAATATCCGGATCTTGCGGTCGAGATTGAACTAATGCAGAAGCGAGACCTTCCGACGGGATGGGACCGCAACCTCCCAGTATTTCCAGCCGACCCAAAGGGAGTTGCCGGGCGCGACGCGTCCGGCAAGACGCTGAATATTCTCGCGCAGAACATTCCATGGTTCCTCGGTGGCTCCGCCGACCTTGGTCCATCGAACAAAACCCTCTTCACCTATCCAGGCGCAGGAGATTTTCAGGCCCACACGCCGGACGGAAAAACCCTGCACTTCGGAATTCGCGAGCACGCCATGGCCGCGACCGTTAACGGACTCAACCTGTCGAAGGTACGCGCCTTCGGAGCGTCGTTCTTTATCTTTAGTGACTACGCCAGGCCGGCGATTCGTCTGGCCGCCCTCATGGAGTTGCCCAGCATGTTCGTCTTCACGCATGACGCCATGGGCGACGGTGAGGACGGGCCTACCCATCAGCCGGTCGAGCACCTAATTTCCCTGCGGGCGATACCGGGCCTGATCACGTTGCGCCCGGGCGATGCCAACGAAGTGGTCGAGGCCTATCGCTTCATCATGCAACTGCGCCACCAGCCTGCGGTTCTGGCTTTGTCACGCCAACCACTGCCGACGCTCGATCGCAACAAGTATGCTTCGGCATCTGGTGTCGCGCAGGGAGCATATGTTCTTGCAGACGCTCCCGGCGGAAATCCGGAGGTGATCATCATTGCCTCGGGCAGTGAAGTCAGTCTTGCAGTCGAAGCACATGAAACACTTACCACGGAAGGCATTCGCTCGCGCGTAGTCTCGATGCCGTCGTGGGAAATCTTTGAGCAGCAACCCCAGGCTTATCGTGACAGCGTGTTGCCTTCCACTGTGAAAGCGCGGGTTGCCGTGGAGCAGGCCTCAACCATAGGGTGGGACCGATACGTTGGCAATTCAGGCCAGGTCATAGGCATGAAAACTTTCGGCGCTTCGGCTCCCCTGAAGGAACTGCAGAGAAAGTTCGGATTCGAGCCGGATCAGGTCGTCACAGCCGCAAAGCGACAGCTCGGTAAAAACTAGTTTCGCTCTCAGGTTGTTTGCAATACCGACTTTGTCGAATCTCAGCAGTTATCTTGCGTGTGTCGGCACAGATAGAAGGTCTGCCTGGTCGGAGTGAGCACCCTTCGCTGGCACTTGAGGTAATTGCGCTCGTAGCAAGGTCTCCACCTGCGTCCACATCTTGGGATCACATTCGATCTCGATGTGCGCTTTGGCGAAGAAGCGAGCGTGCCATGAGAAGCCGCGGCATTGTTCGGGTTCATGCTCGTAGTCACGCCGGAAATTGCCCAGGATTGTCGTGCGTGACGGATCGGCAGCCACAATTTTTGACTCGCCGCGGATCAGGCCGTGTGTTTGGTAGAAATTGGCAGCTTCGAGAACATTGGCTGGAATAACGCTGTCGTTGTGAAATGGTTTTGCCACGCTGTCCACCTGGACGGTAAGACGCACCGGAATGCCTGTCCGTCCCAGCTTCCGAGACAGAGAGACTACGGCCGAAGCGCCCCAACTGTGGCCAAACAGCTCAATGCAGGCTTGACGCTTCTCCTCCTCTGATAATCCGCCATCTTGGTTTACATCCAGCCGGTTCAGAATGAGTTTGTAGGCTTCATCGATCTTTTTGTTTTCGAACAGATCGAAGTAGGCGCCGCCCGGATAGTCCTGCCTCAGAGTTTGAATCATGCGAATTTCCGGATGGTGCGGCTCATCGTGAGCTACAAAACCGCCCAGGAAACCAATGACGATGTGGTGAGAATAGGACCGAGCCTGGCACAAACCAGGCGAATCTCGGCGGGAGAAATCAGGACCGTCACCGGCCGCATTTCCAAGCGAAGAACTCGCGCACAAGCACGCAAGAACGATTAAACATTTCCCCGTTACGGTGCGGGCTCTTCCTCGAAGCCGAAGGAATACGTCTTGGAACCGATTTCTTACACCGGTCTCAATGTGCAGTCTGTGTCGCACGCACCCTCTTTTTAATCGATGCATAATCATTTTGAACGACGCTGAAGAGCACGAATTCGGCGCTACGAACTTGTGCAGGAGCACGTTTAATACCAGTTACTGATCGGCGTTTCGGCACTGGGTGGCCGTCATGGATTGGCATAGGTCAAGTTCTTGACCTGATACTGCCCAATTCCCTTTGGGTCAATGGGCAGTGTTCCCACCGATGATGGTGCTAAGTCCTTCATTCAAAGCGCAAATTCTTGCCACGTCTATCTCCGCGCTGATGGAAAGCCAGATGCCTTTTCTGTTGCGAGGGCCATTCTTTGTTTCTTCAGCAATCGCAAGAATGGCTGCATTTGAACACAAGCTTTACAAATCTATTCCATGGGAGACGGGAACCAACATGAAGAAGTTAGTACTTGCAGCTGTTTCATCCGTACTACTGTTATCGATCACTGCGCTGTCGCAAGAAGTCAAGAATGAAATCAGCATCCAGGGAACTGGGTTCTTCACCAAGGACACAAACGGCAACGGCATTTCGCGAAGCGCCACCAACACAGGAGGAGTATTGGTTGGCTATCGCTACCATTTCAACCGCTGGCTCTCGGCAGAGGCCAACTATGGCTACGATCGCAACACTCAGAAGTATTTCTCCAGCGCCGGATTCGCGGGAGTTCAATCCAACGTGCACGCATTCACTGCGGACGCAGTCGTGAATCTTCCTCTATCGATCAGCAAATTTAGCCCTTACGTTCTTGCCGGTGGCGGCAGCCTGATTTTCAACCCCACTGGGAATAGCGGCGGTTCAGTGCCCGGTGCTGACACACAAGCCAAAGGTGCTTTCTTGTACGGTGTCGGCACCAACTATGTGTTGAGCCACCACTTTTCACTGCGCGCAGAATACCGCGGCTTTGTTTACAAGAATCCTGACTTCGGCGTCAGCGCTCTGAACACCGGCAGCTGGACGCATAGTGCACAACCCTCGGCCGGTATTGTTTATCGATTCTAAGCAAAGGGGCGGTCCACCGCCCCGTTGCAACATCAGCAGGAGATTCATTACATGACTTTGGGAACAGGTTTTTCGTTCGATAAATACGTGCTTCTGCAATTCAAGAGCGGCCTGTGCGAACAGCGACACGAACTCCAGCAACTCATCCGACAGGCGGAGCAGTCGATTCGGGAGCTCGCTGATTCGGAACCAGGCGATCTCGCCGACGCAGCGTCCGGATATTCTCTCGAAGGCTCGGTGATAGCTCAGTCGCGCGAAAATCGAAGTCGCCTGCGCCTGGTGGAGCGTGCGCTTGAGCGCATTCAAGTCGGCACGTTCGGGATCTGCGACGAGTGCGAAAAGGCTATCGGCCTTAAGCGTCTACAGGCCATTCCCTGGACAAGTCATTGCATTGAGTGCCAAGAGAGACGTGAGCAAGGTGATTCTTTTGGAGCGACAAACTCGTCCGAGCCTGTCCTGGGACATGTCGCCGCTGAGTCTCGAAAGCAGGATTCTGTGACAACTTAGAGCTGAATGATGTTGGCCACATCGCTTGCCTTACCAACTGATCGGGAATGTCCTGAGAACACTGGTGAGCGCCCCGAGACATAGGTAACAGATCGTACCGGACACATAGGTTACACTTTCTCCTTTTTTTAGGGGAGGAAGTGGATGCCGTGGAAG
>Ga0075425_100004722_pt1 | contig 14090 bp, 16 predicted proteins | sample SoiMethybrSBSTD4_FD_75300 | JGI IMG/M metagenome (GOLD analysis project Ga0075425, IMG submission 75300) | Bulk soil microbial communities from a Populus tree surrounding site in Tennessee, USA - Soil MetaG P. TD hybrid SBSTD4 | ecosystem: Environmental > Terrestrial > Soil > Tree plantation...
TGGTGACGGAAGAAAAGGGTCCAAACGGCGAGAAGATTTCTCACTCTTATGAAGTCACGAATGAAGGCAAGCAGCTCGCAGATACGCTGACGCTCGAGAGCAAGAAATTGAATACGCCGGTCATCATCCGTTCGGTGTACGACAAGTCCGAATAGGGATGGCGAGACGCCCTCGCGATAGCCGGCGGAACGCCGGCGCTAACGATATGCTGACGCTTCTCCCAGGCTGCCTTTCACCGGTAAATGCCGGATGTAGTGAACGATCTGCCAGATCTCTTCGTGGTTCAATATCCCCTTCGACGCAGGCATTCCCGATGGCGAAATTCCGTGGTCGATAATCCACTTCAGTTGTCCATCCGTATAGCGCTGCACAGCGTTCGAGTTCAGTGGCGGCACAGGTGGCGACATGCGATCCGCGAATGGCACGCCCGTGTTCTGACCATCAAGACCATGGCAGACCACGCAATAGTGTGAGAGATTCTGCTGCCCGGCGCGAATGTTCTCCGAATCGGCCGGCAACGGATTCGCGTCCTTCTTTCCGCCCACACTCAGCGTTCGTTTAAAACCCTCCATGAATGCCGTCTCAGCCCGCGCCGGGCTGCCGAACCTGGCAAGCCACGGCTCCCATGACTACAAGACACACGAGAAGAACTTGACCAAATCAAAGACCCATGCCGTCCGTCTTCCAATGGGAAAGTCTCAGCCGCCCTATTGCACTCTTCGCCTTCAACTCAGGCTTCCGACTCATGATTCCCTCTGTGTCTCTGTGACTCTGTGGTGCAATCTCTTTCCAACGACAATGATCACTCCACCACGATCGTCATCTTCATGTTGCCGTGATTGGCTCCGCAGAAGTGATCGCAGATTGTTGTGTACGTGCCGGCCGTGTCCGGATTGATTGTTACATCGGTCGTGCGTCCAGGCTCGACCTCCGTATCGATCTTCAGCTTGCGCATGAAGAATCCGTGTACGACGTCCTCACTGTGCAGCCGCAAGGTAACTGTCTCGCCTTTCTTCAGGGTGATTTGATCAGGCGCAAAAGCGAATCGCTTTGCCGTGATCTCGATGACTCGCGGACTACCATCGGCATACGCCTTATGTCCAGCCATGACCGTTCCTCCAATGAACAGCACGCCTAAAATCACCCACCGATTCAAGTTGTTCTTCCTCATCACAGCTCCTTTGTTTTTATGTAGAACGTAGCCTTGTGTAGCGCCGGCGTCCCGCCGGCTGTTCCGAGCAAGTCTCGCGCTCGGAACGATTTCCTACAGCCTGGGCTCCTTCAAAATCTGCTGCACCCCGTTGATTCCCGAGTACTCCCGCAGCGTCAGTTCGACATCCTTCACCGTGAGCGCGCTCCCCGCCGACTCGTTCACCACTCGAATCCCCAAATTCCGGAAAGGCTGGTGTTGGTCGAACGGAGTCGGCTTCTTGTCGGCCACCTTCTCGGGATCTGGAAACGCGAAGATCAGCGAACGGGCCGCGTAGTGATGCGTGTGACCCTCCTCATGCTCGTGGTCGCGATGGATATGCCCGTAGAGCACTGTGACGTTCTGGTAGGGAGCCAGCACGTTGAGTACATCGTCGCCATCACTCGTGAACCACTCCCACTCCGGCTTCAAATCAAACAATGGGCGATGTGTGAAGACGACATCGGTGCTGTCTTCGGAAATCGCGCCAAATCTTTCTTTAACCACGCCAACTGCACTGGCCCGACCTCGGTGCTTTGCTCGCGAAACGTGATCCAGCGCCACAAAGTGCACGCCGCGATGATCGAACGAGTAATACGTCTCCTTCAAAAACTCGCGGTACAGCGTTCCGCCATCAAGTCCGGCATCATGCTCCCCGGGGACGCACATGACCTTACCCACCTTCATCCGCCTGGAAATCTCCAGAAACTGTTTCATACGTTGTGCGTGCACATCCTTTTCTTCCGTGTCATGCGTCAGATCACCGGTGAACAGCACGAGGTCAGGCGCAGTGGGAAGGCCGTTGATCATCTCCACTGCCCGTTCGAAGGCTTTTGTTCCCAGCGGATCCGGTGGCCCGTTGAACCCGACATGCGCGTCGCTTAGCTGGACGAACGAGAACGGCGTCATCTGCTCACCGTTCTGCTTCCCCAGCCAGCGCATCATCTCGCCCGCTTCGCCCACAGCAGGCTGGGGCAGCGCCGTGTAGAGCACTCCGATCCCAAGGGTTGAGCCGGCGATTTTCATAAACGATCTTCGGTTCACGGAATCTTTCATGTTGTCGGTCCTTTCATGCGTCGCGATCTCACTACCGCAACCCGCCTTGTCCCGGACTTATTCCGTGGAAATCGAGTAAAACATCACCGAAAATCTTTTCCGGAATTAATGCAATAAAACTGCGCACCGCCGGTTTACTCTAGTGTCCGTGTCGGCCGCGTTTCCCCAGCCCGGGACGTTCGAAGAACTCGCTATGCCGCTCTTCGGCCAGATCTACAACTTCGCGCACTGGCTCGCACAGGATCGCGACGAAGCCGAAGACCTGGTGCAGGAAACCTACCTGAAGGCTTTCAAGGCGTTCGGCAGCTTCCAGCCCGGCACGAACTTCCGCGCGTGGATCTATCGCATCCTGCGCAATACATTTCTCAACACACGCAGCGGGAAGAAACTGGCAAAGACGATATCGCTGGATGACGAAGAGAGTGGTGCAGTCGCAGCAGCTACAACGGACGCCCAGACACCCGAGTCAATCCTGATTGATCGAAATCATCAGGATCTGGTGACGTCCGCGCTGGAAGAACTGCCCTTGCACTTCCGCGAAGTGCTGTTGCTCTGCGAAGTAGAAGAAATGTCGTACCAGGAGATTGCTGACACCATTGCCGTGCCCGTGGGCACCGTGATGTCACGCCTCTCGCGAGCCCGAGCGGCGCTACGGGCGAATCTGCAACAGAAGTTGCCGAGGACTTAAGGACTCCATGGACTGCGAACAGTGTAGGTCGCAACTCGATGCATACCTTGACGGCGAGCTTCCCGCCGAGCAGATGAGCGCCCTGCATGCCCATCTCCGCACGTGCTCGGCGTGCGCCGCTGACGCGCTCTCTCGCGTGCAACTCAAGCGCACAATTAAAACAGCAGGCTCGCGCTTTGCGCCGAGCCCGGAATTCCGCGAGAAAATCGAAAAGAAAATTGGCGCCCGGCGCCCTCGCAAGTGGGGTTTCGGATGGGCCGTCGCTGGAGCCCTCGCTGTCGTTCTGCTTGTCGGGGCATTGGTGTCCTACTTGGAAACCCGCAACCTTCGCCAGCAGCATGCTTACAGCGAACTGGCCGATCTTCATGTTGGGACGTTAGCCAGTGCGAATCCTGTGGATGTCGTCTCCTCCGACCGGCACACCGTGAAGCCGTGGTTTCAGGGCAAAATTCCTTTCACCTTCAATTTGCCCGAACTGCAGAACACCGACTTCACGCTGCTCGGCGGACGCGTCACTTATCTCGGCCAGACCCCCGGCGCGCACCTGATTTATCAGATCCGCAAGCACCAGATTTCCGTGTTCCTCTTCCCCGAGGACCTGGTCAGTTGGCGCGCTGGATCAGGCTCGGCGAAAGAACGCGCCTTCAATCTGGAAACCTGGTCGCAGGCGGGTATGCGATACGTGGTCTTTGGGGATGCGTCGCCTGAAGACCTGCGCAACCTATCCTCCCTGCTGAAGGCCGCTGCCCAATCCTGAGTACGAAAAGTCGTCGGTCGTCGGCCATCGGTCGTCGGGGCAGAATCTCTGTGCAGGTGGCGTGGAGGGACGGGCATCTCGCCGGTCCAATCGGGCGGGACCGCCCGACTCTCCGTCCCCCGCGGCTGTATCGGATCCGGCGAGAGCGAGAGTTTGTCTGATAGATTGTCCTCACTCAGAATCATGAAAAAACGGTGCGGACTGCTTTCTTCCTTATTCCTCCTGGCGACAACTCTCTTCGCTGCCGATCACCCCTACCAATACTTCCGCGCCGGCAATCCGAACGACGTCCAAACGAAAACTCGCCCTGGATTCGCGCTCATGGGCGGAGGGTCCGACCTCGATACCGCCTTCCAGTACATGTGTGAGCGTGCCGGAGGTGGCGATTTCCTCGTTCTGCGTGCCAGCGGCGACGATGACTACAACCCCTACATCCAGGGCCTGTGTAAGCTGAACTCCGTTGCCACCTTCATCCTCACCAGCCGCGCTGCCGCCAACGACCCATTCGTGGCTGAAACCATTCGCCATGCCGAAGCCGTGTTTATTGCAGGCGGCGACCAGGCGCACTACATCAACTGGTGGATGGATACGCCCGTCCAAAAAGCCCTGAACGAAGCCATCGAGCGCGTCCCGATCGGAGGCACAAGCGCCGGCCTCGCTGTGCAAGGTGAGTTCGTCTATTCCGCGCAAGGCGATGCGCCCGACGACGAAGACCTCAGTTCACCCTTAACGCTGGCCAATCCTTTCCACCCGAGAGTCACCATCGTCCACAATTTTCTGACCAACGCCTTGTTAAAGAAAGTGATCACCGACACGCACTTCGCCGCCCGCGATCGCATGGGACGCACGCTGGTCTTCATGGCGAGAATCTTGCACGACGACCGCAGGACACAAATTCGCGACATTGCCGTCGATGAGCGCACGGCTGTCCTTCTGGATCCCGACGGTCGTAGCACGGTGGTCGGCGCTGGTAACGCGTACTTTTTGAGTTCAACTCGAGGTCCGGATGTCTGCAAACCGAACACACCACTCACTTTCAACGGCATTGCCCTGCAAGCCCTGCACGCTGGTGAACACTTCGATGTGAAGCATTGGACGACAACCGGTGGGACTTCTTACAAGCTGTCAGTCGAAAGCGGAGTAATCAAATCGACACAACCGGGCGGCGGAATCTACGTAGGCGCGGCGAAGTGACGCGCACGCGATGTCTCGCAGATTAACCCAGTGCCCCAGGTTCGCGCCGTTTGCTGGCGCTAACCTGGGATTCCCCGTATACCAAGATCAACGGCCCTCTCTCCCGGATTACCTTCCACAAGTCTGAAACTGAGCAAACCCTTGTCCCTGGAGCTGTGCAGCCCAGGTTAGCATCCAAAGAGCGGACGCGAACCTGGGGCACTTGCACCTGCAGGAAACCAGTGCCTGGTTCGATTGCAGACGCCGCAAACTGAAAGCATCACCGGCACTTCGACCAGCACTCCAACGACCGTCGCTAGCGCGGCGCCTGACCCGGGACCAAAGAGTGCGATCGCCGTTGCCACGGCCAGCTCAAAGAAGTTGCTCGCCCCAATCAGCGCACCCGGAGCAGCTACCGTGTGCGGAACCCGCAACACACGCATCAAGCCGTATGCCAGAGTGGAGTTGAAATAAACCTGAATCAGGATGGGCACCGCGATCAGCGCAACGTGCAGGTAACGACCCGTAATGTTCTCCGCCTGAAAGGCGAAGATCAGGACCAGCGTTACCAGCAAAGCCACAATCGTCACCGGACCTAGCCGCGGAAGAAAAGTCCCCTCAAACCATTCTTTTCCCCACTGCCGCGTGAACCACGTCCGCAGCAGTACCCCCGCGACTAGCGGGATGACGATAAAAGCGATCACGGAGTACAACAGCACCAGGAATGGCACTGACAATGACGACGCGCCTCTCACCAGAAACCGCACAATGGGGGCGAACAGGAACAACATGATCAAGTCGTTTACCGAAACCTGCACCAGCGTGTAGGCCGGATCTCCAGAAGTCAGGTAGCTCCAAACAAATACCATGGCCGTGCACGGTGCCGCCGCCAGAATGATAGTTCCGGCAATGTATTGGTCCGCCTCGGCAGGACTGATCCATGCAGCAAACACATAGCGAAAGAAGATCCACGCGAACAACGCCATGGAGAAGGGCTTCACTACCCAGTTGACGAAAAGCGTGACCAGCAACCCACGCGGCTTCTGCCCCACGTCCCGGATGGCGCCGAAGTCCACCTTCATCATCATGGGAACAATCATGAGCCAGATCAGCACCGCAATCGGCATATTGACCTGGCTGTCTCGCCCGAACTCCATCCTCCGCAGCACGCCCACGAGGGCAGGTGTCAGCTTGCCGAGCGCCAACCCCGCAAAAATGCACAGGCCTAGCCAAACCGTGAGATAACGCTCGAAGAAATTGAGCCGTTTGACGCGGGCTGCTTCCGGAACTGTTTGCACCGTGGCTGCCATCGCTACGTCCTTTCCCCGCTATTGATGGCCGATGCGGTCGATTTCCTTCTTCAGTGCAAGCTTGTCGAGACTGGCGAACGGCAGGCAGAGGAACAGGCTGATTCTGCGGTCGAGGGCAACGAACGCCTCCCGAAAGACACGCGCAATCTCTTCCCCCGTGCCGCGCACTGCTGCCGGGTCCGGCACTCCCCAGTGCGCGGTCATCGGCTGGCCGGGCCATACGGGACAGACCTCTTTCGCGGCGTTGTCGCACACCGTGAACACGAAGTCCAGCTGTGGCGAGCCCGCTTGGGAAAACTCGTCCCAGCTTTTGCTGCGCAGGCCATCCATACGCAGGTGGGCTAGTTCAAGCTCGTGCAGGGCCTCTGGACGTACTTTACCCGCGGGATGACTTCCCGCACTGTAAGCCGAGAAGTTTGGCTTGCCTTTGTGGTTCAGGATTGCCTCGGCCATGATGGAGCGCGCCGAATTCCCCGTGCACAGAAAGAGAACGTTATAGCGTCCTTTCATCGTTCATGCCTTGCTGGAGGCTGCCGGAGTGCAGCAGGTGGGGGCGCAGCCTGAGGATCGGGGTTTGACCGCCCGCACAAATGCGCTCATGAATCTGCCGTCTACTTGCGCTGCGACATGCTCGAGTTTCATGTCTTCGGGAATGAAGTTCAAGGCATCTTCGGCGCGATAGATGCGCGTCGGCTCAACGTCAACCTGCCCAAAACCTGCTGCGGTCAGTTTCTCACGATATTCATTTTCGTCGAGCGCTCCTGCCACACATCCCACCCATAGCAGAACGTTCTTACGAATTTCCGGGAGAATCTCGCCACGCGTCACAACGTCTGACACAGCAAAGCGTCCCCCGGGTTTCAACACACGAAATGTCTCCCGCAGAACGCGGTCCTTATCGGCGGACAGGTTGATCACGCAATTCGAAATGATGACGTCGACCGAGTTGTCCGGCAGCGGAATATTCTCAATCTCCCCGCGCAGAAACTCGACGTTTTCCGCTCCTGCTTTGCGCTTGTTCTCGTTGGCCAGCGCCAGCATTTCATCGGTCATATCGAGTCCATACGCTTTGCCGGTCGGGCCCACTCGCTTGGCCGAGAGCAGCACATCAATTCCGCCGCCCGAACCCAGGTCCAGCACGACTTCTCCAGCCTTCAGCTCCGCCAACGCAGTTGGATTGCCGCAACCCAGCGATGCCAGTACGGCCTCTTCTGGAATCTGGCCCGTCTGCGATACGTCATAAAGATTCGAGGTGATCGGATCGCTGCACCCGTTCCCAGGCGCCGAGCCACAGCATGAACTGCCGCCATTCTTCACGCGCAGGGCCGCCTGCCCATATCTTTCTTTCACAACTTCCTTGATATCTGTGCCGCTCATCATTGCCTCTCTTATTTGCAGATTTGTACGATCTCTTCCGGGCGCAACGCTTTATTGCGCGTGCAGCACTCGGAATAAAGAAAACTTAAGAGTCCTTGCACGGCCTCGGTATTCGCGGTGTAGCGCAGGAACGTGCTTTCGCGCTGCACGTTGACTAAGCCTTCATTCTTCAGCTTGTCCAGATGATGAGAGAGAGTTGAGTTGGGAATGTCCAGCTCTCCCTGAATTTCACCCACCACCAACCCTTCCGGATGGGCCGACAAAAGCAATTGCATAATCCGCAGCCGCGGCTCTGTTCCCATCGCTGAAAACATGTCCGCATAGCGGGCAACCTGATCTGCACTTCCATGTTTCGGGCCAGCGATCATATTTCTATATTTGTAGAAATATGGAACATTGTCAAGTCTAAATGCGTTTTCACAAGTTGCAGAAAAATCAACGTATTTAGGACTGTGTCTCTCTAAACTGCCACATCTGAACGGCAGGAATTAGGTTTTTCGACGACGCAGCGGCAGGGCTTCATGACGGTTGAAATGAGTTAACGCCTCTTCTTCGTGCCCGTGCCCGGTTTCGGTGAGGACTTCGCCAGCACTTCTCCGGGTGCGAGCACACGCCGCACGATTGGCGTGTTCAGTTTGTACTTACGCTCGGCCACGGTGCCCACATCGTCCTTGACGCGGAGAATGAACACGGGCAGATCGCCTTCTTTTCCAAAATCTTCGTGCGTGACCGTGACCGGTAATACGCCATTCAGATTCCGTTCCCGATAGGCGGTCTCGTAGCGATGCTTCTTCACATTCCAGGTGAAGACGTGCACTTTGTTGAAATCAAACGGCTGCCCTTCTTTGGCTTCGCTCAGAAGAGCCAAGTACTGCGGAACTTTCTTTTCGCCATCCTGCACTTCATTCAGCACAAAAAAGGCCATGAAACGCTGGCCCTCGGCGTACTGGGCAATTTCCAGGGGAACATCGAGATCGACCATGCGGGCCAGCAGCCATCCGGCGCGATTTTGCGCATCCCGCACCAGCCACCAGTCTTCGAGTACAGGCCCTTCCGGCTTCTTTGCCTGCGGATTCACCACGCCGCTTTTCTCGGCAGTTCCGCGCGACAGAATGCTGACCTTCGACGCAAGTGGTAGCTGGTAAAGGTGTTCGCTTTCGCGTCCCGGCTCGATGTGCAGGTTGGTATCGTTGCGCGTCGTGCCGGTAGCCTGCAGCGGATCGTTGGCGTGCTCTTTGCTGAGTTTCCGGAAACTGTCGTAGACCTGCTGGCTGATCACGTAGCGCTGTTCAAGCCAGCCCTCCAGACCGTCGTCAGTGCGCACTTTGACGAAGCGCTTCTCGCGGTCAAGAACGCTTACTCGGTCGCCGTTCTTCACCGTGCCCACTTTCGTGTAAACGGCCGCGACGCGATCGCGCAGCGAAGCCTGCGCCGCCGAAACGTACATGACTTCCAACACACGTTCCCGCCCCCGCCCACAGCCGGGCAGGAACAGCACAGCCAGGAAAAGCGCGAAAGCAATTCTTGAAGGCCGCACGTGCCAAAACATTTTCACAGGGTTTGTAAGCAACACTATAACGCGACGAAGCAGCGAGTGCGTGAATCAGTCCAACCAGAAGGTACATGATGCCGCGCCGACCGGAAGTTGAAGTCCTATGCGACGCAATCACTGGTCTGGGCGCCTCACTCCGAGGCAGGAAGCGTCCAAAATTCCTGGTTCCAAAAATGTAATATCTACAAGCTAACAATCCGCGTTTCTAGCCTCTCAGGCACGCGACAGACGGTCCGATGACCTAAACCTCGACGGCCCGGTCAGAATGCGCTCTAATCGTTTCTAAACGCCACTGGCAGCCATCCTACAGCGATGGTCAGACCCCGCTTTCAGCTTTCCGCCACCCGTTGCAAACTTTCAATAACTTAGCTAGAAGTGAATGGGCGGGCGGGACGCGACCACACCATTCTCCGAAGAAAAAGCTTTCTGCTCGAAATCCCTCGGCTGATCTCCAAAAGCAAATCCCGATCGCGCGCGCCGCCTCCACTAGTCCTCCATGCGGTTCAATCGTCTTCATCTGCCCGACTGCATCCGCAATATCCACCACACGCATGGGTTCGCCCTTCAAGCCGACGGTCTTGCCAAAGCCGCCGGCAGCAATCAGGTCGACGGCGGCCACGCCGAATCGCGTTGCCAGAACCCGATCGTAGGGCGTTGGCGAACCACCGCGCTGGATGTGTCCCAAAACACTCACCCTAACTTCTTTGCCGGAAAGCAGCGCAATCGCATCGCCGACCACGTTGCCTACGGGAAGGCCGCGGCCCATTTGCTTCATCTCGGGCGCGCAAATTGATGCCCTCTGCCACCACGACAATTGTGAAACGCTTGCCATAACCATCACGTCGCTTCACGTAGTCGCAGATGTTCTGCACGGTAAAGGGAATTTCGGGAATGAGAATCACATGCGCCGCCGGCGATGCCCGAGTGCAGCGCGATCCAGCCAGCATCCCGTCCCATCACTTCGATCACCATCACGCGATGGCGCGATTCCGCCGTAGTGTGAATCTTGTCGACCGCATCGGTTGCGGTGTTCACCGCGGTATATCGAAGCCAAAGGTCACGTCCGTGGCGCAGAGATCGTTATCGATCGTCTTAGGCACGGCGACAATCTTGATGCCTTTCTGAAAGACTTCCAGCGCAATTTTCTGCGATCCGTCTCCCCCGACGGTGATGATCGCGTCCATGCCCAGCTTCTTCGCGTTCGAGATGACCTGATCTGAAATGTCGCGCACATATTCCTGTCCATTTTCGTTGGATTTGTACTGGAAAGGGTTGCCGCGATTTGTGGTGCCGAGAATCGTCCCGCCGCGCGGCAGAATGCCGCTGACGCTCTTTAGCGTCAGTTCGAAGGTCCTCTCCGGCCAGATTAGTCCATCGAAGCCATCGGGAATACCGATAACTTTCCAGTGATACTTGAGAATGGCAGACTTAACCGCGGCGCGGATTACGGCGTTCAGGCCGGGCGCGTCGCCCCCGCCCGTACCGATACCAATGCAGCGAATCTCCGACATGGTATCGAGGGTATGGGGCGCGAGGCTGCGCTGACAGTGTTACACGTCACAATGCGGATGTTCGACTCTGGATTCACCCTACCTCAACATCACTGCGCGTTGATCGTAACTTTGTTGGAATTGACCGTAGTGCTACCAGTACCCGGAGCGGAAGCTACTGCACCCAATGTCGTGGGCGCCGGCGTGGGGGTCAACGTTCCAATCACGAATGCCTGTCCCGTGCATGTCGTGGTGGTTGTTTTGGTTACGCCAGTTTCGGTTTGATTGCTGGGATCGGTGAACGTCCAGGTAGCTGTGGTGCTGATGTCCTGACCGCCGGGCTGTGCAGTAGCTGTCAGACAGAAAGGTGTGCCGGTGACTGCGCTCTGCGACGAGGGTGCAGCCGTAATGCTGGTGACGCCACTAAGTGAGACAGTGACTGTTGTTGAACCACTTACAATTCCATTCGTCGCCTGAATCGTCGCTGTGCCGTCGCTGACACCCGTGACAAGACCTCCGCTCGGCGACACGGTGGCCACGGTAAGATCGCTACTTGTCCATGAGGATGTGCCTGTCACATTCTTCTGACTGCCGTCATCATAGGTACCCGTGGCGGTCATCTGCTGGGTTCCGTTAACCAGAATGCCGGGCGTTGCGGGCGTGACAGTGATTGTCTGAAGTACAGGATCTACGAAGAATCCATTGCAGCTCGTTGCTGCGATTGCCAGAAGGAAAAGAACTCCAGTAGTTACAACAACTTGAAGCCTTTTACGATTGGTCACCATACTTTTTGGAAAGCCTCGAACAGGGCTGTATCCGGGCCACGATCCCTGCCCGGCATCAGAACCCCCGATTGTAGCAGACACCCTAGCCCTAAAGTCTTAAGTTGTCAGTCTGCAGGAACTTCCGGGAGGGTGCGGGAATGCAACCACGACTCTGCATCTCACCACGCGCAGACCCAGACGTCAAAACCTATAATCGCCTCACCCCGTTCCCATGACAGAACGAACCTCGGCTTCTGCCTTGCACACTTTTGTTTTCGTACTATGCCTGTTCCTATCGGTGGGTTTGCCCGCGCAGTCGGCACCTACGCGCAGGGAACAGCCTTTCGTTCCCAAAGTATGCGGAGCCTGCATCCGTGCCCACATGGAATTCCTGGCTTCGGATGCCCTTCGGGGAAGAGGTAGCGGCACACCCGACGAACTGTTAGCGGCAACTTACGTGGCTTCTCAACTGCGGCACTACGGAATTCAGCCTGCCGGGGACGACGGAACTTTCATCCAGCGGGGAACTGTCATTCGACAGAAGTTGTCCGCGGCTCCGAAGTTAGGTTTCGTCGCACCGGGCGCTTTGACGCCGTCGGTGGTGTGGACACACGGCACCCAACTGCTCGCCCTGCAGCTCACCCAAGCCAGATTTCGTGGTCCATTGAAGCGGGTGGACAGCGAAAATCTGGCAAAGTCACCGCCAGATCTAAAGGGCGCCGTGGTCCTGATTTCCGGAAATGACGAGGACAAGGTGCGTGAGGCTACCGAATCATCACTCGGAGCCGCAGCCGTAGCTGTGCTCGCGCCCGCGTCCTCCAAAAGGCTGAACAATTGGGATGAGCGTGCTCACGAACTACCTCAACTGGCCGCAACCATCGAAGGCGGAGAAGCCGGAGCACTGGGTGAACAGGGCGATGTGTTTTCAGTCCGACCTGAGGCTATGTCAGAGCTTCGCGAACTTCCGGAAGGAACCTCGGTGGAGTTCGACGCCACGCCCAGCTCTCCGGAAAAGAGCTACACATGGAACGTAGTAGGAAAACTTCCGGGCCGCGATCCACAGTTGCGAAAGAGCGCGATCCTTCTCACTGCGCATCTGGATCATCTGGGCGTGGGCAAAGCCGTGAACGGCGACCGTATCTACAACGGAGCCGATGATGACGCCTCCGGAACCACCGCCGTACTCGAACTGGCACGCGCTCTAGCCTCGGGATCGAAGCCGCGACGGACGGTGATCTTTGCGCTTTTCGGCAGTGAGGAGGTAGGAGGATTGGGCTCCACATGGTTTCGAGCGCATCCACCAGTGCCACTGACGAGCATTGCGGCCAATCTTGAATTTGAAATGATCGGGCGGCCCGATCCCAAGTATGCGCGCGACTCGCTATGGCTGACAGGCTGGGAGCGTTCCAATCTGGGCCCGGTCCTGGCAGCGCAAGGCGCCCGTCTAGTGGCTGACCGACGCCTGGACGAGCAGTTTTTCATGCGCTCCGACAACTATGTGTTGGCGCAACGAGGTGTAGTCGCGCAAACGGTATCGAGTTACGGGATGCACGGCGATTATCATCAGCCCAGTGATGACTTGGCTCACATTGATTTTCGGCACATGACGGTGGCGATTGGTTCTCTCATAGCACCACTCGAGTGGCTGGCAAATTCTGATTTCCGGCCACGATGGAGGAAGGGGATGGAACCGTAGTTCGAGGTTTCAAAGTTTCAAGGTTTCATGGTTGAAGGCTTCAAAGCGGGAAGTTTCAAATATGTCTGACATCGCAAACCCAAAATCCCGCGGGTCAAAACTCTGAAACTCTGAAACCTTGCAACCTTGAAACCTTTACCCTGGCTTTCTTCCCTGCAGATTCAATCTCCAGTAGTCGAGCAGAAAAGGAGGATCGTCGGCCGCCGCTTGGCGCGTGAGCTCGGCCATGAAGTTCTGCCGTAGCTCGAGGGTCGGGATGCGCTCCAGATGGCGATGCATTATGACGCTCTCGACAAAGCGCCGGAAGTCTTCCGCGGAATCGAATGTGGTGGGTGCTTCTTCTACACTGGTCTCGACCTGCTCGAAGCCGGCGGCTCGCAGACGCGCAGCCGCTGTGTCCGCATCCGCGAATTCCCAGGGAAACTGAAATCCAGCAAAGATTTCGGCGTAAGGTTTGGTCGCGAGAAGCACCTGTACCCGGCCCAACAACCGGGCGATGTTCGGGCCTCCGCCGCATTGCGCACAGAGCCACCCTCCGGGACGAAGTGCTCGATACAGCTCACGAAAAAGTCGCTCGTGGTCCTGCACCCAGTGGAAGGAAGCGGTGCTGAAAATGCCGTCGAATTCCTCGCCGAACGGCAAATTCAACACGTCACAGCAAATAAATTCGACGTGACTGGCAAAATCGGACTCCAGAAAGGCTCGGGCCTGATCGATCATGTTCTGTGAAAGATCCAGTGCGACGACGCGGCCTCGTGGCAAGGCTTCCAGCAGATCGCGGGTTAGCCGCCCCGTGCCGCAGCCCGCGTCGAGAACAGTTTCATCTCCACGAAGAGAAACACGCGCCAGTACCTTCTTACCCCAACTGACTTGCGGCGCGGAGATCTGATGGTAAAGCGCTGCGTTCCATTCGCGTGAGTTCTCGGCCATTCCGATAGGGTACTGCAAATGAGTCAGGAGAATACACGCCGTTGCCGTTCCGGCTTTGCGGCGCACTCACGCGATGTACGCCTCACGCCTGACTATGTCCGTGGGTTC
>Ga0075425_100004723_pt1 | contig 14089 bp, 14 predicted proteins | sample SoiMethybrSBSTD4_FD_75300 | JGI IMG/M metagenome (GOLD analysis project Ga0075425, IMG submission 75300) | Bulk soil microbial communities from a Populus tree surrounding site in Tennessee, USA - Soil MetaG P. TD hybrid SBSTD4 | ecosystem: Environmental > Terrestrial > Soil > Tree plantation...
GGAGACTCACGCCGTGGTTTGACTCGTTGTTGAAGCCATGATCTTCGCGATCCGGCCACGCTCGACGACGAGTCGCGACTCCCCCGACCTGATGGTGACGGCGTCGTCCATCGACTTCACGGCGGCGCCGTCCTTGGTCGCTTCCTTGATGTGGACGACTTCGCCGATGATGCCGCCGGTGGTGACGATGGGATCGCCCTTCTTGAGGTTGCGGAGCGCTTCCTCGTGCTTCTTGCGCTGCTGCGACTGCGGGCGGATGAGCAGGAAGTAGAAGATGGCGAAGATGAGCCCAACCTGGAGCAGGAACGGAGCGAGATTGCCTCCGGGACCTGCGGCGAGCACGAGCAGGCTCGCGGTGATGTTCGTCATGCGGAGATCGTGGGTCGTGAGTGATATCGCGCGAGCCAGGCGTCGCTCCAGGACGCGAGCTCACCGCGAAGGATGGCCTCGCGAGCGCGGCGCATGAGGCTCACGAGGAAATGTACATTGTGCAAGGAAAGGAGACGAAGGCCGAGGATCTCGTCGGCGAGGAAGAGGTGTCGAATGTACGCGCGCGAGAAGCGCTTGCACGCCGCGCAATCGCAGTCCTGCTCGATGGGGCGGGCGTCGTCCTTGAACTCGGCGCGTTTGATGTTGAGGCGGCCGTCTGAGGTGAACGCGGTACCATTGCGGCCCATGCGAGTTGGAGCGACGCAGTCGAAGAGATCCACGCCGCGGCGTACGCCCTCGACGAGGTCCTCGGGGAAGCCGACACCCATGAGGTAGCGCGGGTGGGTGCGCGGGAGTGCGTCGTCGAGGACATCGAGTATGCGATACATGTCTGGCTTTGCTTCGCCGACGGAGAGGCCGCCGATGCCGAAGCCGAGCCAATCGTGCAAATCGCGGATGGTGGAGGCGGCCTCCCGGCGTAAATGCTCGTGAATTCCGCCCTGGACGATGGGGAAGAGGGCTTGAGGGGGAGGGAACGGTGACGGGGGCGGCGCTTCGATGATCGAGTCCACGAAGCGAGCGGTTACGTTGTTGTTTGGGGGGGGCCCCCCGCTCGCCACCCCCTCGCTCCCGATGCGCTCGAACTCGTCGCGGCACCGCACGAGCCACCGCAGGCTCCGCTCGCTCGCGTCGCGCGCCGTCGCCTCGTCGCTCTGACCGGGAATCACGTGATCGAACTGCATGATCACGTCAGCCCCGAGGTTCCGCTCGATACGCATCACCGACTCCGGCGTGAACCGTCGCCTGGACCCGTCGAGATGGCTGCGAAACTCCACGCCGTCCTCATCCACCGAGCGCAACGTCGCCAACGAAAACACCTGGAAGCCGCCGGAATCCGTGAGGATCGGACCATCCCACGCCATGAACCTGTGTAGTCCGCCGAGTGCTCGCACGAGCTCGTCGCCGGGCCGCAGGTGGAGATGGTATGCGTTGGCGAGAATCATCTCCGCACCCATCGCGCGCAGGTCATCGGGATCCAGCGACTTCACGGACGCCAGCGTCCCCACCGCCATGAACGCGGGAGTCTGCACGATGCCGTGCGGAGTCGCGAAACGCCCCGCACGTGCGCGCCCGCTCCCGTCCTCGAGCTTCACCTCGAAGCCGAATCGATGCATGGCTAGATGATCACCATGGCGTCGCCATACGAGTAGAAGCGATACCTCGATCGCACGGCCTCCGCGTACGCGCGCAGGATGAGATCGTAGCCGGCGAACGCGGCAACCAGCATGATGAGTGTCGAGCGCGGGAGATGGAAGTTGGTCACGAGCCGATCGACGGCGCGAAAGCGATACGGCGGTCGAATGAATATGCGCGTTTCGCCCGCGCCGTGATGCACCACGCCGTGTTCGTCCGCTATCGACTCCAGCGTGCGCACCGACGTCGTGCCGATGGCCCACACCGCGCCACCACTCGAGCGCGTCGAGTTCACCAGACTCGCGGTCTCCGCCGATACGGAGTACCACTCTTCGTGCATCACGTGCGCCGCCGGGTCCTCCACCTCCACCGGCTTGAACGTTCCCGCGCCCACGTGCAGCAACACCTCGGCGCGCCGCACGCCGCGTGAGTCGAGTTGCGCCAGAAGCTCCGGCGTGAAGTGCAGCCCGGCCGTGGGTGCCGCCACCGATCCGCGCTCGCGCGCGTACACGGTCTGATAACGAGCGACATCCGACGGCTCATCGGCACGCGCGATGTACGGTGGCAACGGCACATGACCGAAACGCTCGATCGCATCGTCGTCAGGCAATGACGACTCGAGCCGCACGATACGCGTGCGCCGGTCCGTGATCTCGAGAATCTCCACCGAGAGCACGTCGGAGATCGTCAGACGCCTGCCAGGGCGAAGCTTTCCACCAGGCGACACCATCGCTTCCCAACGGTGGTCGCCAAGTGGTTTGAGCAGCAGCACCTCACCGGGCGCGCCTGACGACCGCGTCCCGACGAGGCGAGCGCGCATCACGCGCGAGCGATTGACGACGACGACATCGCCCGAAGCCATCAGCGACGGCAGGTCGGAAAACACGCGGTGCTCGATCGTGCCGCTCTCGCGGCGCACGACCATCAGCCGGCTCGCGTCCCGGCGCTCGAGCGGCGTCTGAGCGATCAGCTCCGACGGAAGCTCGAAGTCGTAGTCGCTCGTCTTGTGTCCGCTGCGCACGAAGCGAGAGCTCAGGGCCGCGTTTAGAACAACGAACCCTGTCCACCCACGGGGTTTTGTGCCGGCGGAGTGTAACCGAAGTGTCGGTAGGCTTGTGGCGTCGCCATTCGGCCGCGAGGCGTCCGCTGCAGAAATCCCTGCTGAACGAGAAACGGCTCGTACACTTCCTCGAGCGTATTCGAGTCCTCGCCAACGGCCGCGGCGATCGTGTTCAGTCCCACCGGACCACCGTCGAACTTCTCGATGATCGTTTTGAGCACGCGCGCATCCATGTCGTCGAGGCCGAATTCATCGACATCCAGCATCGCCAGCGCCTGACTCGCGATCGTGAGCGTCACACGCCCATCCGCCTTTACCTGGGCGTAATCGCGCACACGGCGCAGCAACCGGTTCGTCACGCGAGGCGTGCCCCGCGAACGCCGCGCGATCTCGTGCGCGCCGTCGTCGTCGATCTCCAGGTTCATCACATCGGCCGATCGAAAAACGATCTGCTCTAAATCCTCGACGGGATAGTAGTTCAGACGCTCTATGATCCCGAACCGCGCGCGCATCGGCGGCGTGAGCATGCCGAAGCGCGTCGTCGCGCCGATCAGCGTGAATGGCTCGATCGGCATCGTGATCGTCTGCGCCTTCGGTCCTTCGCTCAAGCGGATGTCGATCTTGTAGTCCTCCATCGCCGGATAGAGGAACTCCTCGATGATCGGGCGCAGGCGGTGAATCTCGTCGATGAAGAGAATGTCGCCCTGCCGCATGTTCGTGAGCGTTCCAACGAGATCGCCCGGCTTCTCGAGCGCCGGCCCCGACGTCGTCCGGATGTTGACGCCGAGCTCCCGCGCGATGAGCTCCGCGAGCGTGGTCTTGCCGAGTCCGGGCGGCCCGAAGAAAAGCGCGTGATCGAGCGGCTCGCGTCGAGCGAGCGCCGCGTCGATCCACACGCGCAGGCTTTCCTTCACCTTCTGTTGTCCGATGAACTCGGACAGTCGCTGCGGGCGCAGCGAAAGCTCGACGACCGACTCGTCGGCGAGCACCTCGGGCGTCGTGATTTCCGCTCGTGTCATCGGCTACAGAGTACCAGCATGGGGGGATCGCGACATAGGCCGAAGAGACGCCAAAATTTAGGCTGCGCGACGACACCCGAACAGTGACCGCGTTCGGTCGGCACGCGTCGAATTCGGTAGAGCGCGCCCGAGAAAATCAGCATCCGCGAAGTCGTGTGGGCGATGCTCGGCGCACTGATCACCGCACTCGGTTCCCTCCCCGCGGTGGTCGCCGGCATTTCACGAGGTCATCGCATGCACCGGACTCTCCAAACGCTCGGCGTGCTGTCGCTCGCCGCGGTCATCACCACCGCCGCGCGCGCTCAAGCGCCCACTCGCGTGTCTCAGCCGCAGGATCCGCAGGAAGTCGGACCGCCGATGCCCGCGGAACTGGCCGGAACTGCCAGAGCAACCCCCACCGCGAAGATGTCGCCGATGGCCGCGACGCTCAGCGCGGCGGCGAAGGACGTCCGCGCGAGCGCGCGCGCCGGTCAGCTCGTGAGCCCGCGCACGCAGGCCGTTATCGCGGCGGGCGCCTCGCAAGCCGTCGTATCGATCATGATGACGCCAACGGCGGAGTCGGAGCGCCAGGTGCGCTACGCGTTCTCGCTCTCCGGTCTCTCCGAAGGCGACGTCGGCGGCGTCCTGGTGTCGGTATCGCATCTGCTGTCCGACAACGACGCGGACCAGATTCGCTACGCGCAGAAGCGCTACGACGAATTCATGAAGCACGCGCCCATCTGGTTCAGCGACAATCCGCCGGCCGAAGCGCTCGCGGTGGAGGCGATCCTGGCGCGCATGGGCGCGGCCGAGGGTTCGGTACGTCCTGGCGATCGTCGCAAGACCGAGAGCCGGACGGAGGACCCCGCCGCCGACCGCGCCAAGAACGTCGTCACGGAAGACAAGCCGTGGCGCCCTGCCACGAAGACTGACTCCAAGCAGGCGAAGAGCTCAGCGCCGGCGAAGAAAACCTCGCTCTGGCGAAAGCTGCTCCCATTCGTGTAACGCCGCTCAACACACGGCTGAATGGGGCCGAAACTCGAGACCGCCGTCGGACATGACGGCGGTTTCGTTTTCCAGCCCGACGATCATCATCACCCTAACGAGTACCATCACATGCGACGCTTTGCCGCGCCACTCGTTCTCGTCGCGCTCGCGGCGTGCGACGTTCCCACCAGCGTGCCCAAGTGGGACACGGAGTGGAACATCCCGTCGACGTCGACGCGGATCTCGATCGCCTCGCTGTTGCCGGGGTCCGTCAGCATCACGCCCGACAGCTCGGCGTTCCTCGTGAGCGTGCCGGGCATCTCGGCGTCGAGGATGGTGGGCGCCGACTGTCCCACCTGCGGTACCGCCGTGATGCCGAAGCCCGCGTTCACGATGACGGTGAGCGGCACGTCGTCGGTGCCGTCCGAGGTGCTCACGGCAACGCTCGGCAACGACACACTGGTCGTGACCTCGACGAACAACCTGTCCTTCGACCCCCTTCGCCCGAGCGCGGCGGCGGGGTCGGCCAAAGGCTGGTTCGCCGTGGTCGTGTCGAACGGCACGGCGATCGTCGGACGCGATTCCGTGAACGGGGCGACCACCTCGTTCGCGCCGGGCACGGCACTCACACGTCGCATTCCGCTCGGCGGCTCGGTGTCGTCGTCATCCCCGATCACCCTCACGGTGACGATCAACTCGCCGCAGGGCGATCCCGTCTCGATCGATCCCAACGGCACGATCTCGCTCAACGCGAGCGCGCCGAACTTTCAGCTTACGAGCGCGGACGTGTCGCTGGCGACGAAGCAGGTGAACGCCTCGTCGACGTCGCTCGACCTCACAGGCATGTCGGCGGACGTCGTCAATCGCGTCCAGAGCGGGGCACTCATCCTCACCATCGACAATCCGGTGGCGGTGAGCGGGACGTTGAACGTGAGCCTGACGACGGCGGGAACGTCGATCGTCAAGCCCATCTCCGTCGCGGCCGGAAACGGCACCACCGGCTTGAGCACGAGCACGCGCGTGAGCTTCACTCAGGCCGAGCTCCGCTCGCTGCTGGGACAGACCGTGGACGTGCAAGTGGCTGGCCCGGTGACCGCCGCCAACGGACGCGTGACGCTGACACCACGGCAGGTCATCGGTGTCACGACGCGACTCGACGTGATCCTCAACACCTCGACGACGGGGAGCAACTGACATGCACACTCGGACGAGCCTAACGGCAATCGTGATCCTGGCCCTTGGCGCCACGAGCGCCGCGGCCCAACTGCCGAGCGCGAGTGCGCCGGCGTTCGGCATGTCGGGGAGCTACACGGCGTTGGCGCGCGGATATGACGCGGTCGCGTGGAACCCCGCGCTCCTCGGGCTGGACAACAACCCGTCATTCAGCCTCAGCGCCGCCTCGATCGGCGGCTTCTCGGCGCTCAAGCCGATCGACCTGGGCATGATCAAACCCTATGAGGGGCGTGATCTGCCATCCGGAGTGAGGCAGGACTGGCTGGCGAAAGTCACGTCGCAGGGCGGCGAGATCGGCCGAGCCGAGGGTGGCGTCACGCTGCTCGGCGCGAGCTTCGGGCGTCTCGCGTATCAGATCGCGAGCTCCGGATACGGCGAGGTGAATCTGTCGCCCGATGCGTTCGAGCTACTCATGTTCGGCAACGCGGGCCTCACCGGACAGCCGCATGACCTGCGCTTCGCCGGATCGCGAGTCGACGCCGCGGCGTTCACCACCGGAGCCGTGTCATTCGGGCTTCCGACGTCCGTCGAGGTCATGGGTGGCCGCTTGGCGTTAGGCGTCACCGGCAAGTATGTGCTCGGGAACGCCATGGCGCGCGGTGAGGACGACGGCTCGGCGCTTCCAGCCAATGGCACCGCGACGCTCAGGTTCCCCGTGATCTACGCCGATCCCACCGAGCACCTCGATCACGGACACGGCATCGGCGCGGACGTCGGCGCGGCGTGGCACGTTCCGGGTTTGACGCTCAGCGCCACGCTCCAGAACGTGATGAACACCTTCCGCTGGGACACCGCGGGGATGTACGTGAAGATGGTCTCGGCGAGCTTCGACGGCACGACGTCGAGCGCCGACGTCATCGACGTGCCTTACGACTCGGCGGCGGCGTCGCTGCGGGCGAACATCCGCAACGCGCGCTTCGCCCGCGTCGTCTCGGCCGGCGCCGCGCTGGAGCTGACGCGTGCGCTCACCGTCACCGCGAACCTGCGCGAGGCGGGTGACGGCATGGTCACGGGTCCGCGCAATGCGATCGGCCTGGGCGCCGAGCTTCGCGCGTTGAGCTTTCTACCTGTGCGCGGCGGTCTGGCGCGCGTGGACGGCGGCTGGCAGGCGTCCGCGGGCGTCGGGATCCACATCTTCTCGTTCGATCTCGCCGTGAGCGCCGCGATGCGCCAGCTCGAGAGCGGCAGCGCGAACGGGATCATGCTCGGGCTGGTGTCGGTAGGACGATAAATCGTGTCATCCCGCACGCGGCAGCGTGTCGGGATCTACTTGACGCTCAAACGACCTGGCGGATCGTCACCAGACGATCCGCCGCTCGTTTGAGCGTCTCGTACTTCTTGCAGAACGCGAAGCGCACCAGGTTGCGGCCGAGCGATTTGTCGTGGTAGAAGCTCGACCCCGGCACCGTCGCCACGCCCACCTCCTGCGTCATCCACTTCGCGAAGGTGACGTCGTCCATGTCGCTCAGCTCGGAGAAGTCGGCGAGGATGTAGTACGCGCCTTCGGGGATCGAGAAGCGGAACCCCGCTTCATCGAGCGCCTCCACCAACACGTGGCGCCGCGATCGATAATCGAGCGCAAGATGGTTGAAGTAGTCGCGATCGAACGCCATGCCCACCGCGGCCGCCGCCTGGAGCGGAGCCGGTGCACCCACCGTCAGAAAGTCGTGCACCTTGCGAATCGGGAGCGTCTGCGCCTGCGGCGCCACGGCGTAGCCTAACCGCCAGCCGGTGCAGCTGAACGTCTTCGAAAGACCGGAGATCGTGATCGTGCGCTGGCGCATGCCCGGCCACGTCGCGAGCACGTGATGATCGCCCGCATAGCGAATGTGCTCGTAGATCTCGTCGGTGATCGCCCAGGCGTCGTACTCCACGCACAGCTCGGCGATGAGCGATACCTCGGCGCGCGTCAACACGCGGCCCGTCGGGTTGTGCGGTGTGTTGACGATGATCGCCTTCGTGCGCTTCGTGAACGCCTGACGAAGCCGATCGGGGTCGATCGTCCAGTTGGGCCGCTCGAGCGGCACGAACTTGGGCGTCGCGCCGGCGAGAATCGCGTCGGGGCCGTAATTCTCGTAGAACGGTTCGAAGACGATGACCTCGTCGCCCGGATCGATCAGCGCGAGGAACACCGACGCCATGGCTTCCGTCGCGCCGCAGGTGACCGTCACCTCGCGATCGGGGTCGACCTCCATCTGATACCAGCGGCGATACTTCTCGGCCACCGCATGCCGAAGCGCCGACGATCCCCACGTCACCGCGTACTGATTGATGTCGCCGTGAATGGCCGCGCAGGCTGCCTCCTTCATCGGCTCGGGCATCGGGAAGTCGGGGAAGCCCTGCGCGAGGTTCACCGCCTCGTGCAGGTTTGCGATGCGGGTCATCTCCCGGATGACCGATTCGGTGAACGTCGAGGTGCGCTTGGCTGCGTTCATGGCCTTTCCGTTATCAGCGACTGGAGACTTTCGCAAGGGCGCGGCGGATGAGCTCAGGCGCGGAGAGACCGCGCCCGCCGTCGTCGAGGGCGATCCGAACGGCCTTCTCGGCGTCGCCACTCGAGTAGCCCAGAGACACGAGCGCCCGCATCGCGTCGTCGGCCGCGGCGCCTTCCGGCCGAGGCGCGGCGCCGGACGCGGCGACCATGATGTCGTCGAGCTTGTCCGCGAGATCGAGAATCAACTGTTCGGCCTTCTTCCGTCCTACACGCGGTACGCTCTGCAACGTGGCCACGTCCTTCTCGCGAATCGCGCGAACCACGCGCTCGGCCGACAGCGTCGACAGCATTCCGAGCGCAAGCGCCGGACCCACACCCTTGGCCGAGAGCACGCGCTCGAACACGCTGCGTTCGTGCGCGGTGGAGAATCCGAACAGGAGCCATCCGTCTTCCTTCACCACGAGCGACGTGAACAGCGTGATGGTATCGCCGGGTCGCGGCAACGTCTCGTAGACGCTGAGCGGGATCTGCAAGCCGTAGCCGACGCCGCCCGCCGTCATGACTTCGACCCGGTCGAGCTCCTTCGCGAGCAGCGTCCCGCTGATCTGAACGATCAAGACCTGCCTCCACGGCGCCGATGAATGAGACGCGCCGCTGCCTGACGAGCGACGGTGTCCTGATCGCGCGCGCTCACGGGCAGCTTTGGAATCCGCGCGCCCATCACGTACGCGAGCGCCGCCGCCACACCGTCGGCGGCGTCACTCGGTTGAGGAACCGCCTTCAATCGCAGTAATCGCGTGAGCATGAATTGCACCTGCTCCTTGCTTGCCGCACCCGATCCCACCACCGCCTTCTTGATCTCGGCCGGTGGGTATTGATGAATCTCGAGTCCCGCCTGCTCGGCGGCGAGTAGCACCACGCCGCGCGCATGGCCGAGCACCACGGTGGTGCGGACGTTCTTCGCGTAGAACACGTCCTCGATGGAGAGCACCGACGGCCGATGCCGCGCCATGAGCTCGGCGACGCCGTCGTAGATCTCGCGCAGACGGGCGGGAAGGGGATCGCGCGGTCGCGTGCGGACCACGCCGCACTCGATCAACGACGCGACGCCGCGGTCGTCGCCTCGGACGACCCCGTAGCCCGTGTTCGCGGTGCCTGGATCGATGCCGAGGACGATCAGACTTTCGCCATCTCCGAGACGTCGATGTCGAAGTTCGCCCAGACCTTCTGAACGTCGTCCAGCTCCTCGAGCGACTCGATGAGTTTGAGGAGCGTCTCCGCGTCCTTGCCTTCGAGCTTCACGGTGGACTTGGGGAGCATGGCGATCTCCGATTCCTGAGACGCGATGCCCTTCTTGTCGAGCGCGCTCTTCACCGCGTGAAAATCCGTCGGCGTCGTGGTGACGATGTACTGCTCGTCCTCGCGGCGGAAATCCTCAGCGCCCGCGTCGAGCGCCGCTTCCATCAGCGTGTCTTCGTCGTACTTCGCGCTCTCGACGTAGATCTGACCCTTCTTCTCGAACATCCACGCGACGGAGTTCGGCGTGCCGATGTTGCCGCCGCCGCGCGACATCTTGTGCCTGATCTCGGCGACGGTGCGCGTGGGGTTGTCGGTGACGGCGTCGATGATGAGCGCGACGCCGCCCGGTCCGTAGCCTTCGTAGGTGACTTCCTGATAGTCGACGCCCTCGAGCTCACCGGTGCCCTTCTTGATCGCGCGCTCGATGTTCTCCTTGGGCATGGAGTTGGCGCGCGCATTGTCGACCGCGGTGCGGAGGCGGGCGTTTCCGTTGACGTCGCCCCCGCCTTGCTTGGCGGCCATGGTGATCTCGCGGATCAGCTTCGTGAACAGCGCACCACGCTTGGCGTCAGTCGCGGCCTTGTAGTGCTTGATCTGCTTCCATTTACTGTGGCCAGCCATGTCGGATCACTGCTCGGGTTGGACCTCGAATATACAAAGGGGCTAGGGACGAGGGACTAGGGATTAGGGACGAGGGCCTAGGGAAGGACTGATGCCGGCGAGCGCCGAAGGCGCTCGCCGGCATGCATTGGTGGTACTCGATGCGAGGTTCGGCGCTGCGCGAGCACGAGCAAGCGCCCTACCTTCCGAGGCCGAACGACACAAGCATCTGCCACCCCGTCAGGTCCGCACTGGCGCCAATGCCGGCAACCTTACCTAACGAGTAGCGCGCGGCTGGCGTGATGCTCAACTGGCCGGCGGTGAACTGCGTGCGCACGCCCAGATTGACCATGTTGCTGCTCGAGAACCCCTGTTGCGTCCACACGCGCCCCTCGATCGATGGCTCGATCAGCACACCGTTCGGACGGAATCCGTAGGCGACGAGCGCGTTGACGATCTGCTCCCGGCCGGTCTTCGTGCTGTCGCCCACCGTACCGCTGGCGCGATAGAGGTCCCACGCCGCGAGCGTCAACTGACCCGAGCCCACCACGCCGCCATACGACGCCTGCGCGATCCAGCGATCGCCGGAGTTGTAGGCCGAGCCGCCGGCCTCTTCGCGGCCGAACGTCGAGTAGGTGAGGCCGAGTGACACGCGTCCGTTGCCCGCGAGACGATCGGCGCCGAGGCGACCGCGGTACTCGTTCCCGGGAACGTATCGCAGCTTCGTGCCGGCGTTGTCGATCTCGAACGGATCGTACGCCGATGACGCACGCACGCTTCCGCCTAACCCCAGGTTCCACGCGCCCGCGCTGCGCGCGAACGCCGCGCCGCCCGTGAAGCCGAACCCCGAGCCCATGCTCGTCACCGGGAACGCGAGAAAGTCGTTGCCGATGAACGTCGCCGCCGCGAGCTGATCCACCTTCGCCGTGGACTGTCCCGTGGGAAGATTCAGCCCAGCCGTGAGCACCACGGCGTCGTTGCCGATCACGTAGCTCGCGCGAACCTGCGTGTCGGTGAGACCGCTGATCTTGCTGTCGTCGCCGATCGTCGCCTGCACGCGCGAGGACGCGAACGCAGTGCCCACGTCCACGCTGAACGCCTTCGTGATGGGCACGAACGCCCAGAGTGGAATCGCCAGCTCGGAGATCTTGACGTCCACGGGCGACTTGAGCTGGTACTGCACGAACTGCGGGCCCGCGTGCGCTCCGCCATCGATCACCGACTGGGCGCCGGCTGTCGCGATGGCGACGCAGCTCGAGGCGAGAATGCCGATTGAATGAAGTCGCATTCGATCCTCAGGGCCGCTGGATGATGATCACGACCGTTGCCTGACGAGTGGCCGGATTGTCCTGCCGCGTGACTTCGGCCGCGCCGTTTCTTCGCGTCTGCACCGACGTACCGCCCGTCGCCGCCGGCGCGTTGACATTCGGATTGATCGCGTCGGCCATGCCCTGGAGCGTGACCCCCACGCCCTCGTTCGCGCCGGCGCTCGTCCCGCGCGACGCCGCGTCGGCCGTCGCCCCTTCCGGCGTGCCACGCAGGCTCGACTCGACGCTCGCCGTGCTGGTCGCGTTCGCGGCCTGAAGGGAGCGCGCGTTCTCGCGGTGCGTCGTGGCTTTGGTGAAGGTCGGGTCGAGACGAGTCGCTTCCTCGAAGTGCCTTGCCGCGTCGTCGAATCGGCCGGCGTCCTCAGATGCCAGCCCGCGACTGTACGCGAGGAACGCCTGCAGCGATCGCGTGGGACGCTGCTCGATCGCCTGCCGCTCAGCCGCCGTGATCGTGACGTTCATCGCGCGGAACAGCCCGAAGGCGACGGTCTTCTCGAGGGCGAACAGGTCGTCGAGCGCCGCGTCGCCATTCGTGGTGCCGGCGATGCTCGTCGTCGGTACGTCGACGACGGCCGCGTCCACGCGAAGCTGTGTTCCGCGCTGACCGATCTGGCCCTGAACCACGCGTCCCGCCTGGAGAATCTTCCCGGCGCGCACGTTCGTCTGCGGATCCGTCGCGCCGCTCCGCTGCAGCGCGATCTCGTCGAGCAACGCCTGGAGCTTGCCGCGCTCCACCACCGTGAGCTGCGACGAGCGCGCGAGATCGGTGATCAGAAGATCGGCGAAGCCGCGCTCGAGCGGTTGCAGCGAGCTGTCGGTTCCCGTGAAGCGCAGCGGCATCACCGCGACCGTGCGCGGCGAGCCCGGCGTGCTCGACAGCTCGCGCTCGCGCGCAACGGACATCTTTGCCGCCGCTTCGAGCTCGAGTCGCGTCAGCGCCGCGAGCCGCGTCTCGAGCTGGCTTCGAACACGGCTCGTGCGGCCAACGGTGAGGTATGTCGTGTACGCGGCGCGCGCCGCGGCGAAATCGCTCTGCTTCTCGGCCGTGAGTCCGAGAAAGAGCGCGCTCGTTCCGTCGTTAGGGTCGAGCCGCGCGGCCTCGGCGAGCGTCTTCCGCGCGTCGTCGTAGCGCTCGGCCCTGTAGTACGCGATACCGAGCGAGCGCAGCGTGCTCTGTGACGCGGGATTCTGCTGACGCGCCTGCTCGAGCTCAGGGATCCGATTGGTCGCCGGAACTGTCGCACACGCCGCGATGCCCGCCGCGAGCGCCACCAGCACGGACTTGGGGGAACGCATCAGCCTAGGTCTCCTCGCCGCGCCACCGCGGTGACTAACGATCGGGGTCGAGCATGTCCTCGAAGCGCAGCCACTTCGAGTAGAAGTACAGATCCACGTAGCCCGTGCCACCACTCCGGTTCTTGAGCACCGCGAGCTCCGTCGCTCCCTCGTTGCCGCGTGACGGCTCGTACATCTCCTCGCGGAACAGTCCGAGCGCCACGTCGCTGTGCTGCTTCACGGCCCCGAGCGCGCCGAAGTCGTCGAGCTGGGGACGTCGGTCCTGACGCGTCGCGAGCAGCGGCAGATGACACGTCAGCAACACGGCCACGTCGAGCTGGATCGCGAGTTGCTTGAGCGCCTGCGTCGCCGCCGCCAGCTCCTCGTCTCGCGCGCGCGCGCCAGGCGCCAAACCCTGCAGCGAATCTACCACGAGAAGCTCGATCTGCCATCGCTCGTCGATCGCGTCTTCCATCGCGGCCACTCCGTCCTCCGGCACGCGCTCGATGTGTGGCAGAACGTCACGCATTCGTATCACGGCGGCGCCGACGGCGGCACGGGTCGTCTCGTCGAGCGTCCCGGCGCGCAGGTCGTCGATGCGCGTGCGTCCCTCGATCGCGAGCGCGCGCTCCATCACCCTTTCGCGCGACATCTCGCCAGAGAAGAACGCGACGCCGCGCTTCGATTCGGCGGTGCGAAGCGCGATGGCTAGCGCGAGCGACGACTTTCCGCTGCCGACGTCCCCCCCGAGCGCAATGAGGTCTCCACGGCGAAAGCCGCCGCCGAGCAGACGATCGATGCTGGGGAATCCGGTGGGGACGGTTCCGCGCGGTGCGGCGCCGTCGGCAACAGCATCCACCTGGCCGAGAAGCACCGAAAGCGGGGAGATGTCGGAGCTACGCTTCATCTAGGAAAAACGATTCGCGCGACCCCGGAGCAACAGTTCCTTCTTGTCATCCCGCACGCGCGAAGCGCGTGTCGGGACCTAGCGCGCCACGGCCTGGAGCAGCGACTCCAGCTCGATGCGAGCCGCCCCATCGAGCTGGGCTCGGGTGACTTCGATCACTCCGGCCAGCGCCGGGTGCAGACCGCTCCCGTCTCCGCCCGTCGCCTCGACCAGCCTCCCGAACGCGGCGCGAGTGGCCGCGGGGAGCGCGAGCGACGCCAACCACGTCTTCGCCGCCGCGGCGCGCGCCTTCCGCGTTGCATCCGCGAGCGCGCTGGATGGCTTCGCATCGTCCACCAGTCGCGC
>Ga0075425_100004727_pt1 | contig 14087 bp, 12 predicted proteins | sample SoiMethybrSBSTD4_FD_75300 | JGI IMG/M metagenome (GOLD analysis project Ga0075425, IMG submission 75300) | Bulk soil microbial communities from a Populus tree surrounding site in Tennessee, USA - Soil MetaG P. TD hybrid SBSTD4 | ecosystem: Environmental > Terrestrial > Soil > Tree plantation...
AATTCCAAATTCCAAATTCTTAATTGCGTGCTGCTAGGTTTGATCCGCCCGCTGAATCAACGATTTCAACCCGGCCATGCTCTTGCGGGTTGATTCCTCTGGCGTGCCGCCGCCGTGCCAGTGGGTTTCGAGCGACAGCGCGCCGTTGTAGCCGTCGCGTTTGAGCGCGCGGAACTGGCCGACGAAGTCGATCGTTCCGCTGCCCATCGCGGCCCAGTCGGTCTTGCCGTTGTTGGCCGGCGCGACATCTTTGCAGTGCATGTGCGCGATGCGGCTGGCCGGGATCTTCTCGTAGCCGTCGGGAAACGCCTTCTCGCCGCGCATCGCGGCGTTGCCCGGATCCCAGTTCAGCATCAGCGCCTTCTCACGAACGGCGTTCAACAGGCGCCCCGCCTCCGCGCCGGTCGCGGTGTTGCAGGCGAATTCGTTTTCGAGCGTCAGGACGACGCCGGCCTTTCCCGCTTTGACCGCCGCCTGCCGCATCCGATCGTCGATCGCTTCGCGATGCGGTTTCTGGTCGGCGAGCCGCCAGAAGTCGAAGACGCGGATCGGCGGGTTGCCGAACGCCTTGGCGAGCGCGAAGGCGCGCTCGAGCAGTTCGTCCTGCTGCGCGAAGGTGAAGTCGGCCCCGTACTGGGGCGTTTTCGGACTGAACTCCGACTTCGGCGCGCCGGCCCAGTCGGTCTTGAACACCGGCGACGCGATCTCCGAGACGCGCAGCCCGAACTTGTCGAGGACCGCCTTCGCCTCGGCGATATCTTTCGCGTCCCACATGATCACGTTCTTGTTGTGCATCGCGCGCAGCTCGACCCAGCCGAGGCCGAACTCGCGCGCGGCCACCTCACAGGCGTGCGGGAAGTCCTGCGAGATTTCGTCGGTGATCACCGACAACTTGAACGCGCTGGCGCCGGCGATTCGACGGGCCAACGGCAGGGCCGCGATGCCGACGCCGAAGAGAAATTCGCGACGTGTAGGCATACGCCGAGGATTGTCGGACATTCCTCCGGAAACATCAACCAGTGTGACGGTCCGGCTAAAGCCGGACACTACCGTTACTCTACGGTTCCTTCGGCAGCGCGAACGCAAAGACCGCGTCGCCGGCGACGATCGCGATCTGCTGCCGGCCGTCGGCCGCGTAGCTCACTGCCGCGGTGTGAATCGGCGCGCCGAGCTGCATGTGCCACAGATCCTTCCCGGTGTCTGCATCGAGCGCGATCAGGTTGCCCTGGCCGTCGCCGGCGAACACGAGGCCGCCGGCCGTGGACGACACACCGGCCCACGCGTCGGCGAACTCATCGAACTCCCACCGCACGTTGCCGGTCTTCGGATCGACCGCGCGGACCTTGCTCGCCTGCCGCTCCTCTGGAAGCGGAAAGAACGCGCTGCCGATGAACAGGCGGCCCGGCTGATACGGCGGCTCGAGCTTCTCGTCCGACATGAAGGTGTCGCACTGCTCGTAGCTGAAGAAGTAGACCAGGCGCGTGCGCGGACTGAACGACGGCGAGTGCCAGTTGGTGCCGCCGGTGCCGCTCGGGCACACACGGTTGCCCTCCGCCGTGGGATCGGTGTTCGGCAGCAGCACGGGGCGCCCGTTGCCGTCGATCTCCTTCGCCCACGTGACCTGCGTGTACGGCTTGCCAAGCAGGTATGCGCCGGTGGCGCGATCGAGCACGTAGAAGAATCCATTCCGGTTGGCGACCGCGACCAGTTTGCGCGGCTGGCCGGCGATGGTGTCGTCGAAAAGGATCGGCGTATGCGTCGAGTCCCAGTCGTGCACGTCGTGCGGCGTGAACTGGAAATGCCACTTCAGCGTCCCGGTGTCCGGATCGATGGCCAGCAGCGAATCTGAGTAAAGATTGTCGCCGAGCCGGTTGGCGCCGTACATCTGCGGTCCCGGATTCCCGGTTCCCCAGTACAGCAGGTTGAGTTTTGGATCGTACGAGCCGGTCACCCAGGTCGGTGCGCCGCCGCGCTTCCACGAGTCCCCTTTCCAGGTGTCGTTGCCCTTTTCACCTTCGCCGGGGATCGTGTACAGCCGCCACGCACGCTTGCCGGACTCTGTCTCGTAGGCGTCGATGAAACCGCGCACACCGTACTCACCGCCGGCGACGCCGACGATGATCTTGTCTTTGACGACGAGCGGCGCGCCGGTGAAGCTGTAGCCCTTGTCGGCATCGGCGGCCGCGACGTCCCACCGCACGCGCCCGGTCTTCGCATCGAGGCTGACGACATGCGCGTCGAGCGTGCCCATGAACAGGCGATCGCCAAGCGCCGCGAAGCCGCGGTTCTGCGGACCGCAGCAGAGCGACATCTCTTTCGGCAGCGCCCGCTGATAATGCCAGAGCGGCCGCCCCGTCCGCGTGTCCACTGCGTAGGCGTGGTTCTGCGGCGTCGTCAGGTACATGATGCCGTCGATCACCAGCGGCGTCGTCTCGTGCCGGCCGCGCACGCCGGTCTGGAACACCCACTGCAGCGACAGGCGCTGCACATTCGTCTTGTTGATCTGATCGAGCGGCGAGAAACGAGTGCCGTCGTAGGCGCCCGAGTACATCAGCCACTGCTGGGGCTCGGCGGGTGCGTTGGCGAGCCGCTCCGGCGTCACCTGCGCCGCCACCGGCGCCGCGACAAGACACAGCACGAGCAGGACGCGATCAGTGATTCTCATGCGATCCACCCTTCCGGACCGACGCAGTCGAACGCAGCGACTGCAAGTAGGCGACGAGGTTGTCCAGATCGGCGTCGGGGAGCCGCGCGGCGTCGTAGGCCGGCATCAACGATCGGTTTTCGTGGCGGACGCTCTTCAGTGATTTCTTGTCGAAGCTGTAGACCCGCTCGCTCTGGTCCATTACCTGCAGCGTGAAGGTGTCCTCGTTCATCGGCACGCCGACGATGGTGCGGCCGTCGGCGGTGACCGCCGTCACCGTGTCGTACTTCAACCCGTCGCCGCCAAAGGCACGAATCTGCGTCAGCTGTTTGGCCGGCTGGCGAATCGATTCGACGAGATACGCGCGCGATCGCGCCGATCCGACCGTCGACAGCTCAGGACCCAACCGGCCGCCGCGGCCGTTGACGATGTGACAGGTCGAGCATCTCGCTGTCCCGAAGAATAACGTTTCACCGCGCGCCTGATCGCCGACGGCTGGCGGCGCGGCCTGCTGCACCGTGCGCAGATACGCGATGATCTGCCAGATCTCGTCGGTCTTGAGCGTGTTCGGCGGCATCGCCGTACCGGCGACGCCGTCGGTGATGGTCTGCCGCAGATCGGCGTCGCTGCCGCCATGGGTCCACGATCCGGTGGTCAGGTCCGGTCCGCGCATCCCGCCGCGCGCGCCGACGCCGTGGCAGAACACGCATTCCTGCCGGAACAGCACGGCGCCTTTCGAAATCGCCTGCGCGTCGCCGGTCAGCGGATTGCGTGTTTGTTCGGCCGGCGCCGACGACTGCGGCGGCTGCGCCGAGAGGTGGAGCGTCAGGCCGCCGGCAAGTACGGCGGCGAGTGTGATCCGCACCCCGCTGTTGCCCATGCGCATGTCACACCTGCCTGAATGTGGTTCGGTTGTGCCGAATGGAGCGCGAGTCTACCACGGCGGGCGCCGTGTCGAAGGAGGGGAATCGACGGAGCGCGAAGGCTTCAGCCGAGCGTCAGCGCGCCGCAGGCGGCCGCTCGGCTGAAGCCTTCGCGCTCCACACTCGCCGCAAATTAGCCGTTCGGGTTGAAGCGGTACCCGACCCACGGCTCGGTGACGAGATAGCGCGGGTTGGACGGATCCGGCTCCAGCTTCTTGCGCAGCTGTCCCATGAAGACGCGCAGGTACTCCGGCTGTTCCTGCGACGCTTCGCCCCACACCGCCTCGAGCAACGTCCGATGCGTGATCACGCGATTCGGATGGCGCGCCATGTAGACGAAGAGGTCGAACTCCTTGGGTGTCAGCCGCACCTCGTTGCCGCGCGCGTGGACGCGCCGGCCCTCGAGATCGACGCGGAAGTCGCCGGCCTCGAATGACGATATCTCGCTATCGCCGCCGCTGCGGCGCAGCGCGGCGCGGACCCGCGCGAGCAATTCGTCCATGCCGAACGGCTTGGTGACATAGTCATCGGCGCCGCAGTCGAGTGCCTCGACCTTGGTCCGCTCCTCGCCTTTCACCGACAGCACGATGATCGGCACGCCGGACATCGCACGGATCCGCCGGCACAACTCGATGCCATCCATGTGCGGCATGTAGAGATCCGTGATGACCAGCTCCGGACGGAACTCGGTGAAGTTGGTCAGCGCCGACTCGCCCTCCGACGCGGTCCGCACCTGGTAGCCGTGGCTCATCAGCACGGTCCGCAGCACGCGTGTGATCTGCGGTTCGTCGTCGACCACCAGCACGCGTGATTTCTCGGTCGCTGTCACCATAACCACGTTCCTCGTTCTTTCTATCTGCCTATCTGCCCACTGCAACCATCGGTGTCTGCCGATCGCCAGACCCGGATTCCACGGCCGCCGGCAAGGTCACCACGACCGCAGTGCCGCGGCCCGATGGCGGTGTCTCGATGGCGATCTGACCGGCCTGGGTTTCGACCAGCCGCCGCGCGATCGGCAGCCCCAGACCGATCCCGCCGCGATTCGGATCGTGCGACTCGCGCGTCGGCACGCGGAAAAACTTCTCGAAGACGCGCTCACGCAGCTCGAGCGCGATGCCCGGCCCCTCGTCGCAGACGCGAATCCGGACCAACTGCTCGTCGGCCGCCGCCGCGTCGATCGTGATCGTGGTCCCCGGCGGCGCGTACTTGCTCGCGTTATCGAGCAGGATGTAGATCACTTCAGTGATAGACGCCGCGTCGGCCGACACGGCCGGCAGCTGATCGTCGACGTGCACGACGACCTGGTGGTGGCGCGTGACCGTTTCGGCGCGCTGCAGTCCCGACTCGACCACGTCGGCGACATTCACCGCGCGGAGATGGATCGGCGGCGCCGGTTCGGCGCTGTCGGATGTCGACAGGCCCTCGATGAACCGGTTCAGGCGATCGGATTCTTCGTCGATGACCTGCAGCAGTTCCTGGCGACCCTCCCCCGACAGCTCCGAACTGGGGGTCCACGAGCCGGCGCCGATGAGCGCGGTGACCGCGGCCTTGATCGAGGTGAGCGGCGTCCGCAGATTGTGGGTCAACGCGTCGAGCAGGGCCGACTTCAACTGCTCGTTGCGCCGCGCCGCTTCCGCCTCGCTGGCGCGCTCGAACGCCGACTGGAGTTCCTGATACAACCGCTCGATCTCGGCGCGCCCGGCCTGCGCCTCGGCGGCGCGCCGCTCGGCGCGCGAGGCGAGCTCGCCGGCGATGACCGCGGTGACGATGAAAGTGATGAAGGCGATCCAGTCTTCGGGGTCCTCGATGCCGAAACCGGCTGGCGGCAAAAAGAAGTAGGAGTACGCGCCTGCGCCGGAGGCGGCGGCGCCGAGCGCGGGACCGGTTCCCCACAGACGGGCGACGATGACGACGTCGAGCAGGAGCAGCGGCGCGGCGACGCCGGCGTAGCTGACGGCGGCAATCCGCAGCATCAGCACGATCGGGGCAACGGTCAGCGCGGCGGCGACGTATTTCAGCGCTCGCACAGTTCGATTATAGGGATCACGCCGACGAGCTGGAACCAACGGTTCCCTTATGCGTTGCACGCCGTTGCAATTGGGCTAGAATTGAACGATGGTTCACTTTTCGAACCGTCGTTCGAAACGTGCCGACGCCCGCCGCGTCGCGATTATGCGCGCGGCCGCGCAGGTGTTCCGCGCCCGCGGCTTCGCTGCCGCCGGGATGCGCGACATCGCCGCTGCCGCCGATCTGTCGCCCGGCAACCTGTATCACTACTTTCGCGGCAAGGACGAACTGCTGTTCTTCTGCCAGGACCAGTCGCTGGAGCGCATGCTGGCCGCACTCGCGGCGGCGCGGCGCAATCCCGGGCCGCTCGCCGATCGCCTGCGTACGCTGGCCGCCGCCCACGTCCTCTGCCTCCTCGACAAAGTCGAAGGATCGGCGGCGCATCTCGAGGTGGACGCGCTGCCGGCGCCGCTGCGCGTGCGGATCGTCGCCAAGCGCGATCGCTACGAGCGCGGCATCCGTGCCTTGATCGCGACCGGCATCCGCCGGCGCCTGCTTCGCGCCGCCGACACGACGATCGCCACGCGCGCCTTTCTCGGCGCGCTCAACTGGACGGCCCACTGGTTCCGGCCGGACGGTCCGCAGCCGGCGCAGCAGATCGCCGCCGCCGTCGCCGATTACGCAGTCGGCGGCCTGCTGGCGCCGCAGACCGTGGCTCGAACATCGACACCGGTCACTCATCACACCCATGATCACGATCTCGCTCACCGTCAACGGCGAACCGGTCGACGCCGCGTTCGCTCCGTACAAAACCCTGCTCGAGGTGCTGCGTGAGGACTTGAACCTGTGCGGCACCAAACACGGGTGTGAGCTCGGCGAGTGCGGCGCCTGCGCCGTGCTGCTCGACGCCCAACCGGTGCTCTCGTGCCTCGTGCTCGGCGTCGACTGCGCCGGCGCGGCCGTCACCACCGTCGAAGGACTGGCAGGCGACGGCCGGCTGCATCCGCTGCAGGACACGTTTGCCGATCTCGGCGCCGCGCAGTGCGGCTACTGCACGCCCGGCTTCCTGGTTACCGCGAAGGCGCTGCTCGACGAACATCCGCAGCCAACACGCGACCAGATCCGCGAGGCCCTGTCGGGAAATCTCTGCCGCTGCACCGGCTATCAACAGATTTTCGAGGCCGTCGAGGCGGCAGTCGAACGGAGTGCGAGCCAAGCGAGTGCGAGCCTTTCCCGCCTCCGCTCGCCAGGAGCCCACGCGAGCTTCGGCGAGGCTCGCCGAAGCGCAGACGGCGCGAAGGCGGCAGGCGAGCGACGTTCATGAACATCATCGGTAAACCGCGGCGGCGCGTCGACGCGCGCGCGAAGGTGACCGGCCAGACCAGGTTCGCCGACGACCTGATGCTGCCGCGGATGGTCCATTGCAAGCTGCTGCGCTCGCCGGTGCCGCACGCGCGGATCGCGCGCCTCGACGTCTCGCGCGCACGCGCGCATCCAGGCGTGCTGCTGGCGCTCACCGGCGCCGACGTGCCGATTCCCTACGGCATCCTGCCGGTGAGCCAGGACGAGCACGCGCTGGCGATCGACCGCGTCCGCTTCGTCGGCGATCCGGTGGCAGCCATCGTCGCCCGCGACGAACTCACCGCGTTCGAGGCGCTCGATTTGATCGACGTCGAGTACGAGCCGCTGCGCACCTTCGCGACCCCCGACGACAGCCTTGCCTATCCCGAACCGCGGATTCACGACTACGGCGACGCCGGCAATATTCACAAGATCGTGTCGCTGCAGTTCGGTGACGTCGAGCAGGCGCTGGCTTCGGCCGATCAGGTGTTCGAGGACACCTTCTTCTACCAGGGCAACACGCACCTGCCGATCGAGCAGCACGCCGCGGTGGCTGCACAGGATCCCGACGGCAAACTGGTACTGTGGTCGAGCACGCAGACGCCGCACTACGTCCATCGCGCCCTCGCCAAAGCGCTGGCGATGCCGGCCGCGCACATCCGCGTGATTGCGACGCCGAACGGCGGCGGGTTCGGCGGCAAGAGCGATCCGTTCAATCACGAGGTGGTGGTCGCCAGGGCGGCGCTGCTCCTCGATCGGCCGGTGAAGATCTGCCTCACCCGCGAGGAAGTGTTCTACTGCCATCGCGGCCGGCATCCGGTGCTGATGCAGTTCACGACCGGCGTGAAGCGCGACGGGACCATCACCGGCATGCACGTGAAGACGCTGCTCGACGGCGGCGCCTACGGATCCTACGGCGTCGCCAGCACCTTCTACACCGGCGCGCTGCAGACCGTCACGTACCACATCCCGGCGTATCATTTTCAGGGCTGCCGCGTCTTCACCAACAAGCCGCCATGCGGCCCGAAGCGCGGACACGGCACGCCGCAAAGCCGCTTCGGCCAGGAGATTCAACTCGACAAGATTGCCGAGCGCCTGTCGCGCGACCCCGCCGACCTGCGGCTCAACATCGTCGAACAACCCGACACGCTCACCGCGAACTACCTGCGCGTCGGCACGATCGGCCTCGCCGAGTGCATTCGGCGCGTCACCGCCGCGTCCGACTGGGCGAACCGTTTTCGCAAGCTGCCCTACGGCCGCGGTCTCGGCATCGCGTGCTCGTCCTATCTCTCGGGCGCCGGCCTGCCGATCTACTGGAACGACATGCCGCACTCCGGCGTGCAGCTGAAGCTCGATCGCAGCGGCGGCGTCACCGTGTTCTGCGGCGCCACCGAGATCGGCCAGGGCTCCGACGATGTACTGGTCGCCTGCGTGGCGGAGATTCTCGGCATCGAGCCGATCGACATCCGGCCAGTCACCGGCGACACCGATCTCACGCCGGTGGACCTCGGATCGTATTCGAGCCGCGTGACCCTGATGATGGGCAACGCGGCGATTCAGGCCGCCGAGCGCGCGCGCGACCTCGTCGCCGACGCGGTGTCGCGCAAGCTGCAGCTGCCGAAGGAGCGGCTCGTGTTCGCCGAGCGCCGCGTCTTCGACGCCGAGAACCCGTCCACCGGCGTCGGGTTCGCGGAGGCAGTCTGTCTCGCCGAGACGGCGTTCGGCACGATTGGGACGACCGGCTCGTACACGCCGCCGCGTTCCGCGGCAAAGTTCAAAGGCGGCGGCGTCGGGCCCTCACCGACCTACTCCTATTCCGCGGCCGTCGTCGAAGTAGACGTCGATCCGGCGACCGGATGGATTCACGTGCCGCGCGTCTGGATTGCGCACGACATCGGCCGGTCGCTCAACCCGGCGTTGGTGCGCGGACAGGTCGAAGGCAGCGTCTACATGGCGCTCGGCGAAGCGTTGATGGAAGAACAGACGTTCCGGCGGCTGCCGCCGCGGCTGTCGAACGCGCTGGTGCACAAGTTCCCGTCGATGCTCGAATACAAGAGCCCAACGACGCTCGACATGCCGCAGGTGATCACCGAACTGGTCGAGCATCCCGATCCGCGCGGGCCGTTCGGCGCGAAAGAAGTCGGGCAGGGCCCGCTGCTGCCGGTGATGCCGGCGGTTGCAAACGCTGTCTACGATGCGGTCGGCGTACGCATCGACGAGGTGCCGATTACGCCGGAAAAGATCATCAAGGCGCTGGAGGCGAAAGCGGCTGGCAAGCCGGCCCGCTATGGTCCGGCGGCGTTTCCATCGATCCCGTGGCCGGACCCGCTCACCGTGCCGCCGCCCTGGGAAGGTGGCGACGGCCGCGCTCGCGACTCCGTCGCTCGCGCGGAAGTTAAAAGTTAGACGTTGGAAGTTAGAAGTACGGACGACTACCTATGATGCGACTTCCTTATTTCCGGTTCGAATCGCCGCGGACGGTTGGCGAGGCCGCTGAGCTGCTCGCGAAAGCTGCGCCAGGCGAGGCGATGCTCGTGGCCGGCGGTACCGACCTGCTGCCGAACATGAAGCGGCGCCAGCAGGTGCCTCGGACGCTCGTCGGGCTGCGGCGTGTCGCCGAGCTGCAGACGATTGCGAACGGCGACGGTTTGCAAATCGGCGCCGGCGTCACGCTCACCGGTCTCGTCCGCGACGAGCGCGTCCGCGCGCGCTACGGTGCGCTCTGGCAGGCGGCGGCGCAGGTCGCCACGCCGCATCTCCGCAACATGGGGACGCTTGGCGGCAACCTCTGCCTCGACACGCGGTGCAACTACTACGACCAGAACTACGAATGGCGCAAGGCGATCGACTTCTGCATGAAGAAGGACGATCGCGCCGTGGCACGCGGCGCGCAGCAGATCTGCTGGGTGGCGACGTCGAGCCCGCGCTGCCTGGCCGTCTCGTCCACTGACACGGCGCCGGCGCTGATCGCGCTCGACGCGCACGTGACGCTCGTGTCGGCCGCCGGCGCACGCGAAATCGCGGCGACCGATCTCTTTCAGAACGACGGCATCCACTACCTGCGCCGGCGAGCCGACGAAATTCTGACCGCCGTGCGGCTTCCGCGCCTCGACGGCTGGCGCAGCACGTACTGGAAGCTGCGCCGTCGCGGCTCGTTCGACTTTCCAGTGTTGTCGGTCGCTGGCGCGGTGAAGGTCGCGGCAGACGGAACCGTCGAGGATGCGCGGCTCGTGCTCGGCGCTGTGGCGTCGCGGCCCGTCGAGGCGACCGATGGCGCGTCGGCACTGATCGGATCGGCGCTGAGCGACGCCGCGGTCGCGCACGCCGCCGAACGCGCCGCCCAGCTGGCGCGGCCGATGGATAACACCGATTTCACACTGGTGTGGCGCAAACGTGTCGCGCGCGAGTTCGTGAGCTACGCGCTGCGCGAACTACGGGGCGACGACATGCGCGAGGTCAGAAGAAAGGTCAGCGCCCGTCAGTACGAGCTGCCGTCCTGACGAACGAACGCACCGTCGCGAGTGCGCGCGAGAAACCGCGCATCGACGAGAGCACCAAGGACCGCGTCACACGCGGTCTCGTCGAGCCGCCACAGGCGGCGTGCTTGCTGCCGCGTGAGGCGCAGCCCCGGCATTTCGAGAAATTCTCCGCGAATACGTCGAACGACTTCCTGGATTCCTCGGCTCGATTCCCTCATCCGTCCCCCCGGTTGGTCGGCGTGAAACACTATCTATTCACAGCCAGTGCCAGCAGGGGCCAGATGGAAACCGCAGGAACTCTGCGGTTTCCGTCCCCCGGCGTCGTCGAGCCCGTCTGTTTCTTGCCGGATCGTGCAGCGAATTATTTCGCGCTCTTGCGCCGCGCCGCCCAGTACTTCTTCATGCGCTCGGACACCGCTTTTCGGGCCGCCGCCGACATGGCCTTGCGACGCCGGCGCCGGCGTCCGCCGCCCGCGGCGCTGGTTTCGGCATCGCTCGAAGCGGCCCGTCCCGCCGCGCCTCGGCGGCCGCGGAATAGGTCGGGAAACGCGCGGCGAATCGCCGCTTCCTCGCGCCGGAGTTCTTCGAGGCGCGATTGCGCGCCGAGTCGTGCCAACCGCTGCAGTTCCTGTCGAGTCAAATCGGCCACATACCCTCCATGGACAATGCGCTGGCCGCGTCGGCCAATGCGTTGACCACGCAATCCTAGACTCTTCTTTACTAAGAGGTAAAGTCAGTAGCCGCTGGACTGGCCGGTCGGAGGTGGCTCGCCGCGGGACTGCTGCACGATCTTGACCCCGGCGCTCGCTCCAACGCGGGTCGCGCCGGCGGCGATCATCGCCTTCATGCCCTCGAAATCCCGGACGCCGCCGGCCGCCTTGACGCCCATCTCGGCGCCGACCACGCGTCGCATCAGCGCGACGTCGGCCGCGGTCGCGCCTCCCGACGCAAAGCCGGTCGACGTCTTCACGTAGTCGGCGCCAGCGGCCTTGGCCAGGGTGCACGCGGTGATCTTCTCGTCGTCGGTGAGCAGTGCCGCTTCGATGATCACCTTGCTGAGCGCGCCGCACGCGCGGCACGGCGATGTCACCGCCTCGATGTCGCGCTCGACGGCGCGGAGGTCGCCCGACTTCAACGCGCCGACGTTGATCACCATGTCGATTTCGCGTGCGCCGTCGAAGATTGCCCGCTGCGTCTCGTAGCCTTTGACGTCGGGCGTGGTGGCGCCGAGCGGAAAGCCAACCACGGAGCAGACGCCGACGCCGGAGCCGGCCAGAAGCCGAGACGCGAGCGCGACCCACGTGGGGTTGACGCATACCGTCGCGAACTTGAACTGCGCCGCTTCGCGGCACAGCTCTTCGATATTCTTCCGGGTGGCGTCCGGCTTGAGCAGCGTATGGTCGATCATCGACGCCACGCCCGCCGGCGCGCCGCCGCTGGCGAGCAGGCCAACGCGGGTCGCGCCGGCGTCGATCACGCCGCGCAGCCGATCGGGACAGCAATCGTCGACAACCGCGTGGCACGCGCAGAGGCGCGGCGGACGCGACGCCGCCATCGTCATCTCGCTGACGATCAGATCGATCAGGCGTTGGAGCTCTTCGCGCGTCACGTCAGTTCCAAGTCGAGAGTTCCAGGTCGCAAGTCAGTCACAAGTCGCGAGTCGCAAGTCAGTCGCAAGTCGCAAGTCATCGAGATTGAGTCGGTGCGGACGCCAGCACGCTCAGTGCCCGAGTCCACTAGTCCCCACTCCGTTCGAGCGCACGGATCTTGGCGAGCCGGCGTATGTAGCGCGGTTCCTTCATCGGCGTCGTCAGCCACACGGTGACGATGGCGCGGGCTTGGTCGGGGGATACGAGCGTCGCACCGAGCGTCAGCACGTTGGCGCCGTTGTGCTCGCGGCTGTAACGGGCGATGGTCTCGTTCATCGCCATCACGGCGCGCACGCCGTGAACCTTGTTTGCGGCGATCGCCGACCCGATGCCGGCGCCGTCGATGACGATACCGGCGTCGACGTCGCGGCGCGCCACCAGGACCGCCACCGACGCTGCCACGTCCGGATAGTCCACTGGGTCGGAGCCGTCAGTGCCGAGATCGGTGACCGCGAGCGCGCGGCCGCGGAGAAAGGCGACCAGCATCTGGCGCAGCGTCACGCCGGTGTGATCGCTGGCGATGGCGATCGATCGCACGTCGGCCACCGGCACGAGGGCCGCATCGTCCACCGACGGACGCCCCTCGTGGACGATGGCAATCCGCCGTTCCTTCAATGTGTCGTGGGCGAGCGGCGTCACCTGTCCGCCGCGTGCGAGCATCACCGGTTCGCCGGGCGGCAGCACGCGCGCGTCGCTCTCGGTGATGAAGTCGAATCGTTTCATTGCAGTATGATTTTGCGCCTATGCCCGAGCTGCGCCCGTCTGAAATCCTACTCTCCGCGGAGCAGATTCAAAAGCGGGTCGCCGAGCTGGCCGGAGAGCTGCGCCGCGACTTCCCCGACGACCTGCACGTGATCGCGGTGCTCAAGGGGGCGTTCATCTTTCTGTCCGACCTCATTCGCCATATCCCCGGCCACGTATCGCTCGACTTCATGGCGGTGTCGAGCTACGCCAAGGGAACGACGACATCCGGCGAAGTCCGGCTGCTCAAGGATCTCGACACGGCGCTCGATGGCCGCAACGTGATCATCGTCGAAGACATCGTCGACACCGGCCTGACGCTCAACTACCTGCAGGATGTGCTCCGGACGCGCAACCCGAAGGCGCTGCGGACGGCGTGTCTCCTCAGCAAGCCGTCGCGGCGCCAGGTCGACGTCAAAGTTGAGTACATCGGTTTCACCATCGAAGACCGCTTCGTCGTCGGCTACGGCCTCGACTTTGAGGAGCAGTACCGCAACCTGCCCTACATCGCCGTCGTCGGTTGACCCCGCTGCCGGGAACCACGAAGACACGAAGACACGAAGACGCCCGAAGAAGAAAACAGAGACGCCACAGCAGAGAATTATTGCTTCACTGCGTCGCGCACCTTTGCCGCCAGGCGGTTGGCGTCGGCGAGTACCGCTGCCCGATCGAGCGTGCGCACCTGGCGATCCTTCATGAGGATCTTGCCGTTCACGATCGTGGTGCGGACGTCGTCTCCACGCGTGGTGTAGACGAGGTGGGAAGTCGGGTCGTACATCGGCGTCTGCCGCGCCTCCCGCATCGAGACGACGATGACGTCGGCGCGCTTGCCGGCCTCGAGCGAGCCGATCAACGGCTCCATCGCGAGCACGCGCGCGCCGCCGACGGTGGCCAGGTCGAGGGCGGTCCTCGCCGACACGGCCGTTGGATCCTTGTTCGCCAGCTTGGCCAGGAACGCGGCCTGGCGCATCGCCTCGAACATGTCGAGATCGTTGTTGCTGGCGGCGCCGTCCGTGCCGAGGCCGACGTTGACGGCGGCGGCGAGGTACTTCATCACCGGCGCGGCGCCGCTGGCGAGTTTCATGTTGCTTTCCGGGTTGTGCGCGATGCCGACGTTGTACCGCTTGAGAATCGCGATGTCCTCGTCGGTGACCCACACGCCGTGCGCGGCCACCGTCTTCGGCCCCCAGAAGCCGATCGACGCGAGCGCGGCCGCCGGGGTCATCTGGTACTGCTCGCGGGCGGTCCGCACTTCGTCCTCCGTCTCGGCGAAGTGAATCAGCACCGGCACGCCGTACTTGCG
>Ga0075425_100004728_pt1 | contig 14086 bp, 13 predicted proteins | sample SoiMethybrSBSTD4_FD_75300 | JGI IMG/M metagenome (GOLD analysis project Ga0075425, IMG submission 75300) | Bulk soil microbial communities from a Populus tree surrounding site in Tennessee, USA - Soil MetaG P. TD hybrid SBSTD4 | ecosystem: Environmental > Terrestrial > Soil > Tree plantation...
GCCCAGATGAGGACGTCGTTGGCGAGGAAGGTGTAGTAGCGCGTGCCCAGCGCGGGCACGAACAGCGCAGCCACGAACACGAGGGCCGCCCAGGGGATGCGGCGGAGGCTCATCGGAGCGGTCGGCCGAGGAGGCCCCAGGGGCGCACGATGAGCACGGCGGCCATGAGGGCGAAGATCGAGAAGATGGAGAAGCGCGGGAAGAACAGGATGCCGAAGGACAGGACCTGGCCGTAGATGAGGGCGCCGAGGAAGGTGCCCCAGAAGGAGCCGAGGCCGCCGATGACCACCACCACGAAGGCCTCCACGATGACGTCGGTGTCCATGCCCGGCACGATGGCGCGCATCGGCGTGATGAGGGCCCCGCCCAGTCCCCCCAGGAAGGAGCCGAGCACGAAGACGCCGGTGTAGAGCGCGTTCACGTTCACGCCGAGGGCGCCGAGGGTCTCGCGGTCGAGGGCCGCCGCGCGGATGAGCCGGCCCGCCCGCGTGCGCTGCAGCGCGAACCAGAAGCCGAGGGCGATGGCGGGGCCGAGGAGGATGATGAAGAGGTTGTAGTAGGGAATGGTGGCGCCCAACATGGTCACCGCGCCCGAGAGACCGGGCGGCCGGCTCAGCGATTTCTGCTGCGTCCCCCAGATGAGCTTGGCGGCGTCGCCCAGGATGAGCACGAGGGCGTAGGTGAAGAGGAGCTGGTAGAGCTCTTCCTTTCCGTAGAGGCGCTGGAAGAGGAGGCGCTCCACGATGCCGCCCAGGAGCGCGACCCCGAGCGCGGCCCCGAGAGCGGAGAGCCAGAAGCTCACCGGTCCCGTGCCCAGCCACTGGACGATCTGATAGGCGGCATAGGCGCCCAGCATGTAGAAGGTCCCATGGGCGAAGTTGAGCACGCGCAGGACCCCGAAGATGAGGGAGAGCCCGGAGGCGATGAGAAAGAGGAACATGGCGGCGGTGAGGCCGCTCAGGGACTGGGCGAAGACGAAGGAGAGGTCTGGCACGAAGTGGTGCGGAGAGGGGCGGGCCGTCACCCCTCTCCGCGCGCCGACTAGTCCATGAACTTGGTGGGATCGACGTACGTCACGGGCTTCATGATGGCGAAGGGATACTTCGCCTCCTTCAGCGTCTTGCCGTAGAGCTGGCCGCGGTTGGCCTGATGGTCCTTCTCGCGGATGGTGAGCTTGCCCGCCGGCGTGTCCACGGTCAGGCCGAGGAGGGCCTTGGAGACCTTCTCCGAGTCCGCGCTGTTGGCCTTCTTGATCGCCTCCGCGAGGAACTGCATGCCGATGTAACCCTGGATGGCCCACGACGACGGATACTCGTCCTTGAGGTACTTCGAGATGCGCGCCGTGTAGTCACGATGCGCGGGCGAGGACTCGTCCCAGTAGAAGGCGTCGTAGGAGTTGCCCCAGATCCCCACCGGATAGTCCGCCCCCATGGACTTGGTCGTCTCCGGCGAGCCCGCCTCGCCGAGGCCGATGAAGTTGAACTTGATGGCGTCGAACATGCCGAGAGCCTTCGCCTGCTTCGAGAAGGTCACGAAGAAGCCGCCCCAGATCGAGGACACGATCGCCTCGGGCTTCTTGGCCATCATGGCGTTGATGAACGGGTTGTAGTCCTGCTCGCCGAGCTTGGGCCACTGCTGGTCCACGATCTCCACGCTCGGCTTGATCTTCTTGATGTAGTCCACGAAAGCCTTGGTCACGTCCTGACCGTAGGCGTAGTCGAAGGCGATGGTGGCGACCTTGGTCACCGGCCACTTCGACACGATCTCCGCCGCGCTCCGTCCTTCGATGGTGGTGGTGGCGGCCACGCGGAAGACGTAGGGATGGAGCTTGTCGGCGGCGGTGAGCTGGTCCGTCTTCGGGATGGGCGCGATGAAGACGATCTTGTTCTCCTTGGCCACCACGGACACCGCGGGCCCTTCCGCGGAGGTGAGGGTGCCCACGAGGAAGTCCACGTTCTCCTTGAGGATGAGCTCGCGGGAGACCCGCACCGCCTCGTTGGCGTCGGCCTTGGAGTCGCGGATGATGAGCTCGATCTTCCGCCCGAGGACGCCGCCCTTGGCGTTGAGCTCGTCCACGTACATTTGTGCGCCCTTGGAAGCGGGCTCGCCGAAGAGGGCGGCCGGACCGGAGAGGGGGATCGGCATGCCGACCTTGATCGGCTTCTGGGCCTCGGCCGCCACGGGCAGGGTGAGCAGAGCGGCCACGAGCAGGGTGAGCAGGCGAGTCATGACGGCCTCCTTTGGCGGTCGCTCCGCGCGCTACAGGGCGGGCAAGCCCGGGACCTGGACGCGGATCCTGTACACGGACGTGGATGCGGTGATGTAGAGGCTGCGGTAGTCGTCGTCGCCCCAGGCGAAGTTCGCCGTGGGCTCCGGCACGTGGATCACCCCGAGGCACACCGCCTCCGGATCGAAGACGTGCACGCCGCCTGGCCCGCAGCAGTAGACATTGCCCGCGGAGTCGATCTTCATGCCGTCGGGCGCGCCCTTGCCGTCGCCGGTGGTCTCCGCCCACACCCGGCCGCCCGTGAGGCCGCCGTCGCCCTTCACGTCGAAAACGCGGATGTGCTGGCGGGCGGTGTCGTTGACGAAGAGGCGCCGGCCGTCCCGGGAGAAGCAGAGGCCGTTGGGGCGGTCGAAATCGTCCACCACCAGCGTCGGTCGCTTCGGATCGCTCCCCGCGCGGTAGACGCCCTGGAAGCTCAACTCCTGCTCGCGCTTCACTCCGTAGAAGTCCATGCGGCCGTACGGCGGATCGCTGAAGTAGATACCGCCGTCGGCCGCGCAGACGATGTCGTTGGGGCTGTTGAGCTGCTTGCCGTCGTAGTGCGTGGCCACGGGCGTGATGCGCCCGTCCGGCCCGGTGCAGGAGACCTGGCTCGAGGCGTGCTCGCAGGCGAGCAGGCGCCCCTGCCGGTCCCAGGTGAGGCCGTTGGACTTGTTGCACGGCTTGCGAAACGTGGTCACGCCGTCCGCGGCCGACCACCGCCGGAGATGATCCCCCGGCATGTCGCTCCACAGGAGATACTTGCCCGAGGGGTGCCAGAGGGGCCCCTCGGTGAAGAGGCAATCGCCCGCGATCTTCGTGAACTCGACCTTGGGCCCCACCACGGTGGTGAAGCGCGAATCGCGGACCTCGACCGTCACTTCTTGATCGGCTCCCCCGGCCTGCCCGCCGCGTACCAGTCGCTGGGCTTGACCTCCTCGATCACCACCCACACCGCTTCCTTGGGGAGCCCGGTGACGTCGGTGATGGCGCCCGTCACCCGCTTGGCGATCTCGTCCTTTCGCTCCTTGCCCCAGCCCTCGTAGATCCGGATGTTGACGAATGGCATGCGGCCTCCTCGCGCGCCGTCGCTCAGGCCTTGAGGTATTTGTCGAACCAGCCCGTGCAGCGCTTCCAGGCGTCGGCGGCCGCCGTGGCGTTGTACGAGGGGCGATAGTCAGCCATGAAGCCATGGCCCGCGCCGGAGTACACGACGATCTCGTCGGCGGGGTTGTTCTGCTTCAGCATGTCGAACATCTTGCGGGCGTCGGCGGGGCTGGGACCGGTGTCCGTCTCGCCGAAGAGGCCCAGCATCGGGATCTTGATGTCCTTGGCCACGTCGAAGCCGGTGACGGGGTTGGGCTGATCGGGATAGGGACGAGCGGGCGGCCCGTACCAGACCACGCCCGCCTTCATGTCGGGGTTGGTCGCCGCGACCTGGTACACGGTGGAGCCGCCCCAGCACCAGCCGGTGACGCCGGCGCGGTCGGCCCGTACATTGGGGCGCTTCTTCGCCCAGTCCACCGCGGCCGCGACGTCGCCCAGGACCTGCTTGCGCGGCACGGCGAGGACGATCTTGAGGATGTCCTGGATATTGGGAATCTGGGCCACCCCGCCCTCGCGCTTGAACAGCTCGGGCGCCACGGAATAGAAGCCGGCCTTGGCGAACCGGCGGGTCATGTCGCGCACCCACTCGTGCACCCCCCAGATCTCCGAGATGCAGACGACGATGGGAGCGGGCCCGCCCGAGGCCGGCCGGGCCTCGTACACGGGCATGTTGTAGCTGCCGATGGCGACCTCGGCATCACCGGCGATGATGCCCTGCGTGTCGGTCTTGATCGCCTGGGCCAGGGCCTTCTCCACGCCGACCGCGTAGCCGGCAAGGGTGGCGGCGGTGCCGGCTTTGATGACGTCTCGGCGCGTCAGTCCCGCGCTCTCGTCACTCATGTCGATGTCTCCTTGCCGCGGCGGCGGCGGTTGGGTGCGTCGACCCGAGTGGGTCGCGGAACGGAGTCTAGGGGGAGGTCGGGCGGCTGTCAATCCGGTCCGGCCCCGCGAGCGACCTGATAAGATCGAAACGTGGCCGATCTCATCAACGAGTTTTCCTGGTCGCGCACCCGCGACAACTGCTTCAAGGAGTGCCGGCGCCGTTACTTCTACCAGTACTACGGCTCCTGGGGTGGCTGGGACGCCGAGGCCGATCCCCTCGTCCGCCAGCTCTACATGCTGAAGAAGCTGGGCACCCGCCAGATGTGGGCGGGCCGTCTCGTGCACGAGGCGATCGAGCGCGCCCTCCTCGCCATGCGCGAGGGCCACGCCCTGTCCGAGGCTGCGCTCGTCGAGGACACCGTGCGCCAGATGCGGCTCGAGTGGCGCGGCTCCCGCGACGGCGTCTACCGGGCCGAGCCCAAGCGCGCGGGACTGTTCGAGCACGAGTACGGCGTGCCCATCCGCGACGCGGAGTGGCAGGCCCTGCGCGATCACGTGGTCCGCTGCCTGCGCAACTTCCACCGGCTCCCCCTCCTCGCCGACATCAAGCGCACCCCGCCCGAGCGATGGTCCTTCATCGAGGACATCGGCTCCTTCGCCTTCGAGGGGACCCGCCTCTTCTCGGCGCCGGACTTCGGCTACTGGAACGACTCCGACCGTCTCCAGCTCGTGGACTGGAAAACGGGGGGCACCGGCGAGGGAGCGGGCATCCAGCTCGGCGGCTACGCCATGTACGCCCTTGAGGTGATGCACGTGGAGCTCTCCCGGGTGGATCTCCTCGAGGTGAACCTGCGCGAGGGGAAGGTCGCCGGGCATCCCTGGGACGAGGTGAGCCTCGATCGCGTGCGCGAGCACATCCGGCTCTCCGTGCGCGCCATGAAGGCCTACCTGAAGGACCCCGAGCGCAATCTCGCGGAGGAGGCGAACTTCGAGAAGACGGAGGAGCTGCGCATCTGCCGCTGGTGCAACTTCCGCGCGGTCTGCCGCCCCGAGCTGCCTCCCTTCGGCGCGCCCACCGAGGAGCCCGTGGAGGCATGAAGACGCTCCTCGTGGACCTCGACGACACCCTCCTCGACTATTCGGGGGGCGTGGACGAGTGCTGGACGGCGGCCTGCCACACCGTGGCGACCCCGGCGGGCATCGACAGCGCCCGGCTCGTGGAATCGGTCCGGGTCGCCCGCCGCTGGTTCTGGGACGATCCCGAGCGGCATCGGCGCGAGCGCGTCAACATGCTGGGGGCGTGGAGCAAGATCGTGGCGGAAGGATTCGTGAGGCTGGGCGCGCCGAACGACACCCTCGCCCTGGCCATCGCCGAGGACTTCGCCGCCCGCCGCTGGCAGGCCATGCGCCTCTTCCCGCGCGTGGAGGAGACCCTCGGCCGGCTGCGGGAGCGCGGCGTGAGCATGGGCCTCGTCACCAACGGCGACAAGAGCCATCAGCGGCGCAAGATCGAGACGTTCGATCTCGGCCGCTACTTCGACGTGATCCTCATCGAGGGCGAGTTCGGCACGGGCAAGCCCGACGAAGCGGTGTACCGCCACGTCCTCGAGCGCCTGGGCGTCCTTCCGAAAGACGCGTGGATGGTGGGCGACCACTTCGAATGGGACGTGGCCGCTCCGCAGCGTCTCGGCCTCCGCGGCATCTGGGTCGACCGCGAAGGTGTGGGCCTGGCCCCCGGCATTGCCGAGCGCCCGCACCGCATCGTCCGTGACTTCCCCGAGATTCTCGATCCCTAGCCGGGGCTGTTCGCTCACGAACTCCTGAGCGCGAGACGGGTCGGGGCCTGTCGCCGGGGGCAGGGGTGCGCTCATGCTGCGTCACCCGCTCGCCTGAATCGCCGCCCTGCGGGCGGCGCGCAGGACGAGGGGGTCCCACTCCGCCTGAGCGCACCCCTGCCCCCGACGCCACCCGCCCCGGTTGCACGTGTAGAAGTTGTGACTGGTCCGGGCTAGCTTTGGGGCGCGTGGCGGAGGCGGCGCCAGGCGTGGCCGATCTCCTGGCTCAGGAGCTGGACGGCGTTGGTGGACGTCCAGTAGAGGACCATGCAGGCGGGGAAGGTGTAGAAGAGCAGGAAGAACGCGAGGGCCATGGCCGTGAGGTTGCGGCGCTGCTTCCGCGCGAGGGCGGGCGGCAGGACCGTGGAGCGATGGCGCAGCGATGCCGCGATGGAGATGCCGCTCATCAGGAAGGGCAGCAGGTTGAGATAGCAGCCGAAGAAGGGCACGCACGCGGGCAGCCGGGCGAGATGGTCGGGTTGCGAGAGGTCACGGATCCACAGGAACGGGACGCCGAGGAGATCGAAGTCCTCCGCGAGCATGTCGAAGACGGCGATGAAGACGGGCACCTGGATGAGGAAGCCCACGAGGCTCTTGAGCGCGTACAGGGGATGCACGCCCGCCTCCCGGTACAGCGCCAGCGTCCGTCGCGTACGCTCCTCGCCGCGGTGAGCCGCGTTGATCGCGTCGAGTCCCGGCTGGAGCCGCGCCTGCGTCGCGTTGACCTGGTCCTGGAGCTTGCCGGCAACCAGGGTGAGAGGCAGGAGCAGGAGCTTCACAGCGCCCGCGAGGGCGATGATGGCGACGCCCGGGTGGCCGATGATCGCGGTGAGGCCGCGGAGCAGGTGGAAGAGGGCCAGGCTCAGCACGCGGAGCCACCACCAGAGCCCGGAGAGAAAGAGCCGGCCGAGTTCGGGGTCCTCGGCGCGCAGCACGTTCAGCTCCACAGGGCCCGAGTAGAGCCTGAAGCGCCAGGAAGGTGGCACCGGCTCACCCATCGCCACCGTCAGCGCTTCCCCGGGGCGCGGCTCCATCGAGGCCGCGCCGTCCGGGCGGAGGGCGAGAACCCAGAACCGATTGCGAATGCCCGCCCAGTCCGCCGGGCCGAGGGAATGGCCGTCCTCCTTCCGATCTCCCACCACGCGAACGCCGTGCGGGCCGACGACCACTCGTTGCACGTGCTCCAGCATTCCCGCGAAGCCGGGTGACGGCGGCGGGAACAGCGCGTGTCCGGCCTCGAGCTCCAGCTCGAGCCGCCGCCCGGCCATGAGTGGGGCCGCGTTGGCCCCTCGCAGCTCGACGGTGAGAATCACGTCGTAGGCTTCCCGGGAGACGGCGAAGGACTTGACGAGGCGCACGCCGTTCAGGGGCAGGTCGGCCTGGAAGGTCACCACACGTGCCTTCGCGTCTTCGCTCGTCTCCGCCATGAAGCGCAGGCGGTCGAGGTCGATGGCCGTGCCCGGGCCGCGGAGGCGGAGCCGCGCCTGTGGAGCATCCTGCTTCCCCGCGAAGTCGACGGAGACGGCTCGTCTGCCGCCGGGCGCGCACGAGGGATGACAGGCGCGCCACGAGATCGGGTTCCCTTCCTCGAGGGAGAAGACCAGATCGAGGTGCTCGGTGACGACGCGGAGGCGATCGGCATCGCGCTCCTCCGCCGAGACCTGCGCGGGCGCGCCGGCCACCGCGGCGAGCCAGGCCAGAGCAATCGCCACTAGTTGAAGAACCGGCTCATCTCCTGCATGGCCGCCCGCAGGTGCTCGCGCGAGAGCGTGGGGTGCTGGATGAGACGGTAGCTCCGGTCGCGCACCTCGTTGCCCGAGGGATACACGATGGTGACTTGCTCCGGCTCGAGGAGGGCGAAGTCGTTGTGGCTCAAGGTGATGAGCCAGTCCCACTGTGCGTCAGAGAAGAGGCTGTGGCCGCTCGCGTAGTCCGCGGGAGGATTGGCGCAGCCGAAGAGCTCGGTGAGGAGGGTCGGCGCGAGATCGTTGTGCGAGGTGCGTCGGGTGATGCGCTCGGGAGGTTTCCCCGGCCAGCGCAGCACGAAGGGCGTGTGGACCTGGTAGTCGCTGAACGACGTGCCGTGGCCCTTAAAGCCCTGACCGGTGTCGTCGAACTCGGTCCCATGGTCGGAGGTGATGATGACCACGGTGCGGTCGAGGAGCTGGCGCCGCGCGAGGTCGTTGAGCACCCGGTCCACCAGCTCGTCGACATAGCGCACGTTGGTGAGATAGCGGGCGTGCACGCGCGCGATCTCCGGGGCGCCCGCGGGCACCGACACCAGCGAGGGATAATCGGGTATGGGCTGGTTCGCGGCCACCGCGTCGTAATAGAGGAAGCCGAAGAAGGGCCGCGAGGAGTTGCGCCGATCCAGCCACTGGAACCACTCGTCGGTCAGGGTCCGGTCCTTCCCGCTGGAGCCGGGAAACGGCGAATTCGTCTCCTGGCGCAGGTCGGGCATGCGGGCGAGCGCAGTGCGGTCGAGGCCGACCACCCAGCTGTACACGGGAGAGCTCGAGAAGAGCCCGAGCTGGTAGCCGTACTGCCGGAAGAGATCCATGAGCACGGGCGGCCGGTGATCGTCGGCGAAGTCATCCCAGTAGCTCGCGGGGATGCTGTAGAAGATGGAGAACATTCCCGCGCGCGAGGAGTTGCCGCCGCTGTAGTGCGTGTCGAAGCGCCGCGCGCCTTCGGCGAACGTCGCCATAAGGGGGGCGGTGCCGGGGGCGAGGGAGTCCGCGCGCATGGCGTCGATGACGATGAGGAGCACGTTGAGGAGCGGCGCGCGCGGCTCGCAGCGGAGGGGAGCGCGCGGGTAGCGGAGCTCGCCCCCCGGCGGGCGGCCGAGCGAGGCGACGAGATCGCGATCGCGGGCGCGGGCCGGGTCGACCAGGCCCCAGCGCGCGAGCCTGCGTGCGTCCTTGAGGGGGAAGTAGAGGGGCAGGTAACGGGTGAACGAGGTCACGGGCACGTAGTAGTGCGCCTCGGCGAAGAGGTGGATCAGGTGGCTCGAGAGGAAGCAGGCCACGATGACGATGGCGATGTAGCGGCCGCGCCCCTGCCAGATCGGCTGCGCGGAGCGCCGCCAGAGCCAGAGGGCGAGCATCGCCTCGATGACCAGCCCCAAGACGAAGTAGAGAGCGACGAAGGCCCGGGTCCGAGGCGCGAGGAGGGAGAAGGTGAGCACGCTCAGGTGATAGCGGTTGTCCGCGAAGAGCAGGCTGTCGAGGACGAGGAAGCTCAGCACCGCGGTGCCGAGGAGGACGGACAGCGCCAGGACGAGCCGGGGCGAGGGGACGAGGAGGAGGACGGGGACGAGAAGCAAGAAGGGAAGATAGGCGAGCACGGACATCTGGCCGACGAAGGCGAGGACCGCGTAGATCCAGCCCGGGGACGGGCCGAGACTCAGGTAGTACCAGAGATAGCGAGCGCCGACGAGGGCGAGGAGGCCGGCGTTGAGGAGGGCGAACCAGCTTCCCCAGCGCAGGAGCCGGCGGCGCGGCCCCACTACGTCACGCCCTGCGCGCGCTTCGCCTCGAGCGGCGTTCCAAGAGAGCCGACCCCGGCCTGGGCATCCGCGATGCGGGCGATCTCCCGCGCCCCCGCCTCCACGCTGTGGCCGAAGTTGAACGTCCACGACTCGCGGAGGGACACCGTCCGCTCGCAGAAATCCGCGGCCCCGGCCACGAGCTCCGCGACGTAGCGGGGCGCGTCCGCGATGCGGTCCAGGGGCAGGATGGCGCCCAGCTCGCGGCGGATACGCATCTCCATCGGCTCGATGCCGAGCTCCGCCCACTTCGGGTTGCGCACGCGGGGCGGCACGTCCACGAAGAGCACGGGCTTGCCGAAGCCCAGGGCGTACTCGATGGCCATGGCCGACCAGTCGCTGATCAGGAGATCCGACTCGAGCAGGGAACCGCTCTCCTCCATCCGCTCCACGTGGCGGAAGCCCGGATGGGCTCCGAAGCGGGCGACGAGACCCTCGACGAGGCGGGGAGCGAGGCGGCCCGTCTGGTAGTGCGGGCGGAGGATCACGCGGATGCCGCCATCGAGGAGGGCGGCGATGAGGGGCTCGCCGCATACATTGAGCGTCGATTGCTCGCCCCAGGTGGGGGCGAGGAGGACGGTGGTCGGAGACGAGGAGCGCCGCGGCGCCGCCGCCGCGACCTCGGCCAGCCGCTCCAGGCGTGGATAGCCGTAGGGGAAGATGTGCTTGGCGGGCAGTCCCTTGAGCTCCTCGCGTCGGCGCAGCTCCGCCACGTGGTGCGGCCCGGTGGGGAGGAGGCTCTCGTAGTGGTCGTAGGAGTTCTCGTGGTCGACCATGTGCGTGCTGCCCATGCTGTGGAACACGTAGACGTAGTGCACGGGATGGATCGAGCGCTTGAGCTGGAAGTTGTGGAGGTCGAGCATGGTCAGGACCATGACGTCGGCCTTGAGGGTCTGGAAGAGCCAGGTGCAGAGCACGCCGGCGCCCACGCGAAAGGTGTGCTGGTTCGGGCGGGGCGCGGGAAAGGCAACGGTGGGCTCCGAGGAGATGTGGCAGACGGTGCGGGACAGCCGCTCGGTCAGGAAGTCGATGAGGGGCTGGAGGTGATGCCAGTCCTGGTGGGTCTCGGAATAGAAGACGATGTTGCGGTCACGCGGCGGGAGCGCCCGGAAGCGGCGGAAGTCACGCCAGTCCTGCCACACCTTCATGGGTGTCGCGGGTTCGGGCGCTACTTTTTCGCCGAGGGCGTGCCGTCGACGGGGCCGGGCTGGATCCCGCCTTTCTTCCCGCGGAAGAGGCCGATGACGCGGTACCAGAACATCTTCAGCGCCAGCCCCACCGCCGCCACCACGCCGATGACCGCGGACACGAGCATGCTGCCGGTGCCCGGATCGAGATAGGCATAGGCGGGAGAAGCGAGAGACAGGACAGCCAGCAGCGCGACCGCCACTCGCAGAGCCAGACGCAACGTCATCCTCTGAGTTCCACGGCTATCTTGAGTACCAGAATCTCTGGCCGGAATCAAGATCCGCGCGCTCTGTCCTCGAAAAATTCCACGCGCGGGGGACGAAACGACTCAGTCGGCGCCCAGGTCGAGGAGCTGGAGCGAGGCGAGACGACGATAGATCCCGTCCGTGCGCGCGAGGAGCTCCCCGTGGCCGCCCGTCTCCGCGATCTGTCCCTCGTGGACCACCACCACCCGGTCCGCGTCGCGCACGGTGCGCAGCCGGTGGGCGATGATGAGGAGGGTGCGCCCCCGCATGAGATCGGCGAGCGCGTCCTGGATGAGCGACTCGCTCTCCGCGTCCAGCTCCGAGGTCGCCTCGTCGAGGATGAGGATGGGCGGGTTCTTTACGAAGGCGCGCGCGATGGCGATGCGCTGCCGCTGGCCGCCCGAGAGCTTGACCCCGCGCTCGCCCACCACCGTCTGGTAGCCCTCGGGGAGGGCCATGATGAAGTCGTGCGCGTGGGCGCGACGGGCCGCCTCCTCGATCTCCTCCCGGCTCGCCCCGGGCTTGCCGTAGGCGATGTTGTACTCCACGGTGTCGCGGAACAGGAAGGTGCCCTGGGTCACGAGGCCGAACAGCCCGCGCAGCGAGACGAGGGTGACCTGGCGCAGGTCGTGCCCGTCGATGGTGATGCGCCCCGCGGAGACGTCGTTGAGGCGGGGCAGGAGGTCCATGAGGGTGGTCTTTCCCGAGCCCGAGAGCCCCACGAAGGCGACCCGCTCCCCGCGGTGGATGGTCAGCGAGACGTGGCGAAGAGCGTCGCTCTCCGCGCCCGGGTAGCGGAAGGAGACGTCCTCGAAGGCAAGGCGATCGCGGAAGTCCGTGAGCGGCTTCGCTCCGGGGGCGTCGACGATGGTGGGCGGGGTGTCGAGGATCTCGAACACGCGCTCCACGGAGGGGAGCGACTGCTGCACGGTGTTGAAAGAGCGGATCAGTTCGCTCACCGCGCGCTGGAGGAGGGCCACCGCGGCCATGAAGGAGAAGGCCTCGCCGGGCGTCATGGCGCCCGCGATGACCAGGGAGCCCGTGTACCACACGATGCCCACGATGCTCACGGCCCCCAGCACCTCGATCACAGCCTTGGACAGCTCGTCGATGTTGATGTCCTCGAGGGCGAGGTCGAGGAGCCGCCGGTTGAGCCGGTCCCAGCGCTTCTGCTCGGACTGCTCGCGGCCGAAGGCCTTGACGATCTTGGCTCCCGTAAAGGACTCCTGGAGGACCACGAAGAGCTCGGCCACCCGCTCCCGCGTCCGCCGATTGATGCGGTAGAGCTGGCGACCGAGCGCCCACATCGCCACCGCGAGGGCGGGGAAGATGACCACCGCCACCAGGGCGAGGGCCCAGCTCCGCACGAACATCACCACGAGCATGGCCGCGATGGTTCCCGACCGGCGCACGGTGTCCACCACGAGGTAGGAGAAGAGCCGCGCCACCCGGTTGACGTCCGTGACCACGCGGGCCTGCAGCTCGCCCGAATGCCGGGAGATGAAGAAGGAGACGGGCATGCCCTGGATGTGGGCGTAGACCTCGCGGCGGAGCCTGGCCACCGCTCGCTCGCTGGCCGCGGCGATGAAGTAACCCTCGCCGTAGGCCGCCGCGCCCTTCACGATAGACACGGCGAGCACGGCGAGGGGCACGAGCTTGAGCATGGTGAGATTGCGGTTGACGAACACGTCGTCCATGACGGGCTTGACCAGCCACGCGATGGCGCCGCCGAGGGCGCCCGCGGCGAGGGCGCAGAGGGCGCCGGCGATCACCGCCGGCCAGTGCGCCCGGAGATACGGGGCGAGACGGAGGAGGGCGCGGTAACGCGGCGTCATGGCTCTCCGGCGGGGTGGATCACTCATAGACCTTGCCAGAGACGGCACCCCTGTTCAAGTTTCGGGCAGCTTCACGGCGCGGAATCATTGATTGACACGGCTCATCGGCTGGTAGTACCTAATCAGCCAGTGCTTCCGCGAGTCTTCCGTACCGGTCTCACGCTCTTCGTCATCGCATTCGTCGTCGCGCTGACGCCGTTGGCCTATGCCGACCCCCCCGATCCCACCTGGCAGCACGGCGTCTTCGATGACGACGACTTCGACGAGATCGTCGGATACATCACCTCGGCCACGGCTCTCGCCGAGGCTCCCGTCGTCCGCTGCCTGGGCCCCGTACCGATCCTCGTCGTGCTCCGATGCCCGTCATCGGACGATCCCGTCCCGTTCGTCCCGCTCTCCTCGTCCGATCCGCGCGCTCCCCCCTCCGCCTAGCTTTTGGCCACGACAACCCAAGCGCCGCGGACTCGATTGCCTCCGGATCCGGAGGCCGCCATCGAGCCGGGCGGGAGGATGCTCGGATGCGTTCTGTCCTCTCTGGTATCGGGCTGTGCTCCGTCGGGAGCGGAGTCTCGTCATGTGCGGCATAGCGGGCGTGCTCATGCGGCACGGCGAGCCCGACGAGGGCGAGCTTCGTCGCATGGCGGCGGCCCTGGCCCATCGCGGGCCCGATGACCTCGGCATCCACCAGGCGGGACCGGTGGGTCTCGTCAACACGCGGCTGTCCATCATCGACCTCGAGGGCGGACATCAGCCCATGGTCGACGACCGGCTCGCCCTCGTCGCCAACGGCGAGATCTACAACTTCGTGGAGCTGCGGCCGCCCCTCGAGGCGCGGGGCCGGCGTTTTCGGTCGGGCTCGGACAGCGAGATCATCCTCCACGCCTACGCGCTGGACGGCCTGCGCGCGCTGTCCTCACTGCACGGCATGTTCGCTTTCGCCCTCTACGACCGGGAGGCCGGCGAGCTCGTGCTGGCCCGCGATCGCCTGGGGATCAAGCCCCTCTACTATGCGGAGCTTCCCGATCGGTTCCTCTTCGCCTCCGAGCTGAAGGCGTTGCTCGCGGTGTGGCCACGGGAGCCCGAGCTCGAGCCCCGCGCCCTCGTGGAGTTTCTCCAGCATCGCTTCAACACCGGAGAGACCGGCCTCGTGCGAGGGATCCGTCGCCTGGCTCCGGGCACCGCCCTCGTAGTGGATGCAAAGTTTCGCCTGCGTGAGCATCGCTACTGGTCACCCCTCGAGC